>Ga0194060_10001291_pt1 | contig 17880 bp, 12 predicted proteins | sample SepL225m_MetaG_FD_163427 | JGI IMG/M metagenome (GOLD analysis project Ga0194060, IMG submission 163427) | Anoxic zone freshwater microbial communities from boreal shield lake in IISD Experimental Lakes Area, Ontario, Canada - Sep2016-L222-5m | ecosystem: Environmental > Aquatic > Freshwater >...
TTACATAAGTGTAGCCGTGATTAACCTCACACACCCGCCCTAAAAACCAACGCACCCACCCGCCCTTTAGTTGTTGCTGAAAATAAGAAAGCAGTTTTTTATTATTGCCAAGTGTTTGCGGTAGTTTTATTAATTTTCCTCATACGTTCTTCATACATTCCACTACATTGCATTTCGTTTCATTCCTTCATCTCTACTTCGTCAGATTAAATAAAACACCCTCATCACCGCACACAAGAGTAGCATCAGCAAAAAATCATCCTCATACATACGCTTCGTTCCATTCCGCATCACACCGTAATTTCCTGCCCTTCTGGAAAGATGTTCAAGAAAATTTCACATCTTTCCGCTTCCCGCATTACGGCAGTGATGCTACATTTCACCCTCTGCCATTCGGATAATTTTTTCAGATACTACCCTTGTCTTTTCAACGCACTTAATAATATTGTCTGCTTTCTTATTTTCAGCGTGTGTATGTCCCTGCCAAGAAAAGAGGGAAAGCCAATAATAAAATTCCTGCACCAATCGTTACACTAATGGATGCAATAAATTTTCTTATCCGCTTTCCCTCCGAAAAGGTTGCAAGAGTTAAAGAGGGGTGCTTTAACCCTTGCCGGTAGTGCGCATCTCCTTACAGTCAGTCAAGGCGCAAGCCACAGGCGTATGGAATTTTTATTTGATTTTAGAATATGGAATTTTTGTTTTTTTATTTTGAATAACAAAAAGAAAAGGATTTTTAATTGATTCAAAAAAATAAAAAACAAAGCAAAGGTAGGGGGCGCGCACAAGCCAACCCGGATTGAATCAGTCAAAAGACTACGGCATAATGAGAATCAAATGATATTTTTATTTTTTTTATTAGTATTTGATTCTCACACTTCGTGACTTATTCCGTTTCCTTTTGTCTGATTCCCTTTCGCCCCATCCTGATTTGCTTTCTTTTTTCTTTTTTTTTGTGGTTTTTTTTCTTTTTTCTTTTGGTTTAGGTTTGTGTTGGGGGATTTTTTTGGTGGTGGAGTAGGGTATTAGCCGTATTTGTTCCCTATATGTCCCGTAGATGTCCCGTAGATGTCCCGTACACGAGTGCACCAAATATGAAAAACAAAGCAAAGCAAAGCGAGAAATTCGGGTGAATTTCGGGGTATTTTCGGTGATTTTTAGGGAATTTTATTTCAGGTAAGGACAAAAAAAGAGCCCCGTCCAAGATTGGTAGAGCCCTCTTTTACAATGGAAAGTTTTTAGAATACACTATCTACTCTCATTGCGTTTCCTTGTGCAAAAAGATAGTAATTCGCCCCTACTTGTTGGTAAAATTCAATTCCAATACAATTTAAAACGCTTGTGCTTCCGGTCATTGTTGGAGAGCCAGGCAATGTAGTTGTAATTGATATTGCTGAAGTAGTTGCAGTTAAATCTGTATAGTGTGAAAATTGAACATCTGACAACTCATTTAATGTTGGGTCAGTTGGTTCATATTGTCCGGTGGTGCCATTATACACATAATCAGAAACAACAGAAATTGCATTCATCAAGCGGAAATGTGTTGCACCTGATGGAGCATTAATTAAATTCATCGGGTCAAATGCAGCAATATCAAATGTTGCACTATCTCTTCCTACTGTGTTTGTAAGTGTGTAAGGGGCATTGAAAATGCCTGCCAAACTTGTGTTTACATCAAAATTCAATCCTGCCAACATTGATTGATTTGCAGACACAAGAACACTTCTTTGACCTCTTGGGTTTCCTGTATCTTCCCTGTTAATTTCCTTCATTAGCTTCGTTAAACGACCTGTTAAACGAGGGTCTGAATACTGTTTAATTACTTGTGCCAATCCTACCCGGATTGTTTTTGCACAAGATGCGCTTCCACCGAATTCGCTCATATTTTCGCGAGTTCTGATAAATGCAGGGTCGTGTTTAATTTGAGAATCAGTAGGTCCACCTGCTAATCCTGCAAAATCCCCTTGAAGACCTTTAATTTTGAAGTGTCTAACTCCACCCATTGTGCCGGAATATTTCACCAGCCCTTTTTGACGTGCCATAGTTTTATTTTTTTTTAGTTAATAATTAGTATAATTTTTATGACACAAAATTAGTGTATATTTACATACTAAAAACCTCTAAAGAGTAGCAAAATGAACACATTCAGAGCAAACGCATCAAATATAATAGAAACACATTTGAAAATCTCAAAAGTGATGGACGGAGATAGTATTAAAGTAGTTTCACTTTTCAATAAAATTGAAAAAGAAATTCGTCTTTATGGTCTTGATGCTCCCGAAACAAAAATTAATAGAAAGCTAAAAGAGGACGAAAAGAAAACACAGTTGGCAGGAAAATTTTTAATTCAGATGGGAATGCTTTCTTTAAAATTTGTTTTAAAGGTGGCACCACCTGAAACAAAAATCACAATAATTACCGAACAAGATAATTTTTTTGATTTTTACGGAAGGCAGTTGGCTTATGTGCTTTTGCCTGATGGCACTTGTTTGAACGAGCTTTTGATAATAGAAGGTTATGCAAAACCATTCAATGAATATGCTTGTGCAGAGTTAGCAAATTATCAGAAGTTAAACTTCGCTGCAATGCAATCTGGTAAAGGGTTGTACGAGTTTGCGAAAAAGTTCTGAAATGTTTACCCTATGTTTACCCCGAAAATAAAAATCCCTCTAAAACCATTGATTCTAAAGGGATTTCTATAATTATTTGTGGTCGCGAAGGGACTTCTATTTAAACATCCCTTTGCACTCGTATGCTTTGTAATCCTTTAAAATCAACACTTTTACATTTTTAGTAGTGCAATATTGTGCATAACTTTGTAGTAAAATGTTGATAATGTTTACCCCATTGTTTACCCCACTTTGCATTATTTTGCTTATCTTTGTTGAGTAATAAAACACTAATAAAATATAAAACAATGGCATCAGTATCAATAGTATTTCGTAAGGACAAAATTAATAAAAAAAATGAAGCCCCAATACATTTCCGAATCATCAAAGATAGGAAAATTAATTATATCAGTTCTGGTATAATGTTACCAGTTGAAAATTGGGATGATAAAAACAATAGGATAAAATCAAAGCACACAAATAGTGCAAGGTTAAATTCCTTTTTATCAAATAAGTTTTCAGAACTTCAAGACCAAGTTTTTGAACACGAAACAATAAACAAGAGTTTAACAAGCAGAGGTTTAAGGGATAAAATTTATGGAAGAAAGCCTTCTGATTTTTTTCCTTTCGCTGATGAAGTTTGTGAGGTGTATTTAACAGAAGGTAAAATTGGCACCTATGATAAAAATGTTTCAATAATTGGTAAATTGAAAAAATACACTGTAGGTAAAAGTATTTCCTTTCAGGATATAACACCGGAGTTTTTAGGTAAGTACGAAAGCTATTTAAAAGACACCCACAAAAACAAAGTAAATACCATCAATAAAGATTTAAGGTTTATACGCAAGATTTTTAATGATGCTTACCGCAAAGATTTAATTGAACATTCAGTAATTCCTTTCAATAAATTTAAGTTGAAATTAGAGAAAACCGAAAAGGTATTTTTGTCAGAAGATGAATTGACAGCATTAGAAATGGTAAAAACAACACCCGGCACAAGATTACAATTACATCAAGATATGTTTGTTTTTGCTTGTTACACCGGAGGTTTAAGAGTTTCAGATGTATTACAAATGAAATGGGATAATTTTGATGGTGCAAATATTAATTTTACTATTCGTAAAACAGGAACACAATTATCAGTTAAACTACCAAATACAGCGCTTGAAATTATAGCAAAATATAAACCGAAGAAAAAAAATCCTGATGCTTATATATTTCCAATGCTTTTAAACGACCTTGATTTAAAAGATTTAAGGGCAGTTGATACTGCAATTAGTTGTGCTAATTCCTATATCAACAAAAATTTAATTACCCTTGCAAAAAAAGCTAAAATCACTAAACACATTAGCTTCCATACTTCGCGCCATACTTGGGCAACGAGAGCATTAAGGAAAGGTATTAGTATAGATAAAGTTTCCAAAATTATGGGACATTCAGCAATTAAAGAAACCCAAGTTTATGCAAAAATTGTAAGTTCTGAATTGGACAAGGCAATGGATGTTTTTAATGATTAAAACTAATCATTTTTAAAAGTAACTTTGCCAAATCTTTTATAATGGAAAATAAAGACAAGCCCAAGAAACCAAAGCAGCCGGAGGAGAAAGTAAAAATGAGTGACTTCAAATTTTTTATGAAGGAACTTGAATATAACTATCCGGTAAATTATCCCCCTTTAGATTTTAAAGGCATATCGGAGGAGTGCCTTACATATTTAAAAAAGGAAATACTTGACAACCTTATTAACCTTGCCAACGATGATAGAAAGCCATATTTAAACAGATTAAAGTTTGAGTTTGAAGAGAATCTAAAACGATGCTGGGCAACGCAGGAAATGTTAAATAAATGGTACGAAAAATATAACACCAATGAAGAAGATGCTTTAAACGACAGGACTTTCAACAACCCAATTTTTATTATTCTTTCAGACGAGCCACCAAAATTTAAAGAATCATTTGAAAAAGGCTTTAACTTTGATACCGAGCCAATGCAAAATGATTTTTATAATTTCTTTTTTGGCAAAATATTAAGAGATGCTTTAGACTTCATTCAATTACAAGTAGCTGAATACAGTATCACAACCGCAGACCCACAGACCATAATACGAAAAGAAATTCATTATAATGATTCCCCAACCGCTCCACATTCAATTGATGTCAATGATTTTTTCAAAAAAATTGAATACCTTGAAATAACAAAAATCCAAATTCACAACACAGTTGAAAAAATCACTAATAATTTTGAATTGGAAAAATTGAAAATTCTTTTAGGAGATTTTGAATTTTATATGTTTTTGAGCACCGAAGATAAAGAAGCAGAATACTCCATTGATGATGTATTTAAAGAAATAGACGAATGGAAAAAAAGAGGAAAGGAAATTCCATACAGAACCATTTTTGCACCTGTTAAAAACGCTGAAGGCAAATGGGAAAAACAGAAACAAGAGGACAAGTTTATTGATAAAGAAAAACTACTCTATCCTTACCACTATTTTTCTTGTTACGAATTCAAAGCTTTGTTAATTGATGAAATAAACAAAAAAACAATGCCACCCGAACCACCTGCAAAAAAAACCACCACAGGCAAACACCAATCTTTTAAATACATTGGTAAAACATCTGAACAGGAAAAAATTACATACCTTTTCAATGATTTAAAAACGCTAAAATTAATTGACAAGGACACCGAGCTAAAAACCTTTAGAAAAATATTCAGTGGTGAAACCATTGAAGCACCTATTGTTTGGACAGGCAACCCTAGTGAATTGTATTATTTCATAAAACAATTACACAGCGTACAAAAGAAAGTTATAGACTTGAAACAAAAGCAATGGGAAGTAACAACGCTTTGCTTTATTTATCCCAAAGGTATAGCAATAGACCGTTCAAAATTAAAAGGTTTAAAAAACCCTGCATCTGCAAAAGAAATTGAGAAAGCTGTCAAATCCTTATAAAAACTCACTCCACACCTCAACATTATTTTCAAAAATGTTTTCTTCCCTAAAAAATTGAAAACCTTTATTAATACATAGTACACAGCATACTCTACACTCTATACTCTACTCTACCCCTTGTTAAGCAAAGCTTTCAAGGGGTATTTTTATGCTCACCTTTGCGGTATAATTTATTCAAAAACACTTAAAATAATTAAAAATGGATGTAATCACAATTCAATCAGAAGCCTGGAATGAAATTAAAAATTCTGTGGATGAAATCAAAAAACGCTTAACAGCTAAAGAAAAAGAACCCAAAGACAAATGGCTTGACAACCAAGAGGTAATGCAAATGTTGCATATATCTAAAAGGTTACTCCAAAGTTGGAGGGACGAAGGAAAAATAAATTTTTCCCAAGTCGGTGCTAAAATTTATTATCGTGAAAGCGAAATAAATTCCTTGTTAGAAAAGCACCAAGTAAAAGCACACAAGAAAAAACAATAGTCATTTAATTAATTCAAAAAAATTAGAACCCTCCTTTACAATGGAAAAAGCAAAATGGAGCTACCCCTTAATATCGGTATTTACCGATGGTAGCAAGAGCAACCCCGAAAAGTCAATACCTCTTAACGAAGTATTAGCCAATATAAAAAATTGTGTCCATTCCAAAAAGATTGACAAGTGCAGAAAATTGGTTGCACAGGGCAATATGGCGGAATATGACAAACTAAAAGATAGTTTACCATCATTCACGCCATCCGGCACATTTGCACCAACCAGAGCAATTGCCAACCTTGAAACCTATTCAGGTTTTATTGTATTGGACATTGACAAACTTAAGGTTGAAAATATCCTAATGATGAAATACGCGATTGGTTTGTTACCACACACATATTGTTGTTTCATTAGTCCATCCGGCACAGGGCTTAAAGTACTTGTAAAAACAAGTAGTGATGGCACAAAACACAAAATTGCCTACAATCAAATTAAAGAAATTTACGAAAGTGAATTAGAAATCAAAATTGATAAGTCTGGTTCTGATGTATCTCGTTTGACTTATTATTCTTGTGATAACAACCTTCTTTTATATGAAGATTCTACAATTTTTACCCCAACAGCAATAACCCAAATGGAAATAGAAACACCCGAACAAAAAATTGCCACAACGCCAAAAACAAATGTTTCCACATTTGATTTTTGCGTTCAGCTCACAGAAAATAAATTTACCTACTCAGAAGGTTCACGAAATTCTTTCGTTCACCTTTTAGCTTGCAACTGCAACAGATATGGCATTCCAGAAGCCGAAGCAACTCCACAGATAAAAGCACAATTCAATTATAAAGATGATGAAGTTTCCAAATCAATTTCCAGTGCATACAAAGCAAACCAACACGAATTTGCAACCTTGCAAAGTTTGCAAAGTTTGCAAACCTTACAAGAGGAGAAACCCGATGAAGATTTTTTAAAAAGCACTCCAACAATTCCTGCTGAATTGTATGAAGTACTTCCCGACATCCTGAAAAAGGGCAGTTCTGTTTTCCAAACGGAAAGGGAAAGAGATGTTTTTTTAATCAGTGCACTATCTATTGTTAGCGGATGTTTACCAAAAGTAAAAGGCATTTACGCAGGAATGGAAGTATTCCCAAATCTTTTTTCTTTTGTTATTGCACCCGCTGCCAGTGGCAAAGGTGCTTTAACTTTTGCTAAAATGTTAGCAGACGAGTATCATTTAACAATCTTGAAAGAAAGCAATGATTTAAAAAAACAATATGATCAGGACCTTTCAGAACACAAACAAAAAATACATTCAAAAGGTAAAAAGGACAAAACAATAGAGGAAGAACCCACCAAACCTGATTTCAAAGTTCTCTATATTCCGGCAAACACAAGCTATGCTAAAATCCTTACACACTTGCAGCAAAACGATGGCTTTGGTATCATTTGCGAAACAGAGGCAGATACCCTTGCAAATGTATTTAAACAGGATTGGGGCGGTTATTCTGATATGCTCCGCAAAGCCTTTCACCACGAAAAAATATCAAGTTCTAAAAAAACAAACAATGAATTTATTGAGGTTAATAAACCTTGTTTGTCCATTGCATTATCAGGCACTCCAAACCAATTAACAGGTTTATTTTTATCTTCTGAAGATGGTTTGTTTTCCCGTTTCCTTTTCTATTCTTTCAAAGTAGAACAGGAGTGGAAAGATGTTTCACCAAAGGCACACAAAACAAACCTTACAGAACATTTTACACTTCTTTCAAAAGAAGTTTTTAAAATGGTTCAGTTCTTACAAGGTGAAGAAACCATTGTAGAACTTTCACCAGATAATTGGGACAAGCTAAACAACCATTGCCAGGCATCTTTAAAAGATGTTACCACTTTTAAATCAGAAGAAGCAGGTAGCATCGTAAAACGCCTTGGGCTTATTCTTTACAGAATAACAATGATATTTACTGCAATGCGTAAATATGAAAACGGAGAAAGTGCAAAATCAATTTTTTGCACCGATGAAGATTTCAACACAGCATTAGCATTGGTTAAAATATTTTTGCAACACTCAATTTTAATGTTTGATAATTTACCAAAGCAAAAAGAAATAAAATCATTTACAAAAGATGATAGCAAACGCAAATTCATTGATGCTTTGCCAAATGAATTTACAAGAAAACAAGCAGTAGAAATAGGTGCAACTTTAGGTATTGGCGATAGTTCAGTCAGTCATTGGTTAAGAAAATTTGTAGGGAAATACCTAACACAGAACAAAGCAGGGCATTATAAAAAAATAGAAATAAAATAACTTTTGTACACTTTGCAATCTTTGCAAAGTTTGCAATCTTACAAACTTTTAAATAACTTTTCACACAACTTTAATATTATGAGAAACATTGATTCCTTTTGCATAAATTTGCCTCCATTTTCAAATATGCATAATTATACACCAAAACAGCAAGAAGCAATTTCTACTTTAGATAAAAATCTACAGATAATTGCTTGTGCCGGTTCGGGTAAAACACAAGTAATATCTCAAAGAATTATTGAGATTCTTAAAACAGGTGTTCACCCCTCCAAAATTATTGCATTCACTTATACAGACAAAGCAGCAGGTGAATTGCAATCAAGAATCTTAAAACTTTGCAAAGAACAAATTCCTGATAAGGAAGGAATAGCAGATATGTATGTAGGTACAATACATTCCTGGTGTTTGAACGCTTTGCAAGAATACAAATATGAATATCAGAAATTTTCTGTTTTAGATGAAATAAAACTAAAATTATTTGTAGATAAAAATTTCAAACACATTGGAATGCAAGAACTGGAAATGGAAAGGTTTAAGGACACAGGTAGGTTTACTGCATTAATGGGCATTTTGCGTGAAGCGCAATTTCATAATCAAGATGAAGTTCCAAAAGAATTATTTGTAGCATTAGAAAAATATGAAACCATCTTAAAGCGGAATTGCTATTTTGATTTTACAATGATAATGTCAGATGTAGTTCATTGTTTGCAGAATGATATACATTTCATTGATAAAATAAAAAAAGATATTGGATATTTAATTGTGGACGAGTACCAGGATGTAAATCCCATACAAGAAAAAATAGTTAATGAACTTTATAAATTAGGTTCTAATATTTGTGTGGTTGGTGATGATGACCAAACAATATTCCAATGGAGAGGTTCACACATCAACTATATTCAGGAATTTTCAAAGCGTTATAACAATGTTCATTCAGTTATTTTGGATGATAATTTCCGTTCCTCAAATGCAATTGTTGATGTTTCTTTAAAGTGTATAACCAACAACGCAAAACGCTTACCAAAGAAAATGAATGCAACTGGCTTTCAGCAATACGAAAGAGGCGATATAATGTATAATCAATTCCAATCTGTTATTGCTGAAAATGATTTTATAATTGAAAAAATTAATCAATTATTAGGTGTTGCATTTAAAGACAAAGAAGAATCAGAACCAAGAGGGCTAAACTATTCCGATATGGTTATTTTAGTTCGTAAATGGGCAAAAGCATCTGCAATAGTTGAAGCACTTACCACAGCAGGTATTCCCTTTGTTATTTCAGGCATAAATAACCTCTTCCAAAGGTTAGAGGTATTAGCTTCAAAGGCTATATTCCAATACCTAAATGAGCTAATTGATAAAGGAGTTTTAAAAGATTATTGGCAAAGTTTAAGCACTCAAATTACAGATGAAAATTTTGCACTTGCACTTGCTTACCTTGATAAAAATGTAGTTTCAAAACAAACCTATTACGAAAGGTTTGACTTTCAAAAAATATTTCAGGAATTTTTATTTTTGGTTGGTGTAAGAGAAGACATTTTTCCCTCACAGGAAGACCCTAATGCAGTTGGCTATTCAACAGCAGAAGTTGTATTTTATAATTTAGGGATGTTCTCCCAAATCATTCAGGACTTTGAAAGTATTTATTACAAATCAGACCCGAAATATAAAATAAATACTTTCCTCAATTTTCTTCTTTATACTGCCGAAGATAATTATGCAGAGGGTTGGCTCAACAATTCCTACAAAACACCAAATGCAGTGCAAATAATCAGCATCTACCAATCAAAAGGATTGGAGTTTCCTGTTGTATTTGTTCCCGGGCTTAACAAGAATTATTTGCCAACCAACCAACCTACTGGCAAACAGGTATGGCATCACATTAACCGAAATTTAATTATTGATGTTGAAAGATATTTCCCAAGAGAGGAAGACGAAAGGCGTTTAATGTATGTTGCAATTACAAGAAGTAAAAAATTCCTTTTATTAAGCCGAGCACCTGACGGCAGGATGCAAGGTAAGGAAAGTACATTTTGTGCCGAAATAAGAAAATCTACTTATGTTTTTAGTTCATTGGAAAGGGACTATTCAGAAAGAGTTAAATTACCACCGTCCTCTACTTTAGAAATTCAGAACATTTCATTAAATTTCTCATTATTAAAATCGTTTTTTGAGTGCCCATATAGGTTCAAATTCCTATCATTCTATGGCTTTCAAAGTGGTTTCGGTGCTCGTATGGGATATGGTTCTTCTATTCACAATACTCTGATGGAAATACACAGAGAATTTTTAGATGGCAACCCTGTGGCAAAGGAACAATTAAAAGCACTTTTAGAAAAGCATATGCACTTCCCTTATGCTACTGAAGGTATTGCAGAAAAGATGAAAGCAAAAGCAGATGAAGCAGTAAACATTTATTATGATACAAACGAACAAGATTTTAAAAACATTCAATTTGCTGAACAGACTATTCAGTTAGACCTTGGCGATGGCATTTTAGTAAATGGTAAGATGGACCTGATTAAAAAAACCAATCAAGACGGCACTATTGAAAAAACAATAATTGATTTTAAGAGTACTGAAAATGCACAGGAATATCAGGCAACCATTGACCAATTGCAGCTTTACGCTCTTGGCTACAAAGTCCTAACAGGCGAAAATGCTGATTTTTTAGAAATTTACAATTTAGATAAAAACGAACCATTCAGAACAGAATTAAGCAGTTCAGACCTTGATACAATGAAAGAAAAAATCCGTAATTCTGCAAACTCAATAAGGGCAAATGATTTAGAAAAAACCTGCAACGACCCGGATTGCCCTTGCAGATTTAAAACAACAAAAATTCAAACCCAACCCAAATTAATAAATAAATAAAATGGCAAAAAATTACAAAGGCAGTTTAACACTTGACTGGTACAACAAACAAAAAGCAATTCTACTTCGTTCCGAAGGAGAAACTAAAATTACAACAGACATACCCGCACCTAAAATTAATTGGGTTAATAAAGATGAAGCACTTTTTTATGAAATAATTGATGAAGAGGGCAGAGGCATTACTCCTTATTGGATTGATAGAACTGATATTAGAATAAAAGAAGCTCGTCCTTTAGTATTTCAAAAAGGATTTAAAGCAGTATCAAAGAATAAAAATGGTACCCTACCTGGTATCGCTTTAGAATATAAAATAGAGGAATTAAATAATGAAGATTCAAATATTGAAAATTTATTAATTAAAGGAGATAATTTATTAGCATTAAATTCACTTAAAAAAATATTTAATAACAAGCCGGAAAATGAAAAAGTAAAATGTATTTATATTGACCCTCCATATAATACTGGTAGAGCTTTTAAGGATTATGATGATAACCTTTCTACTTCTGAATGGCTTACTTTAATAAGGGACAGAATCCTTATTTTAAAAGACCTGTTAAGAGAAGATGGGTTAATATTTTGTCAAATAGACGACCAACAGTTTGCAACATTAAAATTACTTTTAGATGAAGTATTTGGAAAAGAAAATTATGTAAATTGTATTGCAGTAAAGATGTCCGAGACTTCAGGTGTTAAGATGTCCCACGTTGAGAAAAAACTACCTAAAATTAAGGAGTTTATTTTTGTTTACAGAAAATCCGATAAAGCATTATTGAACCCCATAAAGATTAAGAAAGAAGATGACAGCGAGAAGTTTGATAAATACCTTAATTATTATAGTAAGATAATAACAAATCCAGAAGCAGAAGTTGAAGAATGGGAAATAATAGATGTTAAATCATTTATGAGACAACAAAATATAGTTATTAATGAAGATTCCGTTCGTGATTTTAAAGTAGAAAACGCAAAAAGAATGGTTTACCGCACAAATAATGCTTCATTTGACAATCTTGATATTGATAAAAGTTTAACTAAAATTATCTCTGCAACCGGGATAGAATATATATGGTGGGAGGGTAAACAGATGTTATTTCTATCTGATTATATTGAAGAATATCTTTGTGATTTATGGACAGATATTAGTACAATAAACCTAAACAAAGAAGGTGGTATTGATTTACCTCAATCCAAAAAGCCAGAAAAATTGATACAAAGAATTATTGAATTAGCGACTAATGAAGGTGATTTAGTTTTAGATATTTTCGGTGGTTCAGGTACAACATTTGCCGTTGCTCATAAATTAAAACGGAAATGGATAGGCGTTGAAATAGGCAAACACGCAGAAACTCATATTCTCAAACGTCTTCTTTCAGTAATTAACGGTAAAGATAATTCAGGAATAAGCGAAAATGTAAGTTGGCAAGGTGGTGGAGCATTCAAATATTATAAATTAGGCGATAGTATAATTAAACTTAATGCAGATGGTACAGGTGATTTTAATTGGACTTTGGGGAAAGAATTCATCCAAGAAAGTTTCTTATCCTCTTATGATTATTTCATTGATAACTCTATTAATTTTAAAGAGGGGGAATTATTTTCAGATACTAAAAACCAACCTATAGTTGGTGTGCAAACAGTAGGTTCAAAAAAACGGATTGCAGTGGTTACACTCAATGAGCCTAAAGGCAAACTACCTACTTTGACTTATGAAGAAATGCAATCAATTTATAAAACAATAAAGAAAAAATACAATCCAGAATATATAAATATTTTCACAAACAGAAGTATTGAGATTGCTTACGATAGCAAACCAGAAGATTTAGAAGTAGTAAAAATCCCAAGTGCAATTTTTGCAGAACTAGAAAAATAATAATGGCAAAAACAACTACAAAAACAGCTTTAGCAACTTACTTCCAAAAACATCACAAATTATTAAATGATGTAGTTGTTAGATATAATACGGAAAGGATTATTCAGGAATCAAATTTATTTGCTACTTCCGATTTTGCAATTTTCAACAACATTGAAAGTGGAATAACAATGCACCCATTGAGATATTACCAAATGGAAAGCCTGTACTTGTTGGATTATCTTTTAAAATGCCCTGATAGCAAACAGGAGAAAAAAGACCTATTGGAAGAAATAGATAAGGAAAAGAAAATAAAAGCACCATTCTTATCTTATGAAATGGCAACAGGTTCAGGAAAAACTATGTTAATGGGGGCAAGTATTTATTTCCTTAATCAAAAATTTGGTATCAAAAACTTTCTAATCATTACACCTGCAAGTACTGACATCTACCAAAAAACAATAAGAAATTTTGAGATTGGTAATTTTGAAAGTGTTTGGGCAGACGACACTCCCTTTACTTTTAATTTAATTACAGGGGATAATTATACTCAAAATCTATTTTTTGATGAATCCAAACAGGCGAACATTTTTATTTTCAATATTAGTAAGTTTGGTTCAAATGCTTCTTATACTCAAAAAACTTGGGAAAATGCTATATGGAAAGACGAAAACGGCAATAGTATAAGCATTAAACAATTCCTACAGGATAAAAAATTAATAATAATTACAGATGAAGCACACCACGCCCAAAGTCCCATAGCTAAAAAAATAATTCATAATTTTTTACCTACCGCAACTTTAGAATTTACCGCAACAGCTATAGAAGAAGAAAAGGGTCAAGAAAAGAAGAATCAAACAATAGTTTATAAATACGACATTAAGAAGTTTTTAGAAGATGGACACGGTAAATTAGTAAGGGCAGTAGCTTTGGCGGGTGATACTAAAGCAAGAAAAGATGAAATAGCACAATCTGAAAAACTAAAAATCGTCACATTATTTTTAATTCATTTACTTAAAAGAGAAGCAGTCAAATTAGACCCGAAAAGTTCTAGTTTGAAACCAATTGCTTTTATTAAAGTAAAAAACGATACTCCATACACAACCAAAATTTTTAATTACATAAAAAAAGAACTTTCTTCTGACCTTGGCAATATAGAAATAATATTAGAAAAAATAGGACAGCAAGACCTTGAAATTACAGGGCTTTTGGCTGAACAATACAAAACTCAATATAAAAGCAATATTCTTAAATTGCGGCAAGATATACAACAAGTAGCCGATACAACTATTTTCTATTATGGCAATTCAGATAAAGAAACCGAAAAGAAGTTTTTAAATATTCGCAAAAATGAAGTTGAAGTAGTTGTATATATGCAAAAATTAGATGAAGGTATTGATTTACCTAACATCTTTTCAATGGCTGTTATCAATGATAATGTTTCAGATTTTAAAACTTCAGTCAAACAAATCATAGGAAGAGGTGTTAGGTTAAACAAAGACAAAAGAGAATTTGATGATGAAGCGGATGTTCTAAAAGCAAATTCCGAAAAATTACATATTGTATGCGACCAGGGGAAGAATTTTGAAGAAGTTGTTTTAGCCATTCAAAGAGAATTTGGTTTAAATAATAAATATTTGAGTTTTGATAAATTAAAATCCCCTGTCATAAACAAAGCAAAGTCCGAATTACTAAAAGGCAAAAGCATACCGAAAATAAAAGCAGACTTTAAAAGAAAACCTGATGTTGATTTAATTGGATTAATAAAAGATACCGAAACTATTGTAAACAGGTTTATTGAAGATAATTGTTTTGAGGGTGAAAATGATAAAATAAAGCGTTTCTTAAAATACCGCCCTGATAGTTTTTTTGTAGAAGTAGATGTTTTTTCTGATAAAGAAATTTATCACAAACAAATCCAACAAGGTGGTGGAGTTCCTGCAACCTTGTTTATATCAGAAAAGGAAACAAAATTAATTTATGGTAGAATATTAAAAAATCTTCCTTGCCTTCCAGATACCGACACATCAAAAACAGCATTTAAAAACTACATTGATAAATTCAATTCCATCGGATTGCAGTATTACAGAATTGATGATGCAGATGATATACTTGCATCTAATTTATTCAGAGATGCCTTTTGCAATTACTACCGCAATAAAATAGAAAAAGATTATTTTAATCTTGATTTTAGAGAACTCCAAACAGATGATGCGTTCTATTTGCCAACCTATTTCAAAGATTATGAAATAAAATTATCTGATGATTTAATAGAAAACAAACTTCGTTTGAAAATAAAAGACAAAGCAAAATCAATAGAATTAATTGAAGCACAAGTTCATTTCTATGGCTATGAAAAATCAATTTATGATTATGATAAATTTGATAGCTACACAGAATTTCACTTTGCAGATTATATAGATGTAATTCTTAAAAAAGTTGCAAAAGAAAATAAACCTTTTTGGGTTAGAAACCAACGCAACGTATATTTTGAGTATGGTTCAAAAAAATACTATCCTGACTTTTTACTTTTTAAAGACAATCAATTTTACATAGTAGAAACAAAAGGTGAAGTATTTGCAGACCATAAGAAAAACGCATTATTAAAAAGATTAGAACAGTTCCCAGGTGATGAAAACATTTTAGGTTATAAAGGACTATTAGTGTTTTCAAACCAAATGGATAAAATGGGTTATGAGTATTGGGATTTTGAAAAATTCATTGCAGAGGCAGAAAAGGCATTTGAAAAACATCAATCAAAAGCAACATTACTTTCTGATGCTCCAACGGCTGACAGGTTCATAAAATATTTACCTGCCTACTCCACAGATAAAGCATTCAAACACTTCATAAAAGACCAAAAGACAGCAAAACCAGATGGTTGGCTTGAAGTTCCAATAATTGAAGACAATTATTTAAAAACTCAATTTGTAGTACAAATAAAAGGAAATGCTTTATTGCCCTCATATGATGCTGATAGTTGGTTAATTCTTAACCACACAACAGATTACAGCCAAGCAGCAGGTAATATTTGTTTAGTGCTTCACAAATCAATAAATGATACCTATGATTCTAATTGTACTATTCGTAAATTAGAAGTAACTCAAGCAACGCCACAGGGTAAATTATTACCTGAAACAGCAATACTATTACATAGTATTTCGGGCACACAGGAACCAATCAGTATCACAAATGTTACTGATTTATCAGAGATTTCAATAATAGGAATTAGCAAAATTATAAATGAATGAAAAATTTAATTCTTCTCTTAACTTCAATTTGCTTATCGCAAATTTCGTTTTCCCAAAATGTACCACTTGATAGTGTTTCAAAATATGAGGGCAAAATAATTACAGTTTGCTCAAAGGTGCTTGACACTTATGTTTCCAAATCAAAGGAATCTACAACTTTTCTAAATTTTGGCAACCAATTCCCTAATAGTACTTTCACGGTTGTAATTTTTGACAAGGATTTGATACATTTCAAATATAACCCCTCTGAATATCTCAAAGATAAAATCATTTGCATTACAGGTCTAGTTAAAATTTATAAAGGCAAACCTGAAATAATAGCTACCTCTAGTGAGCAAATAATAATAAATTAATATTTAACAAAAAGCAATTTATGGGGGATAACGAATCAACAATTCCATCAGTTTTTATTATAGAAAGTCTAGACTTTGAAGATGAAAAGAAAAACCTTTTTGAAGGGCATATTATATCAAATATTTTAGCATTAAGTAATATTGAAAGCCAATATTATTATGTTAGGTCTAAAAAAGAATTTAAAGCAGTTTTAGGGTTATTTTATGATAGTAATTATAGGTATCTCCATATCTCTTGTCACGGGGGCATAAACCATAATTCTATTTTTACAACTTTAGATGAAATTCCTTTTAAGGAATTAGGTACAATACTTTCTACTCACCTTTATAGGAAGAGATTATTTTTATCTGCTTGCTCTGTTGTTAATTCTAAATTTGCAGAAGCTGTCATTCCGCAGTCTGATTGCTTTTCTATAATTGGTCCAAAAAACGATATAGAGTTCCGTGATGCAGCCATTATGTGGTCATCGTTTTATCACTTAATGTTTAAGAATGATAACAATAAAATGGTTCGTAATAATATTATTAATAATTTGCAAAAGGTTGTTAATACATTTGACCAACCATTAAACTATTTCTCTAACAGTGCAAAAAAGGGAATAGCTCATAAACTTATAAGTCCAATTTAATCTATACCGTTGGTGCTGTTTTATTTTATTCCTTTTAATTTTACTTGGGCATTCCCTTTCAGGTCGGGCTTTACGTTACAATCTTTTGCGAAAAGCAAAAGGATTTTCACTACAATCCCTAATGCAAAAAGAAGCGGTGTTCGTTCCTCACTCTTTAATTGAACCCACCCCCTAACGCACAATCACGGCTATTGCAGTTGCTATCACACAATGCCAACGCAAAACTGCAAAATGGTTTGCTGTCATTTTTAACTGTCATACTTTTTGTGGGGTTTTCTCCAACCCAAAACAGCACATTCATTTTTGCTTTTGAATAATTATTTTTTAGTGGAAAAAGCTAAAATAAATAAGCTGTTACCTTCCCAAAAAACCCAACAAAAAGACGTTCACTCCAACCGCCACCACCGTTCTCTTATGCCAGTTAAAAATGAACAGACACTATTTAACATAATGTTGCATTATAATTTTCTTTCGCTATCGCCTATGCAAGCATCCTAACGCCAAGAAAAAGTTATAATTAACATTATGTGTAAATATTTCAAACCATCACACTTATTACATAAGTGTAGCCGTGATTAACCTCAC
>Ga0194060_10001292_pt1 | contig 17880 bp, 13 predicted proteins | sample SepL225m_MetaG_FD_163427 | JGI IMG/M metagenome (GOLD analysis project Ga0194060, IMG submission 163427) | Anoxic zone freshwater microbial communities from boreal shield lake in IISD Experimental Lakes Area, Ontario, Canada - Sep2016-L222-5m | ecosystem: Environmental > Aquatic > Freshwater >...
GGAGCTGGTAGCACTCCTAACTGTCGAGGCTTTACTCCTGATGAGTTCCAGGCACTCGACTTTTCTAGGATAGATCTCTCGGAATACTTTGCCGACATCCAAAAAGATCTAACCAGCAAAATCCAGAATTCTCAACAGAAGATTACTGACAACATCAACAAAAAGTATCAGGCCGTTCAACCATGATCAAGCGCTCAATCCTTATAGTTGCCGGCTTGTTTATTGTTATCGCGTCTGCCAACGCCAAAGATTTAGGTACGTTCGGCAGAACGTATCCGATTGCGGAGAAAGATGCTTTAACCGAGATCGAAGAACGAGCCAGACAGGTAAACTGGGAGAAGGTACTGGATAAAAGAAAGCTTGAAAACTTCCAGGGACCGCCAGACAAGGCCACACTTCCCCGAGCACAACGAGGACAGGTTCGGCAGGTGGACATGACCTATACCGCTGAAATTGATGTTCCTGATGGCAAGGGAGGAATCCTGTATCCAAAGGGTTATACCTTCAACCCACTGGATTTTATCACATACCCCAAGACAATTATTGTCATAAACGGAAATGATAAGGATCAAGTCTCATGGTTCAAGGACTCAGAATACAGCCAACTGATGGATGTTACGCTGATGATCACCGAAGGGGCATTTGGAGTGATAACGAAGAAGGTCAACCGAACTGTCTTTTACGCAACCACAAAAATCATCAACCGTTTCCAGCTTGCTGCCGTTCCATCCATTATCAAACAGAAAGGCCAATATATGGAGGTGACAGAAGTTGTTCCCACACTATCCAGGAAGGTTAAAAAGTGAAACTCCGTAAGAGAATTGTTAAGGTGCGATATGAAGACGAGGTTGAGTAGGTTCATAGTCTTGCTGATCCTGCTGTCTCTGTACTCTCGGCAGTCTGGTGCTGCTGTCTGTAAAGGCACGGTCATAAACCCTGTTACCGATATCTGCTGGCAATGTATGTTTCCCGCCATGATCGGAGGTGTCACATATGGCAGAGCCGGTGAGCCATCCCCCGGCAATGTTGCGTCTCCTGTCTGTGCCTGTCCGAATAGCAAGGGAGGCGTTACCATTGGCTTGACGTCAGCATTTTGGGAACACTCAAGGCTAATCGAAACGGTCAAGGATCCATATTGCTTCCCTACTCTTGGCTCAGGAATGACCAATCCGAAGCCTGGCTTTTCAAGTGGAAGCTCAAAAAGCCCCACTTACGGAGATGCAAAAAAAGCCTTCCAACAGGTACATTATTATATCTTCCCGGCATGGTCGATCCTTCAGTTATTCATGGACTTCCCGTGCGCAGAAAAAGGGTCTTTCGATGTAGCCTATATGACAGAGGTTGATCCGATGTGGAATGATGACAGCCTCTCCTTCATCATTAATCCGGAGGCGTTACTGTTTGCCAACCCGATTTCTCAGGCGGCCTGTATTGCAGATAGTGTAGCTGCTGCTGTTTCACAGCCGATTGATCCTTTGTTCTGGTGTATGGGAAGCTGGGGATCGTTCTATCCGCTGTCAGGTAGCATAAATGACAACAACCCGCTCAATGTAAATGCCGGTCTTGCAGCCAGGATGCTTTTTAAGCTGGGACGTGAGTCGCTTTTGTATGATGTCGGCATTAACAAATGTGCAAGCAACGGAGTCATGGCGCCGATTCTCACCAAAAGCAATTATCGGTTGCAGGAAGTAAGGCCTGTGAAAGGTAATGACTGTATTCCAATTGGTCGGTCATCTTTTATCTGGGGATCAGCAAAAAATCCACCGTGGGGAACAATACAAGGCTCCCCTGATAATTTTCTCTGGTCATTGACCCGAAGGAGGCTCTGTTGCGTAGGCTATGGAATAGAGTAACTATTACTGCCGTCGTTATTGCAGCTCCTGTCATTGCGTATGGTGATAGTGCAACAATGCGGCAGGCTTTTATTGACACTCCGGATGCCTGCTATCAGGTAGAGCAGCAGAAAGATGATCGTGTCTATCTCAAAGCCGTTGGGGTTTGTGGTGCAAAGCCGGGGAGAGCTTTTATAAAGTCGAACTCTGACAAGGTGAAAATCTATGTCGAGGGTGAACTCTGGAAGGAAATGTCGCCACAGCCACTCGCCATCCCTGACATCGAGGTTACCCTTAAAAAGGCGGAAGAGCTTTTCAATTCGATCAAGATCCCTTCAAACCCTTCAGAAACCAATATGGTAGCGGCTGCGAAAAGTGTGAACGCATACTATCAGTTGCCAGATTTCCAGAGAAGATTGCTGACTGAAACTGAACGGATAAAGAAAGAGGTACTTGGGAGTGCTCTTGAACAGTACTACCCTGACAGTGAAAAAGACATTCCACCAAAAGGGAAATTAGGTGAGGATGAACGAATCTACGTTTTCGTATCATCCTCGATGCCGCTTCAGACAATCAGGAATTATGCCGCTTCAATTGCAAGATACGGTGATCCGAAGATTATGATGATATTGCGCGGTTTTGTTGGCGGCGTTGGGAAGATTCAGCCGACAATCGTTCTGGTTGGCAGGGTCGTGCAGCGTGATTCGGCATGTAATCCTTTAACAAGTGGAGAGTGCGAAATATTGCCTGTGCCGTTTGGAGTGGATCCGCTTCTGTTTCGCCGTTACGGGATTGATCGTGTACCTGCTGTTGTTTACGCTCGTGGTGTTAAAGCCGAAGACGCTGGTCTAAGTGAAGGCGATGACAAAAATGCCGTTATTGGAGAATACTGGAAAGCGTTTGGAGATGCCAGTCTGGAGTACATTGTTGACCAGATACTGAGAGAGTCCGGTTCGCAGGGACTGCTACAACTTGTAGGCTCTTCGCGATGAGCAGACTTTCAGTTATAATCATCCTGCCTGCATGTTTCTGTGTGACAATGGAACCATGCGTTTTCCAAAAAAGGATTGATTGTTGACCAAGCAGACCATCTGTGATAGGAGTTTACCGCTAATTTTTAGAGCTTCAACATATGACGCTGATGGAATAAGATTTACTGGCTGAGAGCTGAACCATATAATCGGGGATAAGTCCCTTCCAAAATCAAGGAGAGAACATGACAAAGGCAGAGTTTGTGGCAAAAGTTGCGGAAAAAGCTGAGCTGAAAAAGGTGGAGGCAGAGAAGGCAATAAATGCTTTTATGGAAACGGTTACTGAGACTTTGAAAGCTGGTGACAAGGTGGTTTTTACCGGATTTGGTTCATTTGAAGTAACTGAACGTGCTGCCAGAGAAGGCCGCAATCCCAGTACCGGAGAGAAAATGCAGATCAGTGCGACAAAAGCTCCAAAGTTTAAAGCTGGCAAGGGGTTGAAAGACGCCGTCGCGTAGTCTTTGCTGATCAAATACAGAAAATGCAATAGCCACGTCGCAAGATGTGGCTATTGCTGTTTCAATGGTTAAAATGATGAAATGTAATATCGTCGAAAATAGAAGAGGAATAGTTTGAAAACCACTTCAGAAAGAGGCTTTCCAGTGGAATATGAGCAGGAAATCTGATATGTAATCACACGTGATTTTAAATGATTATGCTGTGATATGTTAACTGGGGGATTCATTAGTGAGGCTGATCAAGAACAGTGGAAATGATCGAGTAATTGATGAACTGCGCTCTTGTTTGTTGCCCCAGTCGAGTATTGATATTGCCTCGCCAATGTTCTCACTTTTTGCTTTTGCTGAGGTTCGCACTCTTCTCGATAAACTCGACCGTTGCCGGCTGGTTATTCCCTCAGCCAAAGATACCGATTTATCTATGCTCGGTTCAGATTCCGACCGCCCCTTCCGTAACCGTCTTCAAACTCGTTGGCTGGCCCGTAATTGCAGCGAGTGGATTCAGAAAAGTGTTGAAGTCCGTCGCGCTCCGTCATTTCTGCCTCAGTCGGCAATCATTGCAAACCATCCCGATTCCCCACAACAAAGGATTATCACCGGCAATTGTCCTTTTACTACAGACGGTCTTGGCCTGACACCTGGCAACCAGTTCAGTCTCATTCAGTGTGCCGAAGGGCCGGATGAGTCAGCCATGCTGGGAGCTTGGTTCGCCGCTCTCTGGAGCAGCTTGCCTGCGACTGCCGAGGCAAAGAATAGCTTTCTGACTTCTCTTCAAGATCTGACCTCGCATCGTGACCCATTCACCATATACACCCTGATCCTTCATCACATGTTTAAAGATCGCGGCGAAGAGCTCGACGAAGACCAGATCGTTAAATCCGCAACCGGCATCCGCAACACGGTTGTCTGGAAGAAACTCTTCAGGTTTCAGCGTGACGGTGTTGTCGGTGCAATCGACAAACTCAACCGCTTCGGTGGCTGTATCATTGCCGACAGTGTTGGTCTGGGTAAGACTTTCGAGGCTCTGGCCATCATCAAGTATCACGAGTTACGTAACGACCGCGTACTGGTACTCTGCCCAAAACGCCTGCGGGATAACTGGACTATCTACAAGGCCAATGACCGGCGTAACATCCTGGCCGCAGACCGCCTAAACTATGATGTACTCAATCATACCGACCTGTCTCGTGATGGCGGATCGTCCGGAGACATAAACCTTTCCCACGTGAACTGGGGCAACTATGATCTGGTTGTCATCGACGAGTCCCACAACTTCCGCAATAAGTCCACTCACAAGGGTAAAGAGTCTCGCTATGACCGCTTGATGCGGAAGATTATCAAGGAAGGCGTTAAAACCCGAGTTCTGATGCTCTCGGCCACTCCCGTCAACAACCGACTGGCAGACTTACGCAACCAGATAGCCTTTGCCACCGAAGGTGACGATGCAGCCCTGCTGGAATATGGCATTACCAGTATCGACAACACCACCCGGCTGGCGCAAAGACAGTTCAATCGCTGGCTTGAACTGGAAGAAGCGGAGAAAACACCATCCCAACTTATTGAGATGTTAGGTTTCGACTATTTCACTCTTCTGGATCAACTCACCATTGCCCGTTCACGCAAGCATATAGAAAAATATTACGGCATCAGTGAGACCGGTCGTTTCCCTGAACGTCTCAAGCCAATCAACATCAAGCCCGACGTAGACCGTGCCGGTGAATTTCGTTCCATCCGCGACATAAATACGGAAATCCGTCGTTTGAACCTCGCCTCTTACGCTCCTCTACGATATGTCCTCCCTCACAAGCAGGCCGCTTACGATGCTAAATACAGCACCCAGATTCGCGGTGGAGAGAGTTTCTTCCGCCAGGCTGACCGAGAAGAAAGTCTTATCCATCTGCTACGCGTCAACATTCTCAAGCGCATGGAAAGTGCCGTTTCATCATTTGCCCTCACTGTACAACGACAATTACATGATGTGGAAGCAACGCTGGCCCGAATCGAAGCACATGCCGATGAAATAGAAGAAATCGATATTGCCGATGTCGATATTGATGACCCCGTGTTTGAATGTTTGCTGGTGGGGCGTAAGGTCAAGGTTTTGTTGGGGGACGTGGATCTAATCCGCTGGAAGCAAGACCTCATTGAGGACCGCAATCGTCTGGCAACCCTTCATGCCGCTGCTGAACAGGTCGGTTCTGCCCGTGACGCCAAGCTTGCCGCCCTTCGTGAAGTCATTGCTCACAAATGCCAGCACCCCAGCAACCCCGGCAATCGCAAAATTATCGTATTCACCGCCTTTGCTGATACCGCCATGTACCTTTACGAGCAGTTGGCAACCTGGGCGAAAGAGACACTCAGCATTGAATCCGCCCTTGTCACCGGTGCTGGGCGCAACCAAACGACACTTCCGGGCCTGCGTAAAGACCTGGCCACCATTCTCACTGCGTTCTCGCCCCGTTCCAAGGAACGGCCAGAAGAGTTTGCAAATGAAGGTGAACTGGATTTGCTGATCGCCACTGACTGCATTTCCGAAGGCCAGAACCTGCAGGATTGTGACTGGCTGGTCAATTACGACATTCACTGGAATCCGGTTCGGATTATCCAACGTTTCGGACGTATAGACCGTATCGGTTCGCCCAATGATCGGATACAGCTTGTCAACTTCTGGCCCAACATGGAACTGGAAGAATACATAAATCTGGAACAACGGGTAAGTGGCCGCATGGTACTGCTGGACGTCTCAGCTACCGGCGAGGAAAACCTGATTGAACAGCAATCCGGCAATCAGATGAACGACCTGGAATACCGGCGCAAACAGCTCTTGAAGCTTCAGGATGCAGTGATTGACATGGAAGATCTCTCTACTGGTGTTTCCATAACTGACCTGACGCTAACCGATTTTCGCATCGACCTGGCTCAATACAATAAAGCCCACTCCGGCAGGTTAGAAAATCTCCCGCTCGGGACCAGCGCCGTTACCACTACGACTGAGGCAGAGATTCCGCCAGGGATTGTGTTCTGCCTACGTGCCGAAGGAGTAGCAGTTGCCAAGGTGGCAGAGTCCGGTTATCCTCTGGCGCCGCACTACCTTGTGCATGTGGGTGATGACGGTGCCGTGTTGTTGCCCTACACCCAGGCCAAGCGCATCCTTGATCGACTCAAACGACTCAGCCTTGGGCGCGAGCTGCCCGATGCGAGTGCCTGTGCCCGTTTCGACAAATCCACACGCCTGGGTGAAGATATGAGTCATGCACAACGTCTGTTGGCGGCATCAGTCGCCTCCGTTGTTGGTAAGAGCGAAGAACGGGCCGTAGCCAGTCTCTTTACACCAGGTGGCACCCATGCAATAAAAGGAGAGTTCGCGGGGATTAACGATTTCGAAATTGTTGCTTATCTGGTAGTCCTGCCGGAGGAGTTTGTATGAGTCACAAGAAGCATGTTTTTATCAGTTCTGTACAAAAAGAGCTTGAATTTGAAAGAGCTGCGGTAGCGGGACTTATCGCCACCGATCCTTTTCTGTTGCACTATTGCATTCCAGTGCTGTTTGAGAAAGAGCCCGCACCGCCGCGGCCGTCATCGAAACCTTATCTGGAGGCTCTGCGAGGTTGTGCCGTATATATCCTGCTTATAGCTAATGAATATGGCCGCCCAGATGGTGATCTGTCGGCCACGCACCACGAGTATCGCCTCGCTCAGGAGCTTCAACTTCCGACTATTGTATTCCTCAAGGGAGCGGCAGACACAAACCGATCACCCGAAACCCGTGAATTAATCGAGGAGATCAGACAGGCTGGGCATACCTATAAACGTTTTCATGATCGTGAGGATTTGAAGCCTGAAATGCTTCGCGCAATCATGCGCACCCTGGCGGATGAATATGGGATCAATGCTACAGATGCAGAGTTGAGCGAAGGAGAACATCAGATTGAGGCCGCATCCGCCTTCGAAACTGCTGTGTTGAGAGACGTTTCAGTGGCATCGCTTGATCAGGAGCTTGTTGAAGTTTTCAACAAGCGGATTGCCGTTGCTGATGACTCGCAAGAGCTTTCCCCGGAAGCCGCCCTTAACGCCCGTGGCCTTGTAGTTTGTAGCGATACGCCAGATAAGGTTCTGGTGACTGTCGCCGCATTCATAGTGTTTGCTCCGTGCCCTGCTCACCATTTCCCACAGTGTGAGATCCTAATCGATGCATATGATGACATCCGCATCACTGGCCGACCCAAGGGGCAGCTTAATGTTAATGCCCCGTTGCCACGCGCCTTGGATCAGGTTCTGAAATTTATAGATGATCATACTTTCCATCCACGTCGCGTTGTGGGACTCAATAACGTTCGCCTCGACGAATATCCCGTGACCGCTCTCCGCGAGGTTCTGCTTAACGCCGTTGCCCACCGCAGTTATGATGATGCTTCGCGCAAGGTCTTTGTGCGTCTTTTCCGAGACCGTATCGAGATCGCCAGCCCTGGTTATCCGCTGAAGCCTCTTACTCTTGCCAAGCTTCGCCGTGGTGGTTACCGACCCTGTTCGCGCAATCCGCTCATAGCCCAGACCCTTGCTACTCTCGATAAAATGGAGCAGCGCGGTAGTGGCTTTGCACGTATGCGCGACGCCATGCTCGACCACGGGCTTGACGAACCGAAGCTTGACCAGCAAGATGGTTTTTTCGTCGTCACGCTCCCCGGCCCGGATGGTAATTATGACCGGATCAGAACGCCAAGCTATATTGCCTCGTTAGTGCCGCCTGCGGTTGAGGCCCGTTTGACCGATAGACAGCGGCAGATAATGGCCGAGCTGGTTCAAGGTGCAGTTCTGACCAGCAAAATATGTCAGGAGCGATTTAATGTGTCAGCCCCTGTGATCGCTGCGGATTTTCAGATACTCATCGAAGAGAGCCTTGTAGAGAGGGTAGGCGCCGGGCGTGCAACCCGTTACGTCCTTCGATCCAGATCGTAATCATAAGGGAATCGTTAAGTCAAATCTCGAAATCGTTAACCCACTTACTATCTAATGGACAGTTGACATAGATGCGGATGAACGTTTTCAGGGGATGCTGTTGCGCAAGCGTGGAGGTTTTTTTTGACTAAATCTTCCGATATCTTCCGATAATTGGTGAAAATCTTCCGATGCAAAGTTTAGGGCTTTCGACCATAATCGTCAGGTAATCGTAAGGTGAAATTCTGTAATCGTTAGGTGGATGGCCTGGGTTTCATCCGATAATCATCCGATGTTTTTTGGTAATCATGTGATTCTGTATTGAGGCAACGTGAACGAAACCGCCATTATAGCTGCCTTGTCACTGCCATCGGGTGCACTGGTCAACCAGCGTGTGCCAAAGAAGCTGTTGGTAGAGAACGGCGCTCCGACCGCAGCAGACAAGCGGAGGATCAACGAGGGAATTGAGGAGATTCACTGGTTGGCGTCTCTCAAACCCAATACCATAGGAGTTCCGGATTATTGTGATGACGTTCGGGAATATCTCGAAATTGCCCTGCTGGCTGTAACCCTGCGGCAAGATGCCAAAGCTGGTCGTCTGTCTGAACTCATACATCGCGCCATACCGTATCCTCTGTTTCTTGTTCTGTCACAGGGGGATCAAACAACCCTCTCTCTAGCACATAAACGCCGGGCGCAGAATGAAGCGGGGAAGTTTGTTCTGGATGGCGATGTTGTTGAAGTGACTGTTTCCGGTAATGCGCCGTTGTCTGCCGAGGTGAACAGGCTTTTTCTGGATGCAATGGCGCTTGGGAATCAGCCGAGAGCCAATCTATGGCTACTGTATCAGGGATGGATTGATACACTTGTTGCGCTTCAGGCGTCACAGCTTACAGGGACATTTACTCAGGCGGCTACAAAAGAAGCGGCAATTGCGCGACGGGGAGCAGTGCAAAAGTGCAGAGGGCTGGAGTTGCAGATTGCCTCTCTTCGAAACGCAGCTGAAAAAGAGAAACAGATGGCCCGGCTAGTTGAGTTGAATCTCGAAATCAAGGGGCTTGAAGTCGAATTGGCAGAGGCGGAAGAAAAGTTATGAACAGCTGCGGAACCTATGGAATCAAGCGGATTATCTGCCAGACTTTATGACCCGCATATAAGAGCGTCAAAAGCCGCAACAGCTGACTAAATGATGTTCGGCGGAAGGGAGTAATGATATGAGTTTTAGTCCTGCAGAACAACTTGCCCATAGCACAGTAAGAATCGAGTGCGATCTTTCTGGTGGGGGCATAGGTACGGGGACTGGATTCTTCTATAGTCTAAATCGCAAAGATGATCAGCATGTTCCAGTAATTATTACCAACAAACATGTGGTCGCCGGAGCAATGAAGGGCCGTTTCATCTTAACTCTGCAAAATCCAGACGGCAGTCCTGCTATAGGCTCGCACCAAGCATTCGAACTTGACAACTTTGAGCAGCGTTGGATTCATCACCCCAACATTGACATTGATCTATGTGTAATGCCGATTGCTCCACTGATCCAAGCGGCTGAAGCCAGCGATACAAAATTCTTTTATTCCTCACTAGACCAAACCCTTATTCCCTCGACGTCGGACATTGAAGACATGATTGGGCTAGAGACGATAACTATGGTCGGTTATCCGAATGGATTGTGGGATAGAGTGAACAATCTACCGATATTCAGAAAAGGTGTTTTGGCATCAGGATATAAACACGATTGGAACGGGAAAAAAGAATTCCTAATAGACGCAGCCTGTTTTCCTGGTTCAAGTGGTTCGCCGGTGTTGTTGTTTGATGTGGGAAGTTATCAGACACGGAAAGGCAACTTTATGGGTGCTTCCCGTATTAAGCTTTTGGGCGTTCTGTATGCAGGTCCACAACACACAGTCGAAGGAGAGGTGCGTGTCGTATTGGTGCCGACTCAACAGAAAGCCGTGACTGTTGCTGGAATTCCGAACAACCTTGGGATAATCATTAAATCTGAGCAACTTCTTGCGTTTGAGGCGCTATTCAAATGAGGGTGCCGCACCACTGTGTGAACCCTCATAATGTATGCTGCTAAAAAAATCAAGCCAGCGTAGACTGGTTGCCTTCAACAAACGTCTGGCAATGAATCACCATGCGCAGGTAGTAGGATAGATGGAGAATCAATGACACTCACTGATTATTTGACCATAGGCGGCACTTTTTCTGCCATTATTGCTGTGGTCGGATGGTGGATCAAATCACGACTTGAAACATCCATCAAGCATGAGTATGACCGATTGCTTGAGGCATTCAAAACGGAGCAAAAGCGTTCAGAAGTCTTGCATGCTGAGCGACTAGCTGCTTTTAAAGAACTTTCCGCAAAACTGATTGCATTACGTAGGTATTGTAGGGCTAGAAGTGCGGAGATACATGATCAATCCGAATTTGAACCCAGAACTAAGTCCCTTTCAGAAGCAGAGCACAAGTCATTACTAAGTCATTATGAAGAAATAAATAAGAGTCTCGATGAAAGGGAATTATTTATTTCTAAACCATCAAAAGCCAGATTCCACGATTTGTTTCAACAGATGTCATTGGGCTTTAATCTTGAGTTATATCTTGCTGGAGGAAGCTCGCCGGTCGAACTCAATGCAGACGGGCTGTATGATTCGGTTGTCGATAGAATCAATCTGATTTTGGAATCACTGTATGGTGACTTAGGTTTTCCATCGGCGTAGCTAAGAATACGGATGTACAAATTGCCTTTATGCAAAAGGAAGGGAAACAATGCAAATTGGTGCGGCCGGAATAATGAAATTGGCGGAAATGATATGCGGCAACTCCCCTTTTGACTATTTCCCTTACCGAAGTTCCTCACATCTAACAAGGTTTTTTGTAGATTTGGATTTGGACTTTGTTCATGACGGTTCTACAAGAAATATTTGGGTCCGTGACGCTTTAAAGCAACTAAATTCCATACCAGCTTTACAAGATAACTTGCCTGCACCAGGGATCATTAAGGCAATCGAATATTTACTTCACCCAGATCATTTTATGCTATTCGAAAAACTTGACAGAGGAAAAGCCATTGAAGCTGTCAAAACTTGTTTAAAAACCTATGACCTTACATTAGCTGAACAGTCGAATGGGAAAGTTACAGTTTGTCCTGTTCAGGGAGAATTTGTTTCCACGTCTCATGAGGTTACACCGACTGAAAGGCTTATTACATTCAAACCAAGTGTGTTCAATGTTCCGAATAAGGTTCAGAATGATCGACTCGTTTCCGTGATGATGCCATTTAACATAGCATTCAGAGGCACGTATGATGCGATAAAGGAAGTTACTGACTATATGGGACTTCAGTGCTTACGAGCTGATGATATCTGGAACAATACTACGATCATTCAAGATATTTTTGATCTGATTTACTGTGCCAAAGTAGTGGTAGTAGATTTTACTGGGAGAAACCCCAATGTAATGTATGAAACTGGAATTGCTCATACCTTAGGTAAAACCGTTATTCCTATCACTCAATCCCTTGATGACATACCATCTGACCTTGGTCATCACCGTGCACTAAAATACCTCCCAAATGAACAAGGATATAAAGAACTCTGTAGTGATCTACATCGTAGGCTGAAGGTTTTATTTGGGGATAATTCATAAGAATTGGTCGCATCCAGGTTGTAGCGTCTTTAAATTAATACTCAGGAACAATTGTAAAAGTCAGGAGCTTATATGGAAAAAATGAATGGCCAATCTGCCGACATTGTGGCGGAAAATATCGACCAACTGAAAGCTCTTTTCCCGGAGGCATTCACCGAGGGGAAGGTGAACTTTGATGTGCTGAAGCAGCTCCTGGGGGGAGTGGTGGATGAACGTGAGGAGAAATACGGCCTAAACTGGCATGGCAAAAAGGCAGCACGACAGATAGCGCTTACCCTTTCTACCGGCACACTGCGCCCCTGTCCCGAAGAGAGTGTGGATTGGGACACGACGCAGAATCTGATGATCGAAGGGGATAATCTGGAGGTATTAAAACTGTTGCAGAAGAGCTACTCTGGCAAAGTTAAGCTTATCTCAATTGACCCACCGTACAACACTGGCAGAGATTTTGTGTATCCGGACAATTTTCATGACAACATTAAAAATTATCTGGAATTGACAGGGCAGGTTGAAGGCGGGACTAAAATAACCAGCAATACAGAGGCCAGTGGGAGGTTTCATACAGATTGGCTGAATATGATGTACCCACGGTTGAAGCTGGCGAGAAATCTATTGAAAGAAGATGGTGCTATCTTCGTTTGTATTGCTGACCATGAGATTCACAATCTTCGAGCTGTCATGGATGAAGTTTTTGGTCCTGAAAACTTTATCGCAACTGTAATCTGGCATAAAATGGATAGCCCTAAGAATACAGCGATTCATTTTAGTGAAGATCATGACTACATAATTGTTTTTGCGAAGAATGCTGGAGTGTGGCGACCAAAAGGATTGGAACGTACTGAGGAGATGATAGCTCGTTATAAAAATCCGGATAACGATCCAAGAGGGGTTTGGTTACTCAGTGATTTGGCCGCAAGAAATTTTTATGCACAAGGACGTTATCCAATAACTACAAAAAGCGGGAAAGTTATCTCGGGTCCACCTGCTGGAAGCTACTGGCGGGTCAGTAAGGAAAAATTTGATGAATTAGACCGAGACAATCGTATCTGGTGGGGTGACTCAGGAGATAATCGCCCTGGGATAAAACGTTTTCTTACTGACGTTAGACAAGGCGTTGTTCCACAGACTTATTGGCCATGGAAAGATGTTGGGAGTACCCGCAACTCTAAGCAAGAGCTAAGTCAAATAATGGGTGCAACTAGCGGTGAAGACCTATTTATCACACCAAAACCAACTAAATTAATTGAGAGAATTCTACAAATTGGTGCTGAATCAACAGATGATATTGTACTTGATTTCTTTGGTGGCTCTGGAACAACTGGACATGCAGTTTATTCAATAAATTCAAAAGATGATGGCAGTAGAAAATATATTGTTGTCCAACTTCCTGAACCAACTGGAGACACAAAATATCCGACAATTGCCGAACTTACCAAAGAACGCCTCCGACGTGCGGCCAAAAAGATAAAGGATGAAAATCCTCTCTTTGCTGGTGACCTCGGTTTCCGCGTCTTTAAGCTAGATTCATCCAATATCCTCACCTGGGACCCGGATCGTGACAATCTGGAGCAAACACTGCTGGACAACCTGGAGCATATCAAGCCGGGCCGGAGCGAATCAGACATCCTGTATGAACTGCTGCTGAAGCTGGGGCTTGATCTATGTGTCCCCATTGAAACCCGTTCTGTTGCCGGGAAGAATGTCCATGCAATTGGCGCTGGTGTCCTGTTGACCTGTCTGGCCGAATCAATCACCCGCGAAGAGGTGGAGTCGCTGGCGCTTGGCATTATTGCCTGGCACAAAGAGCTTGCACCGGCAGGCGACACTACCTGCGTTTTTCGCGACAGCGCTTTTGCCGATGATGTGGCAAAGAGCAACCTGTCTGCCATCCTCTTTCAGCATGGCATCGAAAACGTCAGAAGTCTTTGAGTGGGGGGGGAAATGACCAAAATTGTAAAATCACCAATCAAAAATCAAAAATCAAAAATAGATCCTTCCTCTAAAGGTGTTTCGCTATCTGTATTGTTGGGGCAACTGCGTTCTACCATAGCACAAGCACGACAGCAGGTGCTGCGTGCTGTTGACGCAGTACAGGTACTTACCTGCTGGGAAGTTGGCCGGCATATCGTTGAATTTGAACAGGGTGGCGCCGACCGGGCTGAATATGGCAAGAGGTTATTGCCAACCTTGGCTGACGAGCTCACGGCGGAATTCGGCAAGGGTTTTGATGAACGAAACCTGCGCCATATGCGGGCGTTTTACAGAGTATTTCCAATTTGGAACGCAGTGCGTACCGAATTGAGTTGGACCCATTACCGGCTGTTGCTGCAGGTTGACCATCAACCTGCACGTGAATGGTATCTGAACGAAGCTGTCTTGCAGAACTGGAGCACCCGCGCGCTGGAACGACAAATCGAAACCCTTTATTACGAGCGCCTGCTGGCCAGCCATGATCGTAAGGCTGTTGAGAATGAAGCAGTAAAAAATATCGCTCCTCTGCAGAAAGATCCGCGTGAATTTGTGCGCGATCCGGTTATGCTGGAATTTTTGGGTCTTGCTGGTACCGGTAAGCTTCTGGAGTCACGACTTGAGCAGGCGCTTATGGACAAGTTACAAGAGTTCTTGCTGGAATTGGGCAAGGGTTTTGCTTTTGTGGCTCGGCAACAACGTATCAGTACAGAATCTACCGATTTTTATATTGATCTGGTTTTTTACAACTATTTACTCAAGTGTTTCGTATTGTTCGATTTAAAATCAGGAAAGCTTACCCATCAGGATATAGGGCAGATGGACATGTACGTGCGAATGTATGACGACATTAAACGCGGACCGGACGACAATCCAACCGTAGGTGTTATTCTTTGTGCACGTAAAGATGCCTCGGTAGTGCGTTATTCCGTTTTGCACGAAAATGAACAGTTATTTGCCAGCAAATATAAGCTGGTACTTCCTTCAGAAGAAGAGTTCAGGCTTGAACTTGATAGGGAACGACAGATGATTGAAATAGCCAGTAAGGTGCAGGGTAAAACGAAAAAAAGTGGCGGTAAAAAGCCATGACATTCCACTTCGAGCCCAATCGGCTTGGATACATGCCTTACAATACTTGGATAGCTAGACAAGAAATGAGGCTATCCTATCGTTTTTCATTGTTTTCTAAAACGTTCAATTTTTTATTTTTAGAAAAGAAATCGAGTAATACGACCAATTCTCTCCCCAAATGGGATAGAATTCACCAATTTTTAAAGCGCTGTCGGATGTAATCTACTATTTCGTGTAGTTCGTGTTTTTCGTGGTAAGAGGCCTTTTAAAATTATTGTTTTCTATCTGTGAAAATCTGAACTTATAGGTCGCCCATTGGGCGACGAATCTGTGAGTAGCGGTTTAAAGGAGGGATACATGCTTTACCTAGGCCATTTTTCTTTTAGCGAGATTAACGACGATGACGACGGCAGATTCGGCCACTTTTCCTGTATGGTTGAAGCCAAGAATCCTGAAGGTGCTGAAAAGGCATTTAAAAAGCTGATTCTGGACATGCGGAAGAAAAAGAAGCTGTTCACTGAGCCGGCGTATATCTATCTTGATACGTTTATTGAATTAGGAGCACTCCCCGCAACTGGAGTGGTCACAGAATATGCTTCATACAACAGGGACTATGCCCCAGGACGTATTTGTACTTATCTGCCTCATGAAGACAAAGGTGAATGCAAGCCATATTTTTGGTATCCGGAAGACCGACCGGATATAGTTGAAAAGATCGATGCTGATGAGGGTTTTGAAAATGTTCCCTTCGTTTCCTTTGAGCCAACTGCGACTCAGAAGAAAGCGGCCATACTGAAAAAACAGATGAAAAAACAGTCTCAGCCAGAAATACTTGAAAAACGAAATCCATTTTCCAAAAAACACCACAGGTAATATGCCAGCAGTTTATTGATAGCTTGAGGAATACATGAAACTCCACTTTGAACCCAATCTCGATTATCAGCTTCAGGCAATTGAAGCTGTTTGTGATCTATTCCGTGGTCAGGAAATCTGCCGTACCGAATTCACAGTTACCCATAGCGCCGTTGGAAGTGCGCTGCTTCCCGGCATGGAAAGCGATCTGGGTATCGGCAACCGGTTGACCCTGCTGGATGACGAAATCGTCAAGAACCTTGAGGATATTCAGCTGAAGAACGGCCTTGCGCCTTCCGGAACGCTTACATCAGGTGACTTCACAGTGGAAATGGAGACCGGGACCGGCAAGACCTATGTGTATCTCCGCTCGATCTTTGAATTGAACAAGCGCTACGGCTTTACGAAGTTCGTCATTATCGTTCCTTCTGTCGCCATTAAAGAAGGGGTCTACAAGTCTTTGCAGATGACCGATGATCATTTCCGGGGTCTGTACGCCAACACGCCGTATGAGTACTTCATCTACGATTCTTCCAAGCTGGGGCAGGTGCGCAATTTCGCCACCAGTCCCCAGATTCAGATCATGATCGTTACCGTCGGGGCTATTAACAAAAAGGATGTGAACAACCTCTACAAGGACAGCGAGAAGACTGGCGGGGAAAAGCCTATCGACCTGATCAGGTCCACTCGCCCCATTCTTATTGTAGACGAACCGCAATCCGTTGACGGCGGTTTGGAAGGGCGCGGCAAAGAGGCGCTGGGGGCTATGAACCCGCTCTGTACCCTGCGCTACTCCGCAACCCATGTGCATAAGCATCATATGGTCTACCGGCTGGATGCCGTGGATGCCTATGAACAGAAGCTGGTAAAACAGATTGAAGTGGCCTCGGCCACCATTGACGGGGGACACAACAAAGCCTTTGTGCGGCTGTTGTCCGTCAGCAACAAACGCGGCGGTATTACCGCAAAGGTTGAAGTGGATGTGGAGGCAGCAGGACGCGTTCAGCGAAAAGAAATAACCGTCCAGGACGGGGATATGCTGGAGTTAACAACTAATCGGCCTCTCTATCATGACTGCAGGACCGGCGAAATTCGCGTTGAGAAGGGCAACGAGTTCATTGAGCTGCGCGTGCCTGGTGGCGAGCTGTATCTTAAACCTGGAGAAGCCTGGGGAGACGTGGAGCCACTGGCCATTCAGCGTGAGATGATACGACGGACCATCAAGGAGCATCTGGACAAGGAAAAGAGGCTGCGCCCTCAGGGGATCAAGGTTCTGTCGCTCTTTTTCATAGACGCAGTGGAGAAGTATCGCAAGTACGACGAGGATGGAAATCCGGTCAAGGGCGCGTATGCCCGTATCTTTGAAGAGGAATACAAACGGGCCGCACACCATCCGGACTACACCACCCTTTTCAAAGAGGTTGACCTTTCGAGTGCCGCCGAAGAGGTGCATAACGGTTACTTCTCAATCGACAAGAAGAAAGTTGGCGGCAAGACCGTCGAAGTATACAAGGACACTCGCGGGGACTCCAAGGCTGATGATGACACCTATAACCTCATCATGCGGGAAAAGGAGAAGCTGCTGGGCTTCGAGACTCCGCTGAAGTTCATCTTCTCCCACTCTGCTCTGCGTGAGGGATGGGATAATCCCAACGTCTTCCAGATATGTACGCTGCGTGACATCCAGACCGAACGGGAGCGTCGCCAGACCATCGGCAGAGGGCTGCGACTCTGTGTCAACCAGGATGGGGATCGGCTGCGAGGTTTTGAGATAAATACCCTGACCGTGATTGCCACCGAAAGCTATGAACAGTTTGCCGAAAATCTTCAGAAAGAGATTGAAGCAGATACGGGGATTAAATTCGGAGTTGTGGAAGAGCACCAGTTTGCAGGCATAGGCGTGAAAGGTGAAGCGGGGCAGCAGGCACCTATGGGCTTCGACAAGTCAAAGGCATTATGGGATCACCTCAAATCACTTGGACACATCAATGCCCATGGCAAGGTGCAGGATACCCTCAAGAAAGCGCTCAAGGAAGGGACTCTGGCGCTGCCGACGGAATTTGAACCCCAACGGCACCAGAT
>Ga0194060_10001294_pt1 | contig 17840 bp, 15 predicted proteins | sample SepL225m_MetaG_FD_163427 | JGI IMG/M metagenome (GOLD analysis project Ga0194060, IMG submission 163427) | Anoxic zone freshwater microbial communities from boreal shield lake in IISD Experimental Lakes Area, Ontario, Canada - Sep2016-L222-5m | ecosystem: Environmental > Aquatic > Freshwater >...
GTCATTGCCACCCTGAATGAGCCCTCGGCTGCCGCCATTGAGCTTGCGGATCGCATGGTGCATGGAAACCGGGCTAAGGCGCGACAGCTAAAAAAAACCGTGGCCGTTTTCGATCTAGGTGGCGGAACATTCGATGCCTCGGTGGTTCAAATCAATACCGCTGAATATACCGTGCTCGCTTCATCAGGCATTGAAAATCTCGGCGGCGACGACTTCGACGCCGTGCTCGCGGAACTTTTCTGCGAGAAGCTGAAGCTTGATTTTGCATCACTCTCCCCCTTCCATCGCACACTGTTTCTTATGCAGGCATGCCGGGAGAAGGAACGGGTGAGCACAGGCCAATTCCGCAGTCTCACTCTGGATCCCGAGGAAATCGGCCTGCCCGGCAGCGCCGTAAAAGTCACGACCGCAGCCTTCGAGAAGCGCCTCACGGAACTGATCGAACCTGCCGTAGAGAAACTTGCGGACGTCATGAAAGCCGCTGGTGATAACGACGTGGAAACCATTTATCTGGTTGGCGGCTCATCCCGCCTCCCCTTGGTCAGCAAACTGATTGCAGCCTGTTTTCCCAAAATCAAACTGTTTACGACGGATAAGCCATTCAGCGCCACTGCCATGGGGGCAGCCATTCAAAGCGCCGAGACTGTGCGGGTGCATGAGGTATTCGCCCGGCATTTCGGTGTCATCAGGCTGGCAGACCACGGAACCCGTGAAATTTTCGCCCCGGTTTTTCATGCCGGACTGCGGCTTCCCGCGCGGGGTGACGCCCCCGTGGCGACGGAAATACGTTACCAGCCACGCCACAATATCGGGCGGTTCCGTTACTTGGAATGCACCTCCGTAGATGGGGCAGGAAAACCGGAATCCGGCTTGCGCGTCTGGTCAGAAATCCTGTTTCCCTATGATTCTAACCTGCCCCTTAATGAATCACTTCATCCCGATCAGATTGTCCCGAGACATGATATGCCAGGAGAAGCGGTGGAGACCTATACATGCGACTGTGACGGCATTATCACGGTGCGGATCAACCGGACAGACAGCCAGTCCCGCACTTTCGAGGTTTTTCGGGCATAACAAGCTAATGACTAACAGTTCTACGCCTAGTCCACTGAAGCACGTTCTGCCCCTGGTGCAGCGGGATCCCTATCTGCAACCGTTCGAATCTGTCATACGCCGACGCCTTCAACTTATTCAAGACACGGAAAAACGGCTGACCGTGGCGAAAACATCACTGGCCGACTTTGCGTCAGGCCATGAATTTTTTGGCCTGCACAGACTTTCTGATGGCAGCTGGGTGATGCGGGAATGGGCACCCCATGCCACAGCCATCACCGTCATGGGTGACTTCAATGAGTGGAAACCATCTTCGGAATTTTCGTTTAAAAAGGATGTCTCCAGCGGTGTGTGGGAATTACGCCTGCCGGCGCAACGCGTGAAACATGGCGATCTCTTTAAACTGCTTGTCTCATGGCCGGGCGGGAGCGCCGAACGAATACCAGCCTACGTCCGCCGCGCCATACAGGATGACAGAACTAAGGTATTCAGCGCTCAGGTTTGGTGGCCGGATCAGCCGTATCGATGGAAACACGAGTCATTCCGGCGCAACCAGGAATCGCCACGTGTATATGAAGCACATGTCGGCATGGCCCAGATTGAGCCGCGTCTCGGAACGTATCGTGAATTTCAGGATAAAATCCTTCCGAGGGTGGTCGATGCGGGATACAACACGCTCCAGTTGATGGCCATCCAGGAACACCCTTACTATGGTTCGTTCGGCTACCACGTCAGTAATTATTTCGCTGCCTCATCCCGCTTCGGCACTCCGGAGGAGCTGAAGGATCTTGTGGATGCCGCCCATGGAGCCGGGCTCGCCGTCATCATGGATCTGGTCCATTCCCATTCGGTTCGCAACGAACTCGAGGGGTTGAGCCGGTTCGACGGCACCCTGTCCCAGTATTTTCATGAAGGCGAACGGGGTGACCACTTCGCTTGGGACTCGCGATGCTTTAATTACGGCAAAACGGAAGTGCTCCACTTCCTCCTCTCCAACTGCAGGTATTGGCTTGATGAATACCGGTTTGACGGCTATCGCTTTGACGGGGTCACCAGCATGCTCTATTACGATCATGGCCTCGGAAAAGCTTTCACCTGTTATGATGATTACTTCGGCGGAAATGTGGATGACGACGCCTTAGCTTACCTGACTCTCGCCAATAAGGTGATTCACGCTGTCCGCCCCGATGCCCTCACCATCGCGGAGGATGTCAGTGGAATGCCAGGTTTGGGCACTCCTGCTGATGACGGAGGCATTGGGTTTGATTACCGCCTGGCCATGGGAACTCCTGATTACTGGATCAAACTGATCAAGGAGGTTCCTGACGAACAATGGAACATGAGCAATCTTTATTACGAACTGACGAATCGCCGGCAGGATGAAAAAACCATTTCCTATGCCGAATCGCATGACCAGGCGCTCGTGGGTGACAAGACCATCATCTTCCGCCTCATTGACGCCGAGATGTATACCTCGATGCGTGTCGCCGACAGCAATCTTAAGGTTGACCGGGGAATCGCCCTGCACAAGATGATTCGGCTAATCACGCTGGCTACGGCCGGCCACGGATACTTGAATTTCATGGGGAACGAGTTCGGGCATCCGGAATGGATCGATTTTCCGCGCGAAGGCAACGCCTGGAGCTATCACTACGCGCGCCGTCAATGGAATTTGCGCGACGATCACGATCTCCGTTACAGGTTTCTGGCAGAGTTTGACAAGGGCATGATGGGGCTTTGCCGGGATTTCAATCTGATCGAGACGCCGGGCCCTCATTTCTTGTATGAGCATGTATCCGACCAGGTGCTTGCCTTTGAACGGGCCGGACTCGTGTTCCTGTTCAACTTCAACCCGGTCAAGTCTTTCACCGACTATGCCATCAGCGTACCCCCGGGAAAATATAAGCTGCTACTGAATAGCGATGCGGTGAACTTTGGCGGGTTCGGGCGCCTTGCGCCATGGGCAGACTACTTTACATTTCCAGCCCAGGATCCTAGTGGCGGTAAGACCAATAAACTCTCGGCTTATCTACCAGCCCGTACGGCGCTGGTTTTGGCGCAAGGGGAAACTCTATGAGCGTTCCTCTATTGCCACCCTGTCGCGGACATCTTTTCCACCGCACGGCCATGTTGGTCGGTAAACCGGCCATGGAACGGCTCAGCGCCGTTCGTTTGGCCGTGTTTGGCGTCGGTGGGGTAGGAAGCTGGACGGCCGAATCCCTGATTAGATCCGGCGTTGAACACCTGACCTTGGTGGATTCGGACGATATCTGCTCAACTAATATCAACCGGCAACTTCAGGCGACCACCATGAATGTCGGCGAGTCCAAGGTGGATGAACTAAAAAAACGCCTTCTGGAAATCAACCCATATGCCAACATTGATGCCCGTCACATTGCCTACACCGCCCGCACCTGCGAACAGTTCGATCTGAAAACCTTCGACTATGTGCTCGATGCCATTGACAGCCTTCAGAATAAGGTCATGCTGATTGAGCGCAGCCTGGATGCCGGGGTATTCGTTTATTCCTGCATGGGCGCCGGCGCAAAACTGGATCCGACCCAGATCAAGGCCGGTCCCCTCTCCCGCACCAGAATGTGTCCCCTCGCCCGCATGGTTCGAAAACGACTGGGGAAGAAGTGTGTCACCAAGGATTTTCTCTGTGTCTATAGTGAGGAAGTTCCGCTGGATCCAACTCTGGAAACTTTTTGCGGCACCGGAAAATGCGCCTGTACCCATTCCCGGCAACCCGATGATGACAACCATCCAGACTGGTGCGCCAGGAAGACCCAAGTGAACGGGACGGTCGTGCATGTAACCGCCGTATTTGGGTTTACCTTGGCGGGATTAGTCATTCAAGATATCGTGAGAAAAACTCATGAATAAAAAAAACGTAGCCGTTATCTTCGGTACCAGGCCTGAAGCCATCAAGCTGGCGCCTGTTATTCTGGCTCTGAAAAAAGAACGTGGTATTCGATGCCGCGTCTGCGTAACCGCGCAACACCGACAGATGCTGGATCAGGTGTTGGGCATTTTCGGGATTGCGCCTGATGTTGACTTGAATCTGATGAAGCGGAACCAGACTCTGGCCGGACTCACCTCCCGCGCCATAACTGCTGTGGACGGATTTCTGGCCAGGGAGAAACCCGATTTGGTGCTGGTTCAAGGTGATACGACCACGGTTTTATCGGCGTCCTTAGCGGCTTTTTACCATCACATTCCCGTTGGTCATGTCGAAGCCGGCCTTCGCACCGGCAATCTTCAATCCCCTTGGCCGGAAGAATTGAACCGTATCCTGACCACGCGGATTGCCGCCCTACATTTTGCCCCGACTCAACGCAACCGTGAGACACTTTTAAAAGAAGGCATTCCCGATAACTCCATTGTTGTCACGGGCAATACGGTCATCGATGCCCTGTTTCTGGCCCTGGATAAGGCGAAGAAAAAGCAACCCCACATTCCCAGTCTTCCCGATTTTTTAAATCTCAAATCCGAAATTTCAGATCTCCGCCCCTCTATCGTCCTCATTACCGGTCACCGCCGCGAGAATTTTGGCGAAGGATTTGAAAACATCTGCAAGGCCATTGCCCGCCTCGCCCGCCATTTTCCGAAAATCCACTTTGTATACCCGGTTCACCTGAACCCCCGCGTTCGGGAACCAGTCATGCGCCTTCTTGGTTCCTCTGCTCCGCGTCCCAAGTTTACAAACATCCATCTGATCGAGCCGTTGGACTATCTGTCCTTTGTGGCCCTCATGGCCCGTTCCCACCTGATCCTTACCGATTCCGGCGGAGTTCAGGAGGAAGCGCCAAGCCTTGGCAAGCCGGTCATCGTCATGCGCGACACCACCGAGCGCCCCGAGGCTGTGATGGCGGGCACAGTCAAGGTGGTCGGGTCTGATTGCCGGGGTATTATCAAGGCGACGGAGGAGCTTCTCACAAATCCTGATCTATATGGGAAAATGGCCTGCGCCCATAACCCCTATGGGGACGGGAAGGCCACTGAAAGAATCGTCGCCGCCTGCCGGAAGTTCCTCACATGATGATCTGGCGTTGTCTTGATAGCCTGCTGATCCTGTCGGCCTTTGCCGTTGTCTATGTGCTTCCCCCGCTCGCCGTCATGATACGGCTACGGGGAACGGCTGATAAAGTTACCCTGATCGTCCTGTCCGGCGGGCTCGGTGTGGCCTCACAGGCATTGCTCGGTTTTCTATGGAACCATCTTGTGCAACACACCTCTTTTCTGGAAGGTTCCCTTTATTACCTGTTGTGGTTAAGCCTCTGGGGACTCCTGCGCATTCGAGGGACACCCCCGACTTGCGAGGTTGATCAATCCAGATCAGAAACGCAATTCCGAGGCATTCGCCCTGGCCTGATCCTTGCCGCCATTGTTCTGGCTGGTGTTATCCTGCGCAATGTCGATGCCCTGACCCATGCCTCACTGGGTCAATCCGACGCTTATACGCACCTCCAATTCCTCCGGGATGTTTTTCAATACGGACAGATTCGTAACATCGTCTACCCCCCGGGCTATTCCTGGGTTCTGGCCCTGCCGGTCATGACCTTCAATCTGGATGCCTATATGGTGGCTCGGTATGTGGGTCCCTTTTTTGGGGCGTTGCTTATCGCAACTCTCTACCTGCTAGGACGACGGCATAGCCCGATGGCCGGTCTTTTTGCCGCATTTTTTGCCGCTGTCTGCCCGCTCTTTTATCCCTTGATCAAGACCGGCATGGGCGCCTTTGCGAACCAAATGGGATTATTCCTATTCCCCCTTGCCCTTTTCCTTTACCTGACAGAGTCTCCTTTTCTCTTCGCCCTCATCCTCCTCGGCCTGACTGTTTCGGTCCCCCTCTTTGTGTTCACCCTGGTGTTGATTATCGTTATCCATCGTCTGCTCTGTTTTCCCGCTTGTAGCCCACGGCGCTGGTGGCGGGATAACCGGCTACTCCTGCTCGCCTTTCTTCTCGCCTTCGCCTTGGCGAGTTACCATTTCCTGAGTCCGGGAAAAATGCACGTCACCACTACAGCCTCGCTCGTCACAGGCATTTCAACCCCAGCCTCACCGAAGCAGTCGACCGCCTCTCCGTCCCAAACGATCCTTGCGTCAATCCAATCCAATCCCGCAGGAAAACTCGCGGTGGATCTGCTCACGGTCAAGAGATTCGGACTGGACAGCGTCCTGCTGAATCTGGCCGCCCTGGGCCTAGCGGGCCTGTTCATCGGCATTCTGGTGGCCGGATTTCGGGGTGGCTGCACCACTCTTAAATTGATAGGAGGATGGGGTCTGCTCACCACGCTACAAGCCGCCACCGGACTTTTGGAATTCAGCCTATATCAACGCAGTGGGTGGATTCTGCTAGAGGCGATCACTCTCGCAGGAGGAGTCATCATCGCAAAGTTTTACGGGATAGAGGGGATGATGAAAATCATCCGCCCTGGCGTTATGCTGGGCTTGTTCATCAGCGCCCTCCTGGCCTTCTGGATTCCGCCCCAGCATCGCTGCATAAACAGTGGAGCTGAAAACGAAATCGCGACTGTATTGCGAGAACTATCCGCCTCCCGAATACGCGCCCTCCATGTCCGAAGCCCGATCACCTTTGAGCCGATGGCGCCAAGCCCCTTGATCACACGAGCTGCCGCGCTTCCCCATCTCACAGTAATCACCCGACGCTACACCTTGTTTAACGCCGACCAGGGGAATATAGCTGGTGTTCTCCAGGATCCCGCTGCCGGCATCAGGCAGAGGCCCGTTGAATCAAACAGCCGACTCGCCCCACCCTCTGATAATTTCATTTGTTTGATTGACCGAAAAATAGATTTGCCCGACATGGGATTCCTGGCCAAAATCAGCCCCAATCTCACTCAATCGCTAGCCAATTATCAGCCAATTCTCTACAAACCCAACGAGGTGATTCTCTCCTTTTTGGAGTCACTGCCAACCGATGCATGGCGGGTTACCCGGGAAGAGCACGGCCAGAACCTGTCGATTTACCTCGCCGAACGCCTAATCCCCTTGACGGCCCGCTGAGTTTCTTATATTTTGTGCGTTAACAGTTTTGTAAATGCTTATCAGTTCTATGAACGACACGACGGCACAGGTACGGAAACGGCTAACAGAGGTAGGTGGGCGCACCGCCCAAGACCTCGGGTTGGGGCGTATTGTAGGCCAGATTCTGGTTCACCTCTACCTCGCCCCCGACGAACAATCCCTTGAAGCCATTGCTACAGATTTGGGACTCAGTAAGGCCGCCGTCAGCATCGCGGCGCGTCAACTGGAAAGCCTCGGCCTCCTACGCCGTTCATGGAAGTCCGGCGACCGCAAAACCTATTACCGAACCGCCGACGACATCGCCACCGCTCTTCATCAGGGACTACTGATGCTGGTACGAAATAAAATGAGTCTACTGGCGACGGAACTTCAACAAGCGGAATCGGAACTGAATTCGGAGGAATCCGGAGCAGAGGCGGAGTTCATACTGGGCCGGGTGAAACGGGCCAAAAAATTGCGCGACTCCGCCATGTCCGTACTGGAGAATCCCTTTGTTAAAATGTTGACCCGCATGAAGTAAATTAAATTTGGATTGCAGCGACTCTGCGACGTTTTTATTAGATTACGCATAATTCACGGGGACGAAGTCTGCCCGGAAATAGACGACGGACCACAGACCACAGACTAAGGCTACAAAAGACATGAGAGATTACAGAAAAATAGTGGCGTGGAAATTGGCGGACGATCTGACTGTCGCCATCTATGAATGTACTCATACATTTCCATCTAATGAGCAGTATGGGATGACGAGCCAATTGCGCCGCGTCGCATACTCTGTCCCCGCTAATATTGCGGAGGGTTCCTCGCGGGAATCTCAAAAGGACTACCTTCATTTTCTTCACATTGCCCGGGGCTCCCTTTCGGAAACCCAATATTTCATTCATCTCGCCAATCGCCTCGGCTATATTTCAGCCGTTTTGAGGGAAGGTCTCGATGTCCAAGTCAGCGAGACATTCCGAAAACTTCATGGCCTAATACAAGCCGTCAAGGAAGAACTGCCAAAGTCTGTAGTCCGTAGTCCGTAGTCCACTCACCCCATGCACCACACACACATACGTGCCAACCAGCCTTGGTGGAAAATTAACTGGCGGGAACTCTTGGAATACCGGGATCTCTTCTGGATGACCATCCAACGGGATTTGACATCTATCTACAAACAGAGCGTTTTAGGGCCCCTCTGGTTTATTCTGCAACCCGTAATGACCACCGTAATCTTCACCATCGTCTTCGGTAATTTCGCCAAAATCAAAACAGATGGACTGCCACCGTTCCTCTTCTACATGAGTGGATTGGTTCTCTGGAATTATTTTCAAGGGGTTCTCAACGGTTCCGCTAATTCGCTAATGAGCAATGCAGGAATCTTGAGAAAAGTGTATTTTCCCCGCCTGCTTTCACCTCTTTCCTCAGTGGTCACCTATCTGGGGCATTTTTTCATCAATTTCTTGGTTTTTATCGGTTTTTTTATCTACTTTATCGCCAAAGGAAGCGACATTCATCCCTCATGGTGGATACTCATCCTTCCCATCCTTGTTTTGCATTGCGCCTGCGTAGGATTGGGAGCGGGATTGTGGCTTTCCAGCATGACGATCAAATACCGCGATGTATCTTTTGCCCTTCCTTTTATGACTCAACTTTGGATGTATGCCACCCCTCTCATTTACCCCTCCAGTGAAGTACCCGCCAAGTGGAAATGGATCATCGCAGTCAACCCCATGGCCGGCGTCATCGAGTTGAACCGTTTTGCCTTTCTCGGCGCCGGCTCACCTGACCGGACGATTTTGATCATTAGCTTTATGGTGGGAATCGGGTTGCTGATCAGCGGCCTCTTTGTTTTCAACCGTGCTCAACGCACCTTCGTCGATACCATTTAACCATGACTGAGCCAGCCATAACCGTCAGGGGACTTTCAAAACGTTACCACCTTGGGGCCATCAACCGCCATACCCTCGGGGACGAAATCAGCTATTTGTATCACAGACTCCGGGGACACAACGCGGCAGATCACATGGGAACGGTACACGCCGATGTGACCCGCCCGAATTCCGCCAGCACATTTTGGGCACTGAAGGATGTTTCCTTTGAGATTGATGCCGGGGAAATTATCGGAATCATGGGGGGGAACGGCGCAGGAAAGTCGACTCTGCTTAAAATCCTGAGCCGAATCACGGAACCCACTGCCGGGGAAGCGTTCATAAATGGGCGAATCGGATCCCTCCTGGAAGTGGGCACCGGGTTTCACCCCGACCTGACCGGGCGCGAGAATATCTACATGAATGGCACCATCCTGGGGATGAAGAGGGCCGAAATCAACCTCCGGTTCGATGAAATTGTCGAGTTCTCCGAAATCGGAAAATTTCTTGATACCCCGGTCAAGCGTTACTCCAGCGGCATGTATGTGCGGCTCGCCTTCGCTGTGGCTGCCCACCTAGAATCTGAAATTCTCCTGATTGATGAAGTTCTGGCCGTTGGCGATGCAAAGTTCCAGCAAAAATGCATTGGTAAAATGAGAGATGTGGCGAAAACTGGCCGCACCATCCTCTATGTCAGCCATAATCTTCCGTCCCTTAGGGCCTTATGCCCCCGCAGTATTCTGCTCACCAAAGGACAAGCCACAGGGCCAATCCTTACCGATGAGGCGCTACACCATTACATCGGGTTCGAAAAGGAAGGCCTTCGCGCCCAATGGATCAGCCCACACCCTCCCGACCAGCGCCAAGGATTCGCCGCCGCCTTCCTTCGTCAGGATGGACGCCTCGCAACCGTTCTAAGCATCACCCGCCCTTTTGAAATTGGTTTGATTCTGACTCCCCGAGCGGCGGATGATCCATCGCTTGTGACGTTACAGATATTGAATGAAGAAGGGATCATCATTCACCATACCTCAGACTTATACGAGGACGAACGTGCTTTTTTCTGGAGGACTGGTCATAGGCTCTTATCGGTTCCCGCTCATGCCTTGGCTCCCGGACGTTATTCGATCACGCCCCGCCTGTTTCATCCACAACAGGGCCTTCTTGACAATCCAATGGGCGCATTGATTTGCGATATTGCCGCAGATGGCCCCGTGTTCGCGAAATACCCACCAGCAATATGGAAAGGCGTCACCGGCCCGGGGCTGTTCGGCTGGCAATGCGTGAAGGAGTTAACCCTGCCCGAGACAGTTTCATGAAAAAAAAGTCCTGGCTAACATTATTGCGGCATGCGCTATTGCATCGGCTCGCGGAAGCGGAAGACAGATTCTGGGATCCGGTTAAACCCCGAAATAATATCGGCTTCTGGCGTCGGCGCGAATTGCGTGCCATGAATGTTCAGTTTGGCACCCCTCTGTGCACACGTCCAGGCCTCTTCGTGTTTATGCCGGGAAATCTCACCCTTGGATACAGGGTCGGCTTGGGACACAACACCTGCCTTTTCAATCATGCGCCCATCCACATTGGCAACGATTTCCTCTCAGCGGAAGCTCTGCACATCAACACGGGAACACACGATCCCGTAACCCTGATTCCCTCATCGAGCCCAGTCACCATCGGCGACCGGGTGTGGTGCGGCGCCCGTGTCACCATACTCGCCGGCGTCACCATCGGTGACGATGTGGTAATCGGGGCGGGCGCGGTGGTAAAAGACAACATCCCGCCCAACAGCATCGCGGCCGGGGTACCCGCCCGCGTCATCCGCCCGCTGAATCGCCCCCCATCGCCCCCTGTGTGGTCAGCATTCGGGAGAAGTACTTCGTCATGAGCACCCCGTGGAATATCCGTCTGCAAAGAACGGCTTGGTACGCCAAGTCAACGTGGGCGTACTATCGGGCCCGCCGCCTCGGGCTCGTGGGGCATGAGTTTTTCCGCTTCGGCCGGGCACTGGGCTGGGAGATGTATCGCAATAACACCAACCTTCCCTGGGACTTGCTTGTCACCCCCGTCAGTTCGACACGGTATTACGAGTTCAACTTTGCTCGCGAGTGCTTACCGGCGGATCCAGGCGTTTGTCTGGATGTCAGTTCACCCATTCTGTTTGACTTCTATGTGGCCCGGAATTACCCGTCAGCCCGGCTGCATATGATCAATCCTGACACCCGCGACATGGACCGTACCCGCGCCTATATGCGAAACCTGACTTTGCCGCCGATCCACACCGATGTCAGCGATGTTTCCCGGATGCCCGCCTGTCCGGGCGGCTATGACACCATCTGGTCGCTGTCCGTCGTGGAGCATATCCAGGGCGAGACCGCGAACGATTCGACCGCCGTCAAGGCGATGTTCGATGCGTTACGGCCCGGGGGACGCCTGATCCTAACCGTGCCAACGGACAAGTCGTTCCAGGTCGAGTACCGCGAGAAAGACCTCTATGGCACGCAATCCACGGCGGCCGGGCAAAAGCGGGAGACGTATTTCTTCCAGCGGGTCTACGACGAGGCGGCCATTCAGGACCGGCTCATCCGGCCCCTGGGCCTTGCCCCCACACGGATCGAGTGGTACGGAGAAACCACCCCGGGGCGATTCTCCGAGTACATCCGCCGCTGGCAACTTGACGGAAAAAATACGACCATCTGGGATCCCCTTGAAATGGCGCGATTCTATCGCCTTTATGACACAGGGTCGGCCATGCCGGGCGCCGGTGTGTGCGGCCTTCTTTTTATCAAACCATGATCCGGACTTTCGCAAACGGGAACATTATAATTCGGAATACCGGAGTTGGCAGTGCTTCTACTTGCCCTAAAATAAGTTACAATTTTCGCCTGATGCTTTCCGGGCGAGACCGAACACCCGGAAGATTGTTCACATTCAAAGGCGTTAAAGGGAGGGACTGATGCGGATAGTACTGGATGGCGTTATTTATGGGCGGAATCCCAATGGGGGCATCACACGGTATTGGACCGAGGTGCTGGCGGCCATTTCGCGGATGAATGTTTCTATCCGCCTTGATTTGATCCTTCCCAAAGGAGTTGCTCGCCCGGCCGGGCTGCCATGCCTAACCGCAGGGAGCTTGTCGGCATCGCTAGCGGTAGCGCGCGCGGATATTTTTCATACCAGCTACTACTCACATTGGCCTAGAATGAATGGCCCTTCGGTGGTTACGGTATATGACTACATCGATGCCTCCTTCCCCTTGTTGCGACCCAACGAGGGCGGTTTCGTAGATCATCAGCTGTATGCGATTCGAGGCGCATCAGTTGTCATCACGATTTCACAATCATCGCGCGAGCTGACGTTAAAACTAGCGGGGATTGATCCCTCACGGATTTTTGTCGCTTATCCGGCGGTGGCCTTTCCTTTTTCTCTTCCTCCACCTTGTGCCGAAGAAATAAAGGAGTTCCGCCGGGTACATACGGGAGGTGCACCCTATCTAGTTCATGTGGGAAGCCGGAAGAACTACAAGAACTTCTGGACGCTTTTGCGTGCTTTTGGTTTGGCGGCACAAAATACGGATCGCCATCTGTTGATTTTAGGAGGGGGGCATTCGCTAACGACGGAAGAACTGGATTTTATCATTTCAGCCCGATTGCTGGACCGCGTCCACTTCTATCCCGCTGTTGATGATGCGACCCTGAGACAAGCATACGCAGGTGCGGATGCAATAATACATGCCTCGCTGATGGAAGGGTTCGGAATACCCGTGATAGAGGCCTTGGCGTGCGGAACGGGGTTGATCCTGTCTGACATTCCAGTATATCGGGAAATTGCAGGGGGGCGAGCCTCATTTGTCGAGGCGACTGATATTGAAGCCTGGGGGCATGCCATGAAAAGCGAGGTATTCGTCCATCCATCATGGCGCGAAGAGGTTTTAAGACAATATACCTGGGAAGCGGCGGCTCAAGTACATTTGAGTGCCTACAAGAGCATTTTACCATGACAACGGCCGCTTCTCCAACTCCCGGTATCCCAGCAATATTGCCGCGAATCAGCATTGTAACGCCATCATTCAACCAAGCCGCGTTTATAGAGCAAACCATACGCTCCGTTTTGGATCAAAATTACCCGAACCTCGAATACATCATCATCGACGGGGGTAGCACCGATGGATCGGTGGATATCATTCGAAAATACTCCGACCGGTTGACCTATTGGTGCAGCGAGCCTGATCAGGGGCAGTACGAGGCCATCAACAAGGGTTTCGCCAGATCCACAGGCCATATCATGGCCTGGATCAATGCGGACGATATGTATTTCCCTTGGACCTTCAGGATTGCTGCGGACGTTTTCTCTCTGTTCCCGGATGTTTCCTGGATCACCAGTCTTCTCCCAACAAACTGGAATGTCGTCGGCGCACCCATTGAGGTCAACCTCAAACCAGGGTTCGCCAAGAAGTTTTTCCTCAGGGGTTACTACATGGCCGATTCGCGTTATTTCTGTCGGCATTGCATTCAACAGGAATCTACATTCTGGACTCGCCCACTCTGGGAATCTGCAGGAAGCCGCCTGGACACTACCTATAGGTTGGCCGCCGACTTTGAATTGTGGTCCCGCTTTTTTATGAAGACGTCCCTGGTTGGCATTCAATCCCTATTGGGAGGATTCAGGTTCCATGGCAACCAGCGTTCCCTTTTACAACGAAACGCCTACTTTGAGGAGGCGGAGCAGATTTTTATCAAGGCGGGGGGACGTCATTCCCAGGGGCTTGATGCATGGATCCGACGTTCGGGTATGCCTGCCCATTGGCCCCTGAACATCCTTCCCTCCCTGGAATTCATCCAGCCTGCCACGAATATCCGGTGGAGCGCTTCTGAACAACGCTGGTTCAAACGCACGGATTACATCATCTGATGGTTCAAGTCATGATCTCAACGCCTATCTTCAAACCAGAAAAGCGGGGGGGGAAGCACCAAAAGACTCTGCTGCCCAGCCAAGTATTCCCGCTGGTGACTCCGCTTGCTGCCGACGAAAAAATCGGATGGCAGCCATACCCTATATTCCATGGCCAAACACGGAACCTGAAGCATCTATCCTGTCATGCTTCCTCCCTGATGCCCGAAAAATGTCCTCATCCTCCGCACCAGCATGATGACGAGGAATTCATGCTCATCCTGTCAGGCGAGGTTGACTTGATATTGCCGACTGACACCACTTTGGGAGAGAACAAGCGCCGGCGAATGAAGGCGGGAGAATATGTATATTATCCGGCCGACTTCCCGCACAGCCTTGAAGCCGTAGGGCCAACACCAGCAAATTACCTGATGCTGAAATGGTCAGGTCAGCGCCAAGTTACTGCCTCGCCCCTCGCATTCCTACAGGGGGTGACCCGCCCTCCCGCTTTTTCACAAAATACCTGCGGCGGGTTTTCATCGACCGTTTGTTTTGAGGCGCCAACTGGATATTTGAGCAAACTTCACAGTCATCTCTCAACCATCACCCCCGGCGGCGGATATGGCTCCCATCACGATGAACATGATGTCGTTATTGTCATGCTGGAAGGCGAAGTCGAGAGTCTGGGGTGTCGAATTGGACCTCATGGAGTTATCTATTACGCTGCGGGTGAACCCCATGGAATGCGTAATCCGGGCTCAATACCAGCCCGATATCTGGTCATGGAATATCATGGGCTCAAGGCCGCCGTCAGACCTATAGGAACGACGTTTTTGTCCATTGCAGCCTGGGCGAAGGCAGGATGCCGGACGCGGTTGGCCGGCTTGAATAAAGCGCGCCAATGGCTCTATTAAACCCGCCCCCATGAAACTGATCAGCACCTATACCCCAAGCCACCGCGATCTAAAGGATCGCTGGTTCCTGCCATCCATTGTAGATGATTATGAACTTTGCATCCATGAAGCCAATATCGGGGGTAACGGCAGTTATATGGAGGCTGACTGGTCTCGCGCCGTAGAATTCAAGAGCCAGATCATTATCCAGACGATCAAAGATAATCTGGGGGACTGCTTTATTTACTCGGATGTGGATGTTGAATTTTTTTCCTCAACAAAGGGAGCTATCTTGCAAGCCCTGCGCGAGCGGGATATCGCATGCCTGATGGATGATCCCGAGGGACTCTATTGCACAGGTTTTTTTGCAATCAGAGCCACAAGGCAAACCTTAAGACTGTGGGAGGATGTTTATAGGGCGGTTCAATCTGAGCGTCGCGATCAGCTGGCTTTCAATCGAATTATCCTCGGCATGGACGGGGTCCGGCACGGTCTCCTGCCCACCCGTTTTTTCGGGCCTGCAACGTTTAAACGCAAGCGATGGGAGATGGGTGAGCGCCTCTACATCCCCCTCTCACCATACCTGTTCCATGCGAATTGGACCATCGGCATCCGCCATAAACTCGAACTCCTGCGGCAGGTGAAGAAGATCACGGCCAGGGGCAGACCAGGAGTCCTCGCCAACAACCTTCTCTATCTTCTCGGATGCAAACGCCCATACCGGTCACATTTGAATAACGCTTTAGCTGCAAATCGAGCGGGGAGACTGATTAAAGCCTGTGACAGCGTCAAACCGTCCAGGGTTACCTTGGATGCCTCTACGGTCTGCCAATTGAAATGCCGAACCTGCCCGACATCCCTGGGCGTGATAAGAAATAAATTTGACGCCGGTTTTTTAGCATTTGCTGATTTTAAAAAGTTTGTTGCGGATCATCCCTGGATATCCGAGATCGAACTGTCAAACTGGGGTGAGGTGTTCCTGAATCCCGATCTCGTCTCCATTATGGAACACGCCCATCATCAGCATATCATTCTGACCATCAATAATGGGGCCAATCTCAATACCGTCACGGAGGAGGTCTTGGAGGCATTGGTTCGGTTTCGCGCACAAAGCTTATCCTGTTCGATTGATGGCGCCTCCCAGGAGACCTATTCCCAATACCGGGTGAATGGTGATTATGACCGGGTCATCGCGAACATCAAAACAATCAACGATTTCAAGATCCGCCACCAGAGTCTTTTTCCAAAGTTAGCGTGGCAATTTGTTGTTTTTGGCCACAATGAACATGAGATCGAAACCGCCCGGGTCAAGGCGAGAGAACTCAATATGCGCTTTGATCTCAAACTGTCGTGGGACGATCTGTACGATGAATCGTTCTCACCCGTTCGCGACAGGGATCTGATCCGGTCTCAATCCAGCCTGAAGGTGGCTGACCGACTCGAATACGAAAAGAAATACGGCCGGTCGTATATTGAAGACTCCTGCCATCAGCTTTGGATCAATCCCCGGATTAACTTCGACGGACGCCTGCTGGGATGCTCCATCAACCACTGGGGAGACTACGGAAACGTTTTTGAAATGGGACTTGAAGCCTGTCTCACGGGAGAAATGATGACCGCAGCTCGAAAACTGCTCATGGGTATGGGAAAAGACAGGGATGATATTCCTTGCCTGAACTGCAAAGTTTATCAGGGCCGTATGCAACGACGTTCCTTTGTGGAGCCCGACAACCTGCATGAGCGATAAGAACATTCCCATGAAACTCTCCATCATCACCGTCAACCTGAACCATGCCGCTGGATTAAAACAAACGGTGGAAAGCATCCTTAGCCAGACCTTTCGGGACTATGAGCTCATCATAATTGACGGGGGCAGCACGGATGGCAGCCTTGACGTGATTCACACTCATGCAGACAAAATCACGCGCTGGGTTTCAGAGCCGGACACGGGAATCTATAACGCCATGAACAAAGGCCTTCATTTGGCTCAAGGCGAGTATGTTTATTTTTTAAACAGCGGCGACCAGTTTTGTTCCCCTGTGGTTCTGGAAACCATTTTCGCCGGAGAAAAATACACCGAAGAGCTATTATATGGGGATTTCATGCGTGTGGATGCAGCAAACTGCTTTCAAACAGATCTACAGCCTGATGAACTGACTGTAATCCGATTTTTCCGAAGAGGCCTCTGCCATCAGACCATATTTTACAAAAAGGAATTATTCGACAATCTCGGAAATTATGATGAAACCTTCAGAATTGCTGCTGACTGGGATTTCACCATCCGGGTATTACTGGCAGGACATTCGACACGACACGTTCCTGTTAAAGTTGTGCATTACGAAGGGGCGGGTATCAGCGAGACCCAATCCAATATTTCGTCACATGAAAAAAGCGTTATCATGAAACGATGGCTTCCCCCTGCCGTCCATCAAGATTACATACGGATGCAATCGCTGGAGGCGGAGTGCAGACGCTTGAAGCAATTTGAAGTCTGGATCGAACATATCAGGAATCGAAACTTACCAATGAACATCGCGATGGTAACCTATTGGTTTTTCGAGAAGCTGATCTGTAAGGTGACTCGACGGAAGACAGTCAAAGCATGATGAAAATCCTTCTCATCAGTGCCGGACTTCTAGACAAGCGCACCGGAGGAGTTCCCTTATACCTGGAAGAATGCATTAGCGCCCTACTCTCCCGAGGTCACATTGTGCATTATCTGGATCCGACGGGGCGGGATATCCACCCGGGGAACATCCGCCGGGAGAGCAGCCAGCGTTCCGATGGTCTGATCCTTACGACGCTCTATAATCTGAGGGTCGTCCCTGATTTCGGACGCGGCACTCTAGACCCACTTGAGCAAGTCGTTCCCGAACCCGAAATGAAAAACGAACTGGGCCGTTTCTTGGAAGATTACCTGCCTGATCTGGTACATTTGCATGAGTTGATTGGCTTTCCGATTGAAGCGGTGCGTGTTTTCCAGGCCCGGAGTATTCCCGTTCTGCTGACTGCGCACGATTATTACGGGTTGTGCCCCACGATAAAGCTTCTGCTCGCCGATGGATCAGCGTGTAATCTGTCGAACGAGCAACTGGTTTGCAAA
>Ga0194060_10001295_pt1 | contig 17818 bp, 12 predicted proteins | sample SepL225m_MetaG_FD_163427 | JGI IMG/M metagenome (GOLD analysis project Ga0194060, IMG submission 163427) | Anoxic zone freshwater microbial communities from boreal shield lake in IISD Experimental Lakes Area, Ontario, Canada - Sep2016-L222-5m | ecosystem: Environmental > Aquatic > Freshwater >...
GTCGAGTAACAGTGGTGTATCGTTGAAGAAAACCGTGATCGGCCCAAAGTCACGCGCCCAGGTATCGTTGTTCGGCATTTCGCAGATTGAAACAAGAGAGAGGTCTACTCCAGCCGTTTTCAGGTAGTCGGCAGCCGAGGCGGCGTTGGGGGCGGTCAGCAGCACCCGTTCAAAGCGGGTTATCTGCTGGATGATTTCTGCAAAAACAGGGCGGATATCGTCCAGCATATAAGCCCAGTCGGTTCCTTCATGTGGCCAGGAGATCAGAACGCCATCCTGTATCTCCCATTCAGCAGGTAATCGTAGATTCAAAGTATATTCCTTTCTTACGCACATTTACTTATCGTTCCCACGCTCCAGCGTGGGAATGCAGCCGGTGACGCTCCAGCGTCACGTCAGGCAATCTTGTCTGAACCGCGATTTATCGGATTCAAGGATTATAGGCGAACGGCAAATATAAAACATCCAGTATATTGGAGCATTTAATTTTGCCGTTTGCCACAATGGATTGTAATCATGTAATCCCAAAACCCTGCGAATTCAGGTTCTGACAGCGGTTTTCATTGACGGGACGCTGGAGCGTCCATGATGCATTTCCACGCTGGAGCGTGGGAACGATATAAGTGGGAACGATATACCAATTTTATGCCGTGCAAAGTATAACCCTGACTGACAGCACTTAATTACGCGCATTCCGAATAGCCGCAGACGTGGCAGACCGAACAGCCACCCTCATGCTCTACAATCCCGCCGCACTCCGGACAGGCACCCCGTTCCTGCCTGGCTGTTTCTGTATTTACATCATAACCGTTGTCGATAAGATGGTTCTGAATCGCCTTGGCAACCGCATCGGCGCAGGATGTGACCCTGTTGTCGCCAAAGCCGGAGGGGCAGTGGCAGGATATGCCGAGGAGCTGTTTAACAACCTGCCGCGCCTGTATGCCGCTGCGCCAGGCCAGTGATACCATCCTTCCGATCGCCTCAGACTGGGAAGCGGCGCAGCCGCCAGCTTTCCCCATCGTCGTGAAAAGCTCGAACAGACCGCTTGGATCTTCGTTTATCGTGACATAGAGAGGGCCGCAGCCGGTCTGCATCTGATGGGTGCAGCCCCGGAGCGCTTTGGGGCGGTCGCGCTTGACCGATTTCTTCTCTTCTGTGACCGGCGCGGCGGCAACGGCGGTCGGCTCCTCTTTTTTCCCTGTCGAGAGAACCTGTTCGTCGCGTGAGCCGTCACGGTAGATGGTGACACCCTTGCAGCCCGATTCGTAGGCGAGCATGTAGACTTTTTCGACATCGTCAATGGTGGCTGTGTTCGGAAAGTTGACGGTTTTTGATACGGCGTTATCGGTGTAGAGCTGGAAAGCGGACTGCATCTGGATATGGTTTTCCGGCGATATGTCGTGGGCGGTCACAAACATGTTGCGAATATCTGCCGGCACCTCCGGAACGTCATGAACAGTCCCATGTTCGGCGATCTTCTTCATCAGCTCTTCGGAATAGAAACCGCGCTCCTTTGCCATACTCTCAAACATCGGGTTGACTTCCACCAGGACGTTTCTGTCCATGACCGTGCGGATGTAGGATACCGCAAAGAGCGGCTCCACACCTGATGAAGCGTTGGCTATTATCGAAATCGTTCCGGTCGGGGCGATTGTCGTCACGGTTGCGTTCCGCTGAGGCGGTGCCCCCTTCTTATCGAAAGTTGATCCTTTGAAGTTCGGGAATGAGCCACGCTTCTTTCCAAGCTCCTGCGAAGCGATATGCCCCTCGTCATTGATGAACTTCATCACCTTTTTGCCCAGTTTGACCCCCTCATCAGAGCTGTATGCAACCCCAAGCATGATCAGCATATCGGCCCACCCCATGACGCCAAGACCGATCTTTCTGTTGGCGTGGGTCATGTCATGGATCTGCTGGAGCGGATAGTTATTGGCTTCGATGACGTTATCCAGAAAATGGACTGCGTTGTGAACGGTCTCCCTCAACCTTTTCCAGTCAATGGCGCCATCTTTTACAAATTTACCCAGATTGATTGAACCTAAATTGCACGATTCGTAGGGGAGGAGCGGCTGCTCGCCACAGGGATTTGTCGATTCGATCTCGCCGATATGCGGGGTCGGGTTGTCGCGGTTAAGGCGATCCAGAAAGATGATGCCCGGCTCGCCGTTTTCCCACGCCTGCTTGACGATCCGCTGAAACACCTTGCGGGCGTTCAATGTGCCGGAAACTTTCTTGTCGCGTGGATTGATCAGGTTGTACTCTTCGTCCCGCTCAACCGCCTGCATGAACTTCTCGGTCATGCCGACAGAAATATTGAAGTTGTTAAGCTGCTTCTGATCCGCCTTGCACATGATGAAATCCATGATGTTCGGGTGATCGACCCGCAAGATTGCCATGTTGGCACCGCGCCGGGTTCCCCCCTGTTTGATGGTTTCTGTGGCGATGTCAAAGACCCGCATAAAGGAGAGTGGGCCGCTTGATATGCCGGTTGTAGAGCTGACCATGTCGTTGGCGGGGCGCAGGCGCGAAAACGAGAAGCCGGTGCCGCCACCTGATTTGTGGATCAGGGCGGTGAATTTAACAGCGTCAAAAATCTCTTCCATCGAGTCGCCGACCGGCAGGACGAAACAGGCAGAGAGCTGCCCCAGCGGGCGACCGGCGTTCATAAGGGTAGGGGAGTTGGGGAGAAACTCAAAGGTGGTCATCATGTTGTAAAACGTATCTGAAAGCGCAGCGACATCGGCTTTTTTATCGAATTTTCTGTCAGGGGCAGCGATGGTGTCGGCTACCCGCCGGAACATATCGGCAGGTGCCTCAAGGATTTTGCCGTTTGCATCACGTCGCAGATAACGTTTTTCCAGAACGGTTGTCGCATTTTTGCTCAGATCGGGGATGTTGTTTCTAACGGCCTCTTTTTTCATTTGTAATCTCCTTGGTTTAAAAAGCGGAACATATTGAAAGGGTGGATGTAATTCGGAATCTGGCGGATAACCACAACATTTTGTGGCAGGCGTGAAAATAACCACAACATGTATACTCTGTCAATATATTTTTTTCAATTCTTACGGATTGAGCTGTCAACTAATGTCGCTCTTTAAATTCCAGATAATACGAAAAGACAAAAGTAGCGCTTGCAAAAAAAGATAAATTCTTCCAGAATCACGCGGCTTTCGAATACATTCTTTTCATCCTGTCCAGGATTCAATGTGTTTTCATCACTCACCTTCAAACTGACAACAATCCTCACCATCTCGATGGCTGTGATCCACCATCTATTGGGCTATATCGGTAATGATGCCATTTCTGTGGTGATCGGCGCAGTGGCGGCTCTGACAGTCAGCGCACTCTTTGTCAGACACTACGTTTCAAGACCACTGGAAGAGCTGACCAAATCAATGCGGCTTCTGGAGCAGGGGAATTCAAATGCAAAGCTGCATATAAACGGCAGCAGCCAGATGAGAGTGCTGTCGGAGAGTTTTAACCTCATGGTTGACCGGGTCATCATTCTGCTGGACAGCACCGCACAGCAGATTTTTGAAATAGCCCAGTCGCAGGAGCGCAGCCAGCACAACGCCGAACTTGAGAAGGTTAATGCCGAGCTGGAAAAGAGTCTGGCTGAGGTGCGGCTTCTGAACGTCAAACAGGAACAGACCTTTATGAGTGCGATCAACGCACTTGTCAGCACCATTGAGGCGAGCGACAATTACACCCACGGCCATTCAGAGCGGGTAACAACCTACAGTATGGCACTCGCTTCAAAAATAGCTCTCCCTGCGGATCGCCGGAAAATACTCGAACAGGCGGCCATTCTTCATGACATCGGCAAGATCGGGATCGACAGAGCCATCCTCCATAAACCGGGTAAGCTGACCGATCACGAATACGACACCATGAAAAAGCATCCGGCCATCGGCCTCAACATCCTCAAAAACATAGATTTCCTTCCCGCTGTTCGGGAATGCGTCGGCAAGCATCATGAGCGCTTTGACGGCAAAGGGTATCCTGATGGCGTCTGTGGCGGTGAGCTGCCGATTGAAGCGCGCATCATGAGCATCGCCGATACCTTTGATGCCATGACCTCCCACCGGTCGTATCGCAAGGGACTGCTGGTAGAGGTCGCTATCGGGGAACTCTCTGCTCACGCGGGGAGCCAGTTCGATCCCGAGCTTGTAGGGCATTTTATTGCGATGCTGCGTGATGGTGAGCTGACCCCCCTTGCCGAAAAGGTGTTTTTTGATCAGCGCGTTCAAACAGTCGATACTCTTCCAAAGCAGCAGATATATACGCCGATTACCGCACTGGTAGTTGAGAACGATCCGATCAGCAGCCTGATGGTACGGGATTTTCTCCGCCGCATGATGCATGAGGTTGACGAGGCTCTCACCGCCGAAGCGGCAATTTCTCTCTTCTCGGAAAATCGTTACGATCTGGTGCTGCTGGATACCGAGCTGCCGGATTATGATGGTTACACACTGGCAAGGGGGATGCGCCAGATTGAGGAGCAGCTTGGGGTGGAGTATAACAACAGAACCGTCATCTGTGCCCTTGTTTCTACCAATGAAGAGTCAGCGGACGGGCAGGTGATCGCCAGCGGCATGAACCTCTCCATCCGGAAACCGTTCACTGCCGCCGTCATGGAGGATATTCTCGAACTGGCCAGTCAGCTTGCCGAGCGTAACAGCCAGGATTTGTACGCAAGTTCATAAATTTAACTAGAGGAGGAAGATAAACATGAAGAACATGAAGATCGGAGCCAGGATATCACTCGGTTTCTCAGTGCTGCTGCTCTCTGCCGTAGCTATCACAAGTTATCTCAATGTCAACCGTCTTGATGCCGAAATCGAAACATTGACGAAGGACAAATGGGTTAAAAGCGAGGTTTTGAACGACCTCGCCTACAGGCTGGACGATATCTCCATTGCGTTGCGCGACATGCTCCTCACAGACAGCGCCGAGGTCAGGCAGAAGGAGGCGGCGATAATTACCAAAGCATGTAACAAAATCGCCTTGGATCTGGACAAGCTGGATAAAATGTCACTTTCCGAGACAGGTAAAAGGCATCTGGCAGCCATCAGGACAACACGCGACATCTACATGCAGGATTCGGCTCGATTTCAGGCATTACTCCTGGCCAACAAGCTGAAAGAGACAACTGAGGCAAAAGCCTTACTTGCGGGAACGTTGGCGGATAAAAAGAGGGATTACAGCAAGGCGATAGATGAGATGGAGAGTTATCAGTCCAAAGAGATGGAACGGATCGGTGCCGAATGTGACAGGATGGCAAATACGACCAATACCATCACACTTATGATCTGGATTTTCACACTCATCTTCGGAATCATTCTGGCCTTCTGGCTTGCCCGCTCCATCACCCGTCCGCTCCTGTTCTGTGTTGATTCTGCTGAGAGAATCGCCGCAGGCAATTTGGATATCAGGCTTGAAACCACCGCCACCGACGAAACCGGGGCGCTTCTGCAGGCGATGGCAAAAATGACGGTCGCCATCCGCCTGATGATAAGCGATGGCAAGCTGCTGGCCGACGATGCAATAGCCGGAAAACTTGCCACACGGGCTGACGCCGCCCGGCATCAGGGTGATTTCCGTATCATCATAGAGGGGTTCAACAAAACACTTGATGCGGTCATCGGCCCTTTAAACGTCTCCGCCGAATACATGGAGCGTATCTCCAAGGGTGAAATTCCGCCGAAGATAACCGAAAACTACAATGGCGATTTCAACGAGATCAAGAACAACCTTAATGTCTGCATCGAGGCGGTGGGTGCAATGGTGGAGGCGGGGAAGACGCTCACCGCAGCGGCGGTTGCCGGCAATCTGACCGTCCGCGCCGACGCTACGAAGCATCAGGGGGATTTCCGTTCCATTATCAATGGGTTTAATGAAACACTTGATGCTGTCATCGGACCTCTAAACGTCTCCGCCGAATACATGGATCGTATCTCCAAAGGTGACATTCCGCCAAAGATTACAGAACGCTACAACGGCGACTTCAACGAGATAAAGAACAACCTTAACGTCTGCATCGAGGCGGTAGGGGCTATGGTAACCGACAGCAAGATGCTCACCTCTTCAGCGGCCGCCGGCAATCTGACGATCCGTGCTGACGCCACAAAACACCAGGGTGATTTCCGTGTAATCATTCAGGGTTTCAACGAAACAATGGATGTGGTGGTTACTCCGATTAACGAAGTGCGCTCTGTCATGGAGTCGATGGCAGGGAGGGATTTGAACCGCCGCATGACCGGTGATGCCAGGGGTGAACTTACCACACTTAAGGACAGTTTGAACTCCGCCCTTAATTCAATCAGCACGGCGATTGTCAACGTGACCCAGAATGCCCGTCAGGTGGCGGCAGCGGCGGCTCAGACATCCGAGGCTGTGGGGCAGATTTCAGACGGTTCCCAGAACCAGCTTCACGCTATCAGCCAGGTGGCCACCGCTGTCAAGCAGACCGCCTCCTCAATCGCCGATGTGTCGCGCAACACCGAAGAGGCGAGCCTTCGCGCCAAGGATTCTGTCGTTATTGTCAACGACGGACAGGCGAAGATGGCGCAGATGGTTAAAGTGGTCAACAACATCGTAGCCAACAGTGAAAAGATCAACAAGATCACCGATGTCATCGAAAAGATCGCCAATAAGACGAACCTTCTCTCACTGAACGCCGCGATTGAAGCGGCTCGTGCCGGCGAACATGGCCGCGGTTTTGCCGTGGTTGCCGAAGAGGTAGGGAAGCTGGCCGCCAACGCCGCCGACTCGACCCAGGAGATCGTAGAGCTGGTCAACCAGGCGGTGAAAGAGGCCAATAAAGCTGTCACCACCGTCAACGAAGTCAGCAGCGGCATGCAGAAGATCAGTGACGGCGCACTCCAGACCGAATCGATGCTGCAGCGTATCTCGGCAGCACTGGAAGAGCAAAGTTCCGCCGTACAGGAGATCAACGTCAACATTATCTCACTGAACAAGGTCGCAGAATCAAACGCCTCCGCCTCCGAGGAGATCACCGCAACCATAGTAGAACTGGCACGCCTTGCGGACAACACCCGCAAGGAGGCGGAACAGTTCAGGGTTTAGCGAGGGGCAAGGAAAAACAAGGGCTTCTGATAAGTCCTATAAGTCTTTAAGTCCTATAAATAACTCCCATTTACCAAGTCACCAGTCACCAGCAGAGAGGATTGTTGTGATGTCTAAAAAAGTACCCAGTTCCAACATTGATCAGCTCCTTTCCGGGCTCAAGGTGGCTACCGGCGCACTGCGTGAGAGCATTAAGGCTACCAGACACGCCAGGGCACTGCCTGAACCTCCACCCCCGATGACCACCAAACAGGAGATTGTTAATCTGCTGATGCACGAGGTGGAGCGACGCTACGGCATAGCGCCGGGGGATCAGGTGGAGCGCAAGCTGCTGCGCATTTTTGATCTGATGTCCTTCAGCGATCTGGAGCGATGGAGTATGGCGCTCCTCTCCCCCAACGCCATTGAGGCGGAATGGCTTTCACTGGTGGAGTGTCTGACAGTACATGAAACCTATTTTGACCGCGATAAGGAGCAGATGGCGATTCTCCAGTCTGAAATTCTCCCACGGTTGATCGAACAGAAGCACCAGAGCGGCGACTATCGGCTGAGGATATGGTCGGCCGGATGCTCCAGTGGGGAGGAGAGCTACAATCTCGCCATGCTGCTCATGATAGCCATGAAGGAGGCCGGTTTCGCCCTTGAGCGTTCCGACGGCTCCATCATTCCGATACCGGCATGGAATGTTTCGGTACTTGGGAGCGACATCTCCTCACAGATGATCCGTATCGCCAAAGGGGGGTGTTATACGACCGGCGAGATGAGTTCGTTCCGTGACATGAACCCGGTTCTCTGGCGTTTTTTTGAAGAGCTCTCCTCACAGGAGAGTGATCCGGGGAACGGACAGACCATGCGGGTTAAGCCCTGTATTACCGATATTACCCGCTTCCAGCGCCACAACCTTCTGGAGTCGCTGATTGAACCGTCGCAATTTGACATTATTGTCTGCCGTAACGTTTTGATTTATTTTGATAAAAACAAGAGCAAGGTGCAGGAGCTTCTCTACCGTAATCTGGCAAAAGGTGGCACACTGCTGCTGGGGGCTACCGACATGATGACTCACCTCCATAACATGCAGCGCTGCCAGCGCAACGGCAGTTTCTGGTACGAGAAGAACTGAAGACGAGGGGAATATTTGTGGATGTCGTAATCTTTCAGGTAGCCGATCATCTGTATGCTGTGAACGCCGACGCGGTTCGTGAGGTCATCGAACCTGTGCCGGTGACGCCGCTGCCGTTCGTCTCAAGAGAGGTTGAGGGTCTCATAAATGTGTCAGGAAAGGTTGTTCTGCAGATATGCGTTTCACTCTGTCTGGGGCGTGGAGAGATGGCCACCCCTGTTGAAGGGGTGGTCATGCTGCTCGCTTCAACCCATGGAAACTGCGCCTGCCGGGTTCTGCGGGTAATCGCCAGAGTCGCCGTTGATGATGCCACCATTTCCTATACCTCTTCGGCGGAGGGGGGCGACCTTCTGCTCTGCGGTGAGTTTCTCTGGAATGCCGCCCTGGTACTCCTCCTTGATCCTGCCCGACTCATGCGGGAACAGAACAGGGAGATGCCGACGAATGAGGATGAAACAGGACTTGTGGCAGAGAGGTACGGCAGTGACCTCTATAGTGGTTCTAAGGCGCACGGCGATCTCTTCCCCTGCCTGCTCTTCTCCTGCAACTCTGAACTGTTCGCCTTCAGATTTGATGATGTCGCCGAGGTCGTGGAGCGGGGTGAAATCACTCCGATGCCGGGCGCGCCCCCTGAGATGCCTGGTGTAATGCTGCTGCGTGGTTCGCCGCTGCCGCTCTTTTCGATGCAGGCGATACTCTTTGGTAAAGTGGAGGAGAGCGCGCCATTTATTGTGGTCGTGAACTTAAACGGCTATCGGGCAGGTATTCTGGTGGAGCGGGTCTTCGGCTTCCAGCGTTTCTCAAAAGAGTCGCTCCGACCGCTTGCGGAGGAGCAGACGCTTCTGGAGGGGATAATCACCGCTGAAGGGCACCGCATGGTAGCACTTATCCGCTTCGCTGCACTGACAGCGCCGGAACGTTTTGCTCTCTGGTGCCCCTGGCTGATTGCCGGCGCAGTGACCGCCGAAGGGGAAGCCAGGGGTGAGAGAAGCACCACCATGCTGAGGCTGCTCCTCTTCCGGATCGGTCGCGAACTGCTGGCGCTGCCGCTTGATATGGTGGAACGGATAGAGGAGTATTCAGAGCCTACCGCCACCCCCGGGGATGAAGGGGGGGGCGTCAGCGGTGTCATTCAGATTCAGGGGAATGTCATGCCGGTGCGTAACCTGGCAAAACTGGCCGGGATTGTATCAACCGCCCCGTCAAGCGTCTACCTGATTGTGTCAAACAGCGGCAACCGCTGCGCTCTGCCGGTGGAAAAGGTAGAGCGGGTTGTGGATATCGATGAAGCGGATATCGAGCCTGCCGGTTCCGGGCAGAGCGGTATCTTGAACGGAATATGCAAATACCACGGGAAGCTTGTATCTCTTCTGGATGGAGAAAGGTTAGCTGTATGAAGATAAAACTGCTGGTTACCGATGATTCTGCTTTTATGCGCACCGCTGTACGTATGATACTTAAGGATCACCCGGACATAGAGGTTGTCGGGGAGGCGAGGGATGGACAGAGTGCTGTCCAGATGGCGGCAGCTCTAAAACCGGACGTTATCACAATGGATGTGGAGATGCCCGGTATGGACGGAGTGACAGCCACCCGCATCATCATGGAGCAGAACCCGCGACCGATCATCATGCTGAGCAGCATGACCGAGCGTGGCTCAGATACCACCATGAGGGCACTGGCGGCAGGAGCTGTCGATTTTATCCCCAAAAAATCCTCCTTTGTGCAGCTTGATATCATTCAGATCGGCAAAGATCTGCTTGAAAAAATCCGCTACTGGGGGGATCGCCATCATCAGAACAAGAGGCAGAGCAGGCTGACTCCCCCCGTTGTAAAGCAGTTTAAAGCGGCGAGGGAGATTCCGGAAGGCTTTCAACCGAAACTTGTTCTGATTGCCGCCTCAACCGGAGGTCCGGCCATTATTCACAAGCTCCTCCGGGATATGGGGCGTCTCAACTGCCCGGTTGTTATCGCCCAACATATGCCGCTTCTCTTTACGGAAGGTTTTGCCAGACACTTAAGCTCGTCTACCGGCCTTGAAGTGGTGCAGGCATCGGACGGCATGACTCTGAACCCCGGCATGGTTGCCGTCTGCCCCGGCGGTACGGATACCATTCTGCGGGAACCGCTCCCAGGCCGTCTTATAACCTGCCTTAAGCTTGACGAGGGGGCACCGATACACCCCTCGGCGGATATCCTCTTTGACTCCGCGTCGCGGCTGCCACGCAAGATGGTGGCCATCGTCATGACCGGTATGGGGAACGATGGCACCCTTGGTGCCCGCTCCCTGGCGGAGAGGGGGTGTCCGATCCTGGCTCAGGAACCGGAAGAGTGTACTATTGACGGTATGCCGGCGTCGGTAATCGCAAGCGGTGTCGTAAATGAAGTATTAAATGTTGATGGGCTCGCCCGCCGCCTCAGGAGATGGGTCGGTACCCCCTGATTGAACAACAATTGACAAGGAGAGTGTAAAAGAGATGACAAAAACAATTCTGGTGGTTGACGATTCATTCGTCATGAGAACCCTCATCAAGGACATCATATCCACTGACCCTGAACTTCAGGTTGTGGGTGATGCGGCCAACGGGATCGAGACGCTGGAAAAGGTCAAGCAGCTCCAGCCGGATCTGCTGCTCCTGGATATCGAAATGCCCGGCATGGATGGTATTGAGTGCATGAAACGCCTCAAGCTTTTGAGCCCCTGCAAGGTGGTTGTGGTCTCCTCGGTGGCGCAGGTTGGCTCCCCCCAGGCGATGGAGGCGCGGAAACTTGGAGCGTTTGACGTTATTTCTAAACCGTCAGGCGCTTTAAGCCTCGATCTGAAAGCCAAAAAAGGGAGCGACATCGTAAAGATATCCCGTCGTGCACTCGGTTTGCCTGAATGAGTGACTTCATCGAGAGTCTCTGGTCTCACTTTGCTATTGAGACACAGGAACATATCGAGGAGATCGAACTGAGCCTTGTGGAGGCTGAACGTGTTGGAGCCGTTCCTGAGCTGGTCAGCCGACTCTTCCGCGCCTTTCATTCACTTAAAGGGTTGGCCGCCGCGATGGACATGACATCTTTTGCACGGATCGCACACCGGGCGGAGGATATTCTGGGGGTTATCCGCGACGGCGATTTTCCGCTCAACAGTGACGTAATTTCACTGCTTCTGGCGTCTCTTGATGAAATAAAGGGGGTGCGTGAGAGCGCGGTTATGACGCATACCAACATTGAAGCAGATCCCGCTCTGCTGGAAAAGCTCTCCGAAACATTCCTGGCGATAGAACACCATCATGAGCCGCAGACCGCAGATATACCCGCCGCACTCTCTGTCCCACAACCCATTCATGCGGATCCGGAGATGCTGGTCTATTTTTTTGAACTGGCACGCGAAAAAATCGCCTCCATAACCCGTCTTCTGGAACCGCTCTGCGTATCACCCGGAGGGGGATCGCTTCAGAGCGATCTGCAGCACGTCGATCTTGCAACCGAAGAGATCACCCAGCTTATCTACGCAGCCAAAACGATGGAGTTTTTCAATCTGGTCGAAATCCTCATCCGCCTGCGCGATGCCTTCACCTCTGTCAATCCCCTTGACAACGCCCGGCAGAACGCCATAACGGAGCATCTCTGGGAACTCCACGATCAGATCCGCTATATCGAACACACCTCCGGAGATCCTGATGCCGGGGCGAACCGTCTGCACTCAATCCTTAGTGAAGTAATGCACAACAACATAAAGCGCATTTTTACCAGCGTACTAGACCATCTCGATATGCTGGTGGAGAGCGACCATCATGGCGACGAACTGCTGATTGCCCAGAGCATCCAGACCGATCTCTCTGCGCTCAACTCACATCTCGCTTTTTTTATGAGCAACAACAACTGCAACATCATCTTGATGCTTGAGGATGTTTTCAGCCGAGGTGCCAGAGGCGAACTGCACCTGTTCAACGAGATCATTGACTTTACGCAGGAAGAGGTGCGCCACGTCATGGAGCACTACCCGGTCTGCTCATCAGGGAATAACTGCTCCCGCAGCACTGAGGAGATCATCGCCAGGATGAAGCGGATCCATGACTATATCTGGGCTTACGAAACCGGCGGCGGTGCCGACAACCCTATCGAGGCGTTCCGTCAGTTCATGGGGGGGCTGAGGATAGAGCCGGAGCTGATCAAGATACTCTCCCCGGACAACGTGCGCGATCTGATGAATGCGATGGAGAGGGGTGAGCAGATCTATGAGCTGTCGGCTCACCTTGAATCGGATGCAGAGATGACCGCCAGTTTTCTCACCTGGATCGAAACGGGGAAGAGCAGAATCATCACCAACCGCTCGCTCTTCATTGATGAAAAAAGCTGGTACGAGATGCTGATGGTTTCGCCTCTTCCCCGGAGCGAGGTATGCCAGGGGCTGAAAGATATCGATCCGCATGGCACTTCTCTTTATCTCAAACCGTGGGTTGGCGGATTCCCGGAAAAGGATAAACTGCTGAAAGCGATCGAGGATGCACCGGAACGACAGCAGCGGATTCCGGATTCAGGCGCTTTATCCGGCAACTTTATTCGCGTACATGGCGAAGTGCTGGACGGTTTCATGAACCTGATCGGCGAGATGGTGCTGGCGCGGAGCCGCCTGAATCATATCATCCGGAGCAACACTCTCAGCAGAGTGGCCGCCGGGCTGAAACAGTTGGAGAGGTCGGCAAACGACCTTAGTGCGGCAGAAATTCTGGATCTGCTTGAGGAACATCAACGCGAACTGTTGGAGTCGGATCAACTGCTGAACAACTCCCTCAGACGTCTGCAGGAGAGTGCTGTCGGACTGCGGGTTGTGCCGGTAGAGATAGTGTTCAAGCGGCTCCCCCGTGTGGTGCGTGATCTGGCCAGAAGTCACGGCAAACTGGTGCGCCTTGAAATGACCGGTCAGGATGTCAAGATCGACAAGGCTATGGTGGAAATTCTGACAGACCCTCTGCTCCACATGGTGCGGAACAGCGTCGATCACGGCATTGAAATGCCCGAAGTGCGGGACAGGGCCGGGAAAGGGAGGGAGGCGGTCATCCGTGTCGCCGCCACCCAGCGGGGGAACGGCATCCTCATCGAAGTTTCAGACGACGGCAGGGGGATCGATACTGAGAAGGTGCTGCAGAAGGCGATAGAACGGGGGGTGGTGACTAAAGAGAAGGCCGCCGCCATGACGCGGGAGGAGCTGCTGGGCTTCATTATGGAGCCGGGCTTTTCGACAGCCAGCGTAGTTACCGAGACATCGGGGCGCGGCGTCGGGATGGATGTGGTGCACACCAATGTAATGCGTCTCGGCGGCACTATCTCGATCGCGTCGGAACCGGGGCGCAACACCGTTTTTACCCTCCGTATGCCTCTATCTGCGGCTATTCAGGAGGTGCTGATGGTTGAGGCGGTCGGCAGCACTCTGGCTCTTCCGGGGCGCTATGTGTCGGAGGTTATTGAGATCACCGCTGCAGAGCTGCAGACGGTGCGTGGCGAACAGGCGATCATGCTGCGCGGTTCGTTTCTCCCCCTGCACCGGCTCTCAAAACTGCTCGGTTATCCGGCCAGCGTCAACGAAAAGAGCGAAAAGATCGCCGTAGTGCTGTCAAACGGCAGTCGCACCATCGGTATTCTGGTTGACCGGGTTGTGCGTCGCCAGGAGCTGTTCATCAAGGACATCCAGGAATCGGTCGCCTCGCTCCCCGGTGTCGGAGGGGCCTCCATCCTCGGCGATGGGCGGGTGGTGCTGATTCTTGACGCTGAAGACCTCCTCCGTATCGCCAGGGCGGGGGTTCCGGTCGCCGCTTCATGACCGGGAGCTGCCTTCATATTCTGAGCGGACAGTACCACCTGCTGGTGGATGTGCAGCACGTCAGGGAGGTGCTGGAAACGGATGGCGTCATTGAGAGTCATATCCACGGCTGCCGCCTTTGGCGCGGTGCAAGTATCGCTGTTCTGGATCTCCGCAATTTTCTGGGCGAGCCTGATCCCCCCCCACCACTTGCGGCTCTTGTCTATGAAGAGAGTGAAACCGGAAAACCGGTGATGCTTCTGTTTGACAGGATTCTGGGACTGTTGCGCTGTGACGGGGCATCTTTTCTGGGGGTGCCGCAATCATCCGGCCGGATAACGGAATATGTCGATGGAATAACAAAAGAGCCGGCGACCGGGCAGCTTCTTTTTCATTTGAAGCAAGGGGTGCTTCACTGAACCTGCCGCTTAACGTCCCACAAAAACAGCGAAAACATTAAATTTACAGCCGAGACGCTTTGTGGTAGAAAACTACACTACTTGAGTGGAGTTAATCCGTGAAGCGTATTTTATGTACATTGTTCTGCGTCTCGCTCCTCTCATTCCCCTTGAGCGGAGAGTTTTTACCTGCGGCTGTTCTGAACAGTGCCGGTGCAGCAGCGCCTGATAACGCTTCCACGGTTTATGACGGGGTTACGCTGACTGAAGATATGACCTGGCGCGGAACGGTTCTTGTCAAGGGATTTGTTGTAGTCCCCCCACAGACTACACTCCGGATAGAGCCTGGCGCAGTTGTCCGCTTTATCAGCCGACCCGGTCAAACTGCTGCGGCGCGCCTGATCGTCCAGGGGAGGCTCCAGGCGGTCGGAACTGCTGCCGCTCCGATTCTGATGACATCAGGGCGCTCTGCGGTTGCCCCTGGCGATTGGGGTGGAATCTCGTTTGCTTCCACCGAGAAGCGAAATATTATGGAATATTGCCGCATCGAAAATGCTGATTCAGGGATAGACCTGCGGTTTTCCTCAATCACCCTGAAAGCTGTCTCCATAAGCAAATCCCGCGCCGCTCTGCGCTCTCATGATTCCCTTGTGCAGATGACCGGCTGCACTTTTGAAGATTTGGAAACCGGCATTGAAGCTCACGACAGTGAATTTGATCTGCGGGACAGCACGATTGCCAACTGCCGCCAGGGGGTTGTGATGAACCGCTCTTTTGTTGGCATCTCCTCCGTAACAATCAAAGGGAACGCGCTTTATGGCCTGCTGGCAGAAGAGTGCCGTCTGAAAATCTCTTCGGGGGAGATATCGGAAAATGGAATCGGAGCCAGGTTTAAAGGGGGAGAGGGGAATATCCAGATGACCCGCTTCATCAAAAACCGGGAAACTGCGCTTCACCTCTCCGGGAGCCGTATAAAAGTCCAACGCTCCCTCTTTGCCGACAACAGTGGCGATGCCGTTCGCCTTGAAGATGGCCGCTCACTTCTCGCCGGAAACGCATTCATTTCAAATAGAGGTTTCAACATCTACAACGCCGGACGGGAGGATGCAAATGCGCTCCTCAACTGGTGGGGTGGCACCGATCCGTCAGCCATAGCCGCAAAGATCCATGACGCCGCCACTGATAAAAACTCAGGCACTCTGCAACTGTTCCCCTGGCTGACTGAAAAACCGCCGTTGATGCCGTAGGGGTCACTAAAAAGGTCAAATAATGTCGATTTATCTCGATAACGCTGCTACATCCTTTCCGAAGCCGGAGTCTGTCTATCAGGCTGTTGACCACGCAATGCGCCAGGTCGGAACATCCCCCGGCAGAGGTGGTCATCGCCGCTCTCTGGAAGCTGCCAGAATCATGTTCAAGGCCAGAGAAGCGATAGCCGGGCTCTTTTCGATCCCCGATTCTTCACGAATCATCTTCACACATAACGCAACCGGCGCTTTAAATCTCGCTCTGCATGGGACTCTTCTGCCGGGAGATCATGTCATAACGACTTCGATGGAGCATAACTCACTTTTAAGGCCGTTACGTGCGCTGGGGAAGAGTGCTGTTGAGGTTACGGTTGTACCGGCGGGGGGGGACGGTCTTGTTGATCCTGATGACATCCGCAAGAATCTGAAGAGGAACACCAGGATGGTTGCGGTTGGTCATATGTCAAACGTCTGCGGGGCTGTTCAGCCGATAGACCGGATTGCAGCACTCTGCCATGAAGCGGACGCAATCTTTCTGGTTGATGCCGCCCAGTCGGCAGGCTCTATCAATATCGATGTACTCTCCACCGGTATAGATATGCTGGCCGCCCCCGGACATAAAGGGCTTCTGGGGCCGCCAGGCACCGGTTTTTTATACGTTGCCCCTCACGTTACGGTAAAACCGATTCTTGAGGGGGGGACAGGCACCGATTCTACATCAGAGGAGCAGCCGCTTACCATGCCGGACGGATTTGAGGCGGGCACTCATAATCTCCCCGGCATTGCCGGTTTGAAGGCTGGGATTGATTTTATCCGTGAAAGAGGGATGGACGCACTTTTTCAGCACGAACTGAACCTGCTGGATGAGGTGATGTTTCAACTCCGCTCTATTCGAGGATTGACCTTCTACGGCCCGGAAGAGGGGCAACGCGGAGGGGTGTTATCTTTCACCATTTCAGGTATCGATGCCTCTCTGCTGGCGGCCGAACTCGACCAGCGCTTTGATATTGCGGTGCGGGCAGGTCTGCACTGCGCCCCGCAGGCTCATCGCACACTCGGAACATTTCCGGACGGCACACTCAGATTGAGTCCCGGTTGGGCCAATACCAGCGAAGAGATTGCATTTTTTTCCGATGCCGTTGTACAATGCGTCAAAAGTTTAAGGGAAACCTTCTAAGGAAGAGCAAGGGAGTTGCCAGATGAAATCCACCAGAACATTACTGTTGTCGCTGCTCATCTCCGTTTGCGCCGCCTGCTCGCTCCCCCCTGAAACGCCGTTCAAAAAGGATCAGTTGTACAAAACCGGCATTTACACATACTTTACCATCAACGACTCCCCTGATAGCGTTCTGGCCGCCATCAACAAGGATGGCGAGGTTGTGCTTGATGCGATGTACCGTAAGCGACCGGTCTGGATCAAACTGCTCGGCAAGCTTGATGAAATAACCGTACAGATCATAGAGAAATAAAAATTGCTCTTCCTCCGCGATACACTCTTTAGTCACTATCTCTGCTCTGAAAGGCCGCAATGAAAAACTTTATCCTTGATACCAACGTTCTGCTCCATGACCCGCAATCCCTTTTCAAATTTGAAGATAACAACATCATTATCCCGATTACGGTCATTGAAGAGGTTGATCGTTTTAAAAAGGATATGAACGAGACCGGGCGGAACGCCCGGATGGTCTCTCGCATTCTTGACGCGATGCGGGGCAAAGGCTCTCTCGCGACAGGCATTCCGATGGCCGAGGGGGGAACCCTGCGGGTTGAGATGTTTACAGAGAAATATCTGAAAAATCTGCCGGTCGATCTGCGGGATGACAGTGGTGACAACCGCATCCTGGCTGTGGCTCAGGATATCAGGGATCGCTTCCAGGACGTCGAGGCGATTTTTGTGACAAAGGACACCAATCTGCGTATCAAGGCGGACGCCATCGGTATGATCGCCGAAGATTACGAGTCGGACAAGGTTGATATTCAGGATCTATATTCAGGAACCCGCAGTATCGTTGTTCCGCCGGACGCTGTTGACCGTTTCTACGGTCAGGGGTGGCTTGAGGCACCGACGGAGCTGGCGCCGAATGAGTTTATCACCATTGTGGACAGCGCCAATCCATCCCACACAGCCATCTGCCGCAATGATCCTGCCAACAGCCGTATCGTCCCGGTTCGAAAA
>Ga0194060_10001296_pt1 | contig 17812 bp, 16 predicted proteins | sample SepL225m_MetaG_FD_163427 | JGI IMG/M metagenome (GOLD analysis project Ga0194060, IMG submission 163427) | Anoxic zone freshwater microbial communities from boreal shield lake in IISD Experimental Lakes Area, Ontario, Canada - Sep2016-L222-5m | ecosystem: Environmental > Aquatic > Freshwater >...
TCTTCCTGGCTCGACCGCTTGTCTATCGGGGTCATGGTTTACAACCTCATGAAGCTCCCCAGTCTTTTTCCCCAATTTACCTTTGATATCCATTATAGTGAGAGCCTCACCTCATCGAGAGGTAAAACTCCCGGCTGAAGTGTACGCAGAGGGAAAGATAGTCAGTGAAAATAATCGATCGTTACATACTGCGGGAACTATCTTTCCCCTTTTTCATGAATCTCGGCATCATGACGTTTGTCCTGCTGCTCGGTAAGATACTGCAATTAATGGATCTGATGGTCAACAAAGGGGTGACTGTCTCTGCGATCGTGCGCCTCATCTTTTTCTTAATGCCCTATTTCCTGCTCTTCACCATCCCCATTTCCCTGCTGCTTGCCATTCTGGCCGGCCTGGGCAGGCTATCTGCCGACAATGAGATTACAGTATTAAAAGGAGCCGGCCTGAGCCTCTACCGGTTGCTCTATCCCATCGCCCTGGCTTCCGGCCTGGCTTTTCTGATCACGCTGTCACTCAGCCTTTTTTTCGTCCCCGCCAGCAACTATGCCACGAAAAACCTCCTCTTTACTGTCCTGAGACAGAATGCCAGTGTGGGCATCAAAGAAAAGGTGTTCAATGACAATTTCAAGGGTCTGCTGCTCTATGCCAACCATATTCCCGCCAACGGTAAATCTATGGAAGGCGTTATTATCTCCGACAACCGCATCAGCAGGCAACCAAGCACGATCTTTGCCGACCGGGCTTATCTCATCTCTGATCCCGAATCCCTACTGGTCAGCTTACGGCTCGAGGAGGGGAGCACTCATATTATCGACATGAAACGTAAATCGTACAGCAAAATGGACTTCAGTTCCTACGACATCAATTTGGATCTGGAGTCGTCCTTAGGGGAGATAACTAAAAAGTCCGCCAAGGACAGCACGGAGATGACCCCCGCTGAACTGATCGCCAACATCGCGTCGCCCGGCGGGCAAGAAGCGGTAAAAAGAGAATTGTCCGTGGAATTGAATAAAAAATTTACGATGCCCCTTACCTGCCTGATTTTCGGTCTTTTAGGGTTGCCGGTGGGCGTTAGGGTCAAGAAATCGGCCAAGGCCCGAGCCTTTACCATGGGCCTGATTATTGTCCTCTTGTACTACCTGGCACAACTGGGCGGCACGGCATTGACGGAAACAGGCAACATATCGGTCTGGCTGGGATTATGGTTTCCCAACTTCCTCTTCACCGTCGCCGGTTTCTACCTTCTGCACACGGCCGCCCAAGAACGAGGGATGAGCATTGATGACTTCCGGGGACGCTTATCAAGCCTGCGGCAATGGTTGGGGCGATCAGGATGAACATTCTCGACCGTTATTGTGCGAAAGAATTTCTGAGATTTCTGGCGATTATCGTTATCGCCTTTGTCTCTCTGTACCTGATTATCGATTTCTTTGAAAAGATTCGCATGTTCTTGAGTAATCAGGCCACTGTTTATCAGATGGTGTCCTTTTTTTTCTGCAGCATGCCCATGATCATCTGGCAGATCCTGCCCGCCAGCGTCCTGATGGCCGCCTTAATTGCCTTCGGCTCCCTTTCCCGCCACAGTGAAATTATCGCCATGAAGGCCTGCGGTGTCAGCCTTTACCGCACGGCTGCACCGATCATCGTTATTGCCGCACTGATCTGCGGCCTCTCCTTTATCATCAGTGAATTCGTTACTCCCTACACAAATCAAAAAGCTAATCATATCAGACTGGTGGAAATACAGAAACAAGTTATGGCGGGCGCTTCCCGGGAGAATCAAATCTGGTATCGCGGCAAGGAAGGAATATACAATTTTAAAGTCTTCGATGGGCGCACCAGGAGTCTGCAAGGGATAACCATTTACTACGTCGATAACAAGCTTCATTTAGTTAAACGTATTGATGCGGAACGAGGCGAATGGCGGGACGGAAAATGGATTTTTTATAACCTCATCGCCACTTCCTTCGCACCGGGATCGTTCCCCGAAATGCAGGCCCTGCCGTCCCAGGTTATGGCCCTGCCGGAACATCCGGACAATTTCCTGGGCATTCAAAAAGATGCCGAAAACATGGGCTATCTGGAATTAAGAAGGTATATAAAAGATATCAAGTCCGAGGGTTACGATACAACCAGTTACCTGGTGGATTTGTACGGAAAGGCCGCTTTTCCGCTCGTCAATATCATCATGGCCATCATCGGCCTGGCCTCGGCCCTGCGGGGTGAAAGCAGAGGCAGCCAGGCCCAGGGTCTGGCTGCCGGCATTATTATCGGTTTTTCCTACTGGATTGTCTTTGCCTTTACTGTCTCTTTAGGCCGGGCGGGGGTGCTGTCGCCGCTGTTGGCGGCCTGGTCAGCGAATATTATCTTCGGTCTGGCTGCCGGCCTGCTGTTCCTCCGCGTCCGTACGTAACAAGGCTGTTCCCTGATCACGATAAAATGCGTTGACGAAATTATTTTACTTTATTGCAATATAAGGGACAAATTTTTTGTCTTCCGTAAACATATGCAGAGCTATTACATCATAAGCAAGGAAACTGAACAGTTCACCAACCGACAGCTCATCTCGTCCATATTTTTCTGACAGTGCGGCTGCCCGGACTACCAAATCGTTGTGATACTGCCGGTGGCTTTCGTAAAAAGGATATTCAGCCGCGCGTAAAATTACCTCTTCATCACGAAAATGATTGACGATATCGATCAGCAAGCTATCTATCAAAACAACGCACTCATCTTTAGGATGGCCGCCGATCACTGCTGATAGCAGCTCGTTAGCGATCTCAAAAAGTTTCCGGTGCTGTTCATCGATCGTTGCATTGCCACACTCAGCAGTAACTTTCCAAACCAGTCGCACAAAGTCTGAGTGGCTCCCGCTCAGCTTGTTACCGGGGGCGGCAGAAAATATTCCAACTTCAACCCTGTTCCGGCCACGCTCTTTGGCAAAATACAGAGATTTGTCAGCGAGAGCCACAACACTTTCCGGTGCTGACATCTCAGCGCCAGGAATAGTGGCAACCCCGAGGCTGATGGTAACATACTCTGCCGCCGGGTATGCCGAATGAGGAATCGCCAGCTTTTCCACAGCGCTGCGGATCTTCTCCGCTACGGTTGCAGCGCCTTGATGATCTGTCCCGGGCAGGATAACAACAAATTCCTCGCCGCCATATCGCGCCGCAATGTCCGGTGCACGCAGGACAATGGTTTCGATCGCTGCTGCCACCTGCCTGAGGCAGTCATCCCCGGCCAGATGGCCATAGGTGTCATTGAATTGCTTAAAGTGGTCTATATCGATCATAATGAGCGATAACGGATCGCCTGAGCGTTTGGCCCGGTAGAACTCGGAACTGAGCGCCTCATCAAAATATCTCCGGTTCGCCAGTTTGGTCAGGCTATCAGTTTTCGCATTTTTTTCAGCGTAGTCCTTCTCGATTTCAAGTTGATTTACCAGCTGTTGGATTTGCTGCTCGGCCTGCTTACGATCGGTCATGTCGATAGTGTAACCGGCCAATAAGGTTTTTGCGCCCAGGGTGATGGGGAACTTGATGGTGGTGTAACTCCGGCCATTCAATTCCTCTTCCCGCCTCAGCACCTCGCCCCTGGATACAACAGACCAGTCGTCTGCGATAATCTTCTCGGCAAATTCGCGTGGAAACAGGTCAGTCGTGGTCTTACCGGTCATTTCAGACCCCGGGATGCCAATCATCTCGGTAAAATTGTCACTGGCATGGAGTACGATACCCTGAGAGGGAGACACTTCTTTGATATAGGTATAAATAGGCGAATGACGGATATACAGCGAGAGCAGGTTATTGCTTGCCCACAATGTTTCCTCCGCCTGCCTGCGGTGGGTAATATCACGAATAATGCTCAGGAGCACTTTCTCGCCTTGTATGACGATGCCCTGCGCACTGACCTCCACGGGAAAGATTTCTCCGTTCTTGCGCCGGTGGCAGGTCTCAAAGAAAAGTCCGGACAAATCTGCTTTGGCCATTTGCGGTTCAACATCGTGGAACGTATCCGAACTGCGTAAGTCATAGATAGTCAGGGACAGCAGTTCTTCCAGAGAGTATTGATAGGCATTAACAGCGGCAACGTTAGCCTCCAGTATTTGCCCATCTCTCTTACGAATGAAGAGAATGATGTTGAGGCTATTTTCGAACAGCGATTGATATTGTGTGATAGCGTCAATGCCAGGATCGTTATTGCGTATCATCATAAAGTCCTTGCCGGATGCTTTATTGCAGGAAGAAAGCCATCTTTTTCAAGTACGCACGAACCGGATGAACGTTCTTCCTGTCAAAAAACGCTGAAATCATTCCTGATCTGCTAATATCTATAGTAATCCGGCTTGAAGGGGCCTTCGACGGGGATGCAGAGATAATCGGCCTGTTTCTGCGTCAGCTGAGTCAGCTTGACATCCAACCGTCCCAGATGCATACTGGCCACCTCTTCGTCCAGCTTCTTCGGCAATGTGTAAACCGCAGGCGGCATTTTTTTTGTCGCCAACTCGATTTGGGCGAGACATTGATTAGTAAAGCTGGTGCTCATCACAAAGCTTGAGTGCCCCGTTGCGCAGCCCAAGTTAACGAGCCGGCCCTCAGCCAGCACGATGATCGAGCGCCCTGACTTGAGGAGCCATTTATCAACCTGCGGCTTAATATTCGTCTTTTTGCAATCCCGATTAGTTTCGAGGTAGTGCATGTCAATTTCGCTGTCGAAGTGGCCAATATTGCAAACGATGGCCTCGTTCTTCATTCTCTCCATATCAGCACCCGCAATGACATCGCAGCAGCCCGTGGCCGTCACGAAAATATCGCCGGCACTGACGACATCATCCAGTGCCTTTACTTCGTAGCCTTCCATGGCCGCCTGCAAGGCGCAGATAGGGTCTATTTCCGTAATGATTACTCTGGCCCCGAGCCCCCGCATGGACTGAGCGCAGCCCTTGCCGACATCACCGTAACCGCAGACAACGACAATCTTGACGGCCACCATGACATCCGTAGCCCGTTTGATGCCATCCACCAGCGATTCCCGACAACCGTAAAGATTGTCGAATTTTGATTTTGTTACCGAATCGTTCACATTAATGGCGGGGAAAAGCAGTTCGCCGGCCTGGGCCATCTGATAGAGGCGATGCACCCCCGTTGTCGTCTCTTCGGAAACGCCGCGAATACCGGCGGCTACCCGCTGCCAACGCTGCCGGTCACGACTATAACTTAGCTTGAGACGGTCCATGATTACCTGGAATTCTTTGTTGTCATAAGACTTTTCCAGAAGAGAGGGATCTTTTTCCACTTTGATGCCCTGATGGACCAACAAGGTGGCGTCACCGCCATCGTCCACGATCAAATCGGGCCCCGAGCCGTCGGGCCAGGTGAGCGCCTGCTCGGTACACCACCAGTAATCTTCCAGGGTTTCCCCCTTCCAGGCGAACACGCCCGCTGATCCGGCCTGGGCAATGGCTGCGGCCGCGTGATCTTGGGTCGAGAAAATATTGCACGAGGCCCACCTGATATCGGCCCCCAGTTCCTTCAATGTTTCTATCAGCATGGCGGTCTGGATCGTCATATGCAGGCTGCCCATTACTTTCAATCCAGCCAGCGGTTTTGAAGAACCATACTTTTTTCTTACGGCCATCAAACCGGGCATTTCATTTTCCGCCAGATCGAGTTCTTTGCGGCCCCATTCGGCCAGGGAAATATCGGCAACCTGATAGTTTAGTGTTTTGTCAATTTCCTTCATGTACATTTTCTCCTCTGCAATTGATTATTAAGTGCTGTTAGGCGCTTGCGGTTGTCTTGAGCTGAGCGACCACATCCGTCTTCTCCCACGGGTAGTCATCCATGAAAAGCGTCCGGGGCAGTTTCCGGTAGATATCGGGATTGAGCAGATCGAAGCGCTCCATCATCCCCCGCGGGGTCAGGTCAAAGAGCGTCTCAATGAGCGTAGAAATTTTTTCATCCGCAATGATGTTGGCAGCTATGTGATCCGCCACCACATCCGGATGCCCCACCTTGACGCTTTCCGATGTAATCTGCATGCAACCTCCGACAAACAACAATTTCGATGAGACTATTTTTATATCATACACTAACGATAATAGTATAGTATTGAATAAACTATTGTATTCTGGCTGTGCGATGGGCAGGCGTCACAATACCCGCCGAAATAATGAGGGTAAAGGCCTCTTCAACCGACATGTCCAGGTGGATAAGTTCATCTTCCGGCATGATCATGTACAACCCCGTCGTCGGATTAGGCGCCGTAGGCATAAAAACACTTACGTAACAATTATTCGGACAGATCTTCTCATTGAGTTCTCCCCCGACAACACCGGTAACGAATCCAATGGAATAGGTCGTTTTGCTGGGGAAATGGAAAAGAACAACTTTTTTGAAACTGGCGCTGCGATCAGCAAACATGGTGTCCGCAATTTTCTTCATCGCTTGATAGATGCTTCTGACAAAGGGGATTTTATCAAGGAAGCCTTCTCCGATCTTCACTATCTTGTTGCCAAAATAACTTTTGGCAACCAAACCGCAGAGAAGAATCAAGGCCACCGTAACGATGGCGCCCAGTCCCGGCACATGAAAAGGCAGAAAAACGTCCGGGTGATACCGATCCGGAACAATCAGCAGCAGGCTGTCCATCATTTCGATGAGAAAGACGAAGATGTAAATCGTCAAGCCCAACGGCATGACCACGGCCAGGCCGGTGAGAAATATACTCTTCAAATTCCGTTGCAATACTTACGGGCCCCCAAAACCATCCAAGCGCTGTTCAAGCGGATTGCTGCTTAACAAAAAGCATTGAGCTTTACAACATTTATCTTCATGCCTGGCGACTATTTTTTCTCCTTGATCCTGTTTTGCTCATCCAGGAGGATACACTGAGGAGACCAGCGTTTTGCTTCCCCATCATCCAGGAGGATGTAGGTAGCAATAATAATCAGGTCGCCCCGGGCAACTTTTCTCGCGGCAGCCCCGTTCAAGCATATTACTCCGCTTCCCCTTTTCCCCGTGATAGCATAGGTTTCAAATCGTTCGCCGTTGGACACATCGTAGATGGCAACCTTCTCATAAGGTATAATTTCCGCAGCTTCCATAAGCCCTTCGTCAATGGAAATACTCCCCTCATAATGCAGATCGGCGTCGGTAACGGTAGCACGGTGCAGTTTTGATTTGAGCATAAATCGTTGCATGGTTTCAGTCCTTTACTAAGTTATTTTTCTATGATTTACGTCCGTTTATTCAAAACACGAACGTTCTGCCCAGCCCTCAGTTTGCCCTTGAGGCAATTTCCAGCGTTTCACCAAAGACGTGATTATCAATCAGTCTGGTCTGGCCTACCTTCACCGCCACGGCCATAACAGCTCCCGGTTCCAACTGTTCCAGGTCGTTGAGAGTCATACCATTGCATATTTTAGCATATTCAATTCGCACCAGCGGACTCTTCAACAGACGGTCCTTCACGGCTTGCAGGATCGTCGCGGTATCGCACTCCCCATTATCGTACAGTCGCTTGGCCAGCAAGAGTGCCTGGCTCAAACTGAGGGCCGCGTCTCTTTCTTTTTCCTGCAAATACGTATTTCTGGAACTCATGGCCAAGCCATCCACTTCCCTGACCGTAGGCATTCCGATGATTTCCAGATCCAGGTTCAACTCTCTTACCATTGTCTTGATGACCACCAACTGCTGAAAATCTTTCTTGCCGAAAATCGCTACCCGGGGTCTGACTACGTTGAATAGTTTGCAGCACACCGTGGCCACGCCACGGAAATGGCCTTGTCTCGTAAGTCCGCAAAGATTCTGCGTTACTTCTTCCACGTTAATAAAAGTATGGTACTGTTCCGGATACATATCGGTGCTTTCCGGACAAAAGATAACGTCTACACCTGCACTGGCAGCCATTTGCGAGTCTTTTTCAAAATCCCGGGGGTATTTTTCGAAATCTTCTCCCGCACCGAACTGGGTCGGGTTCACATATATGCTCAGCACCAGACAATCCCCTCGTTTCCTTCCTTCCCGCAGAAGACACAGGTGGCCTTCGTGCAGATAGCCCATGGTAGGAACAAAGGAAATGGTTTTGCCTGTTTGCCGGAACTCTCGCGAAAAGGCCTGCATTTCTTTTACTGATTGAATTACTTTCATCATTTACCTTATAATAAAAAAGCCCCCTGTCACAGACAAGAGGCTTGTAGCTTCAACTATATACTCAACAGCTCACCTCCGTCCCAGTCCGTCTGCCGGATCCAAGCGGTGGTTAGCTCCTAACACAATTTTTTCCCGTAGGTCAAGCAATTTTCTTGATGTGAAAAAATCTCACTTAATACTTCACCTCCATTAGAAACAATCCCTGTGGCGGCGCCGTTATGCCGGCGCCTTTGCGTTCCTTGGCCTGCAAAACGTGTAATAACTCTTCGGGGGTTCTTTTCCCTCTCCCGACTTCAACGAGCGTACCCACCACTGACCGTACCATATATCTTAAGAACCCGTCGGCTTCCAGGTAAATACAGATAATTTCCGAAGTCCTTTTTTCCAGCCGTACATTCGTAATAGTTCTGATGCAATTGTAATCAGGTTCCTTTTTGCCGCAAAAGGCCGTAAAGTCATGCCTTCCCCGAAGAAGTGAGAGTCCCCTTTCCATCGCAATTACATCAAGTGGATTGCGGATATACCAGGAATATTGTCGATACAGCGCCGGTCGGATGGGACTGTTAACAATCTGATACATGTAGACTTTGCTCTTGGCATCGAAGCGGGCGTGGAAAGATTCGGGCACTTCCCGGAGTTCTTTGACGGTAATATCGTCAGGCAAAAGGCTGTTCATGGCTGCCATGAAGTTTGTTTCACTGATGCCGGAAGGTGTTTTAAAGTTTGCAGTCTGTTGAAGGGCGTGAACGCCCGCATCTGTTCTGCCTGAACCAAAAACGACGGGTGCCTCCCCGGTTATACGGCAGACAGTGTCCTCCAGAACCTGCTGCACCGTAATAAGATCCCGCTGCCGTTGCCACCCGTGATAGCGGGCGCCATCATATTCCACAACAATCTTCAGATTACGCACATGAACCTATGCCGTCTAAGGCATCGATTGCCGGCAGGTTTTTCCCGCCCAGCAATTCCAGTGACGCTCCACCCCCCGTGGAAATGTAGGTAATCCGGTCACTTTCACCCGTCCTGTTAATCGCCACGTCCGTATCCCCTCCTCCCACAATGGTCGTGGCATAGGAATTAGCCAGACTATGCGTAAGGGCAGTCGTTCCCCTGCTGAAGGCATCAATTTCAAACACACCCATGGGACCATTCCAGACAATCGTTTTGGCATTGCTCAAGGCTTCCGTAAAAAGGGTGATCGTAGCCGGCCCAATGTCCAGGCCCATCCAATGAGGATTGATTTCCTGAACCGGCACAATTTTAGTTTCCGCCTCAACACTTTTTGCCTCGGCAATGACGCAATCCACGGGCAAGTACAATTTGACCTTCAACATTTTTGCCCGATCCATCAGATCCCGCGCCGTCTCCAGCAAATCATCTTCAACCAGCGACTTGCCCACTTCATACCCTAAAGCTTTCAGAAAAGTGAAGGCCATACCGCCGCCGATAATCAGCTTATCCACCTTGTTGATGAGATGCAACAATGCCTGCAGCTTGCCCGAGACCTTTGAACCACCGGCAATGGCAACAAAAGGCCGGATGGGACTGTCAACCGCTTTCTTTAAATAGTTAAGTTCTTTTTTAATCAGGAAACCGGCCGCGCATTCCCTGACAAAATTGGTAATGCCGACATTCGACGCATGACGTCGATGGGCATTGCCAAAAGCGTCATCAATATACACATCCGCGTACTTGGCTAATTCCTTGGCGAAATCTAAATCATTGGCCTCCTCCTCAGCATGAAACCTGAGGTTTTCCAGCAGCAGGACGCCCCCGGGCTTTAATCCGTCCACCAACTCCGCCACCGCAGTGCCGATGCAATCACCGGCCAGGTGGACTTCCTTGCCCAACAGGCGCGACAGCCTTTTCGCCACGGGCGCAAGGCTGAATTCAGGAGCCACCTTCCCTTTAGGCCTGCCCAGATGAGACATAATGATGACCTTGGCTCCCTCGTCGAGAGCATAATTGATCGTTGGGAGGACCGCCCGAATTCGGGTATCATCAGTGATATTTAAACTGCTGTCCAAGGGAACATTAAAATCAAACCGGAAGAGAACTCTTTTACCTTTGATATCAACCTGGTCAATAAACAGCATAGACCCTCCTGGGGAATTTAAGTTTGTATTGCCAATATATCTTACCTTCTCAACCCGGTCAATACGAAAATATGATAAATTCCCGACAGTAAAGAATGATTAGCCTCTCCGGGGCAATAAATGTCTTGAAATTATGAGCCTTATTAAGTAACGTTCAACAGGGATCTTACCTGCCCTTAATCATCTCAGGGGAGTTTACGCTGTTATGGAAAAAGAATTATCAGGCCTGACGGAAGAAAAAATAAGAGAGTTTGAGATAACGAGAGAAAAATTGATGTCCATGGGTGGAGAAACCATGATCCAGCGTCAGCATGAGCTGGGGAAGCTTTCCGCCCGTGAACGGCTGGATATTCTCTTTGACGCCGGAACCTTTCAGGAATCACAGCTTTTTGTAAAGCACCATTCAACTCTTTTCGGCATGGAAAAGAAAGAGATCCCCGGCGATGGCGTCATAACGGGCTTTGGCAAGGTCAATGGACGGGTTGTTTTTGCCGCTGCTCAGGATTTCACCAGCGCGGGCGGGAGTCTCGGCGAAATGCATGCAAAAAAAATATGGAAAGTCATGGACATGGCCATAGCAGCCGGGAAGCCCTTTATTGCATTGAATGATTCCGGCGGGGCGCGCATTCAAGAAGGCGTACCCTCGCTGGATGGTTGCGGCGGCATCTTCTTCCGGAACGTTCTGGGCTCGGGCTACATCCCTCAGATTACCGCAATTATGGGCCCTGCCGCCGGCGGCGCCGTTTATTCGCCTGCTCTTACGGACTGGGTTTTCATGGTTAAAGGCAGCAGCTACATGTATGCCACGGGACCGGCAGTGGTAAAAGCCGTCATCGGCGAGGATATTACTCACGAAGAGCTTGGTGGCGCCCTGGCCCACGCCACGAAAAGCGGTGTTTGTCACTTTGTGGCCGTGAGTGACCGGGACTGCATCGAAAAAATCAAGATCCTGCTTTCCTATGTGCCCGACAGCTGTCACAGCCCCCTGCCGACCGTTGCCTGCCAGGACAGTGTGGACAGGGAATGCCCCGAACTGGACACGATTATCCCTGACCGGTCGAACCAAGCCTACGACATGAAAAATGTCATCATGTGCGTGGCCGACAATCAGGAAATCTTCGAACTCCACGAACTTTGGGCCAAAAACCTGCTGGTGGCTTTTATCAGAATTATGGGCCGTCCAGTTGGCGTTATCGCCAATAATCCTAAGCATGGCGCCGGTGTTCTGGATGTTAACGCATCCGACAAAGCATCTCGTTTTATCCGTTTTTGCGACGCCTTTAATATTCCTCTCTTAACCTTCGCCGATGTTCCCGGTTATATGCCCGGAACACGCCAGGAGTGGTCGGGGATTATCAGTCACGGCGCGAAACTGCTACACGCCTATTCGGAAGCAACCGTCCCCAAGATAACCGTCGTTATCCGCAAGGATTACGGAGGCGCCTATATCGGCATGTGCAGTAAACAATTGGGCGCCGACTACGTCATGGCCTGGCCGACGGCAGAAATTGCGGTCATGGGTGCGGAGGGGGCCTGCAACATCATTTACAATCGTGAGATTTCCGCGGCCCCTGACCCGGAAGCAAAAAGGCAGGAGCTGATCAATGCCTATGAGAAACAGTTTAATAATCCCTATTTTTCAGCAAGTATGGGAATTATTGACGAAATCATTGCTCCACGCGAGACCAGAAAGAGGGTGGCCGAGCTCTTGGAAGCGCTCAAAGACAAATTAGAGGCCCGTCCGAAAAAAAAGCATGGCAATATCCCGCTGTAAACGTGGCGGTTAAGTCAGGTTCAGCGATTCTTCCAGCCGCTTCATGATCGTGGGCTTGCCTAAAGCAGCCGCCAGTTTATCCAGTTCCGGCCCCTGAAGGCAACCCGTCAGGGCGCAGCGGATCGGCAGAAAAAGAGCGCGGCCGTTCAGGGAGGTTGACAGCTGCACCTTTTTTATGGCCCATTCGTAGTAATTATCTTCCGGACATTCCGCCGACTTCAGACTCTCATAAAAATGCCTGACGATCCGCCGGGCGTCCTCACTGCTTAACAGCGTACCGGCCGCGGGCGACATTTCGTGTTTTTCCTTGTGAAAGATGGGCAGATAGTCTTTTATTTCCGCTAACGTGCGAATATTCCCCTGGACGGCGGCGGCCATTGCCGAAACCGGCGGGTAGGCAGGATCATGATCACCTTCATAGCCCGCATCATGGAGAAAGGGCATGAACAATGGCGATAATTTTTCCGGAGGATATTTCTTTAGGTAAATGCTATTGAGCCAATTAAGCTTGGCTTCATCAAATACAGCCGCGCTCTTGCCTGTGTTGTCTACCGTAAATAACTTTATGATTTCAGATATATCAAATACTTCGCACCCCTCTCCGAAGGAATTACCCATCAAAGCGAGATAATTCAACAGAACCTCGGGCAGATAGCCGCGGCTTCTGAATTCCCGGACCGATACGGAGCCATGGCGCTTGCTCAATTTCGCCCGGTCCTTGCCCAGAATAAGTGAATGATGAGCAAAAACAGGGCAGGAAAAACCCCAGGCACGGTAAAGCAGCGCCTGCACCGCCGTGTTGGACAGATGATCTTCGCCCCTGATGACATGGGTGATATTCATGAGATGGTCATCAATAACCACGGCAAAATTATAGGCCGGCAATCCATTGGAACGGACAATGATAAAATCGCCCAAGGCGCGGCCATCGAACTTCATGGCGCCGCGGATCATGTCGGTAAATTCGATCGGGCCATCTTCAACCATGAAACGCCAGGCCGGACGTACAGCCTCGCCTTCTCTCCTCTTACGTTCTTCCCCGGTCAGATTACGACACTTCCCCATGTATCTCGGCATCATCCGGCGAGCGACGAGGTTTGCACGCTCGGCCTCCAGTTCTGCTTCCGTGCAATAACAAGGATATACCCTTCCCAAAGCAATCAACTCAGACAAATGAGTTTGATAGATCTCCAAGCGCTCCGTCTGGTGGTAGGGAGCAAAGGGGCCTCCTTTTTCGGGCCCTTCATCCCAGTCGATGCCAAGCCACCGCAGGTCATCGAGAAGATTGCGTTCAAACGTTTTGGTCGTTCTCAATTGGTCGGTATCTTCGATCCTGAGGATGAAATCACCACCGTGGTGCCGCGCGAACAGCCAGTTAAAAAGAGCCGTTCGGGCATTGCCCACATGAAGTTCACCCGTCGGTGACGGGGCAAATCTGACTCTGGGTCTTTCGCTATTCAATCGCGCGGCTCCTTAACCGTCACCAGGGCGAAGGCCGCAACGCCTTCGCCCTGCCCTACCAACCCCATGCCTTCATTGGTTTTGGCTTTTATATTTACCATTTCCGGCGCAAGACGGAGAATTGCGGCCATATTAGCGGCCATTGCACTCGTATACCCCATTAATTTCGGCCGCTCCAAAACGATGGTGCAATCGACGTTATGAAGCAGCAAAGCTTTTTTATCAGCCAGACGAACCACCGCCTGCAGAAGGATGAGACTCGATATGTCTTTATACATATCGTCGTTATCGGGAAAATGGCGGCCGATATCACCTTCGCCAATAGCGCCCAGAATGGCGTCACAAACGGCATGGACAAGCGCATCGGCATCGGAATGTCCCCATGAGCCCTTATCATGCGGTATTTCAATTCCTCCGAGGATAAGCCTTCTGCCACTGACCAAGCGGTGGCTGTCATATCCGAAACCGACCCTCATTCTGCGCGCCCGACAGCATAACCTTCTTTTACCGCTTGGCTATGGATTGCATTATTATTCCGCTTCATTTGCAAAATTAACCTTCCCCACTCCAGGTCGATGGCCGTGGTTATTTTAATATTATCATAGGACCCCATGATCATGAGAACTTTTTCCCCCATACGTTCCACCAGGGCGGCATCATCAGTGCCGTAATAATGGTCGGCGTAAGCCGACTCGTATGCCTTCTTCAGCAAAGAGGCCGAAAAGACCTGCGGTGTCTGAGTAAGCCATAATTGGTCACGGTTCACCGTTGCGGATACGCAGCGATTACCGTCAACCCTCTTGATCGTATCCGTCACCGGCAGTCCTACCGTTACCGCCTGAGACCGGGCAGCTTCTTTGATAGCCGCATTGATGATTGCCGGAGAAACAAATGGTCTGACGCCATCGTGAACAACCACCAGATCGTAGTCTGAACCGAGGAGATCAACCCCTTTTTTGACCGAGTCCTGACGCCGCTCTCCTCCCGATAGGATCCGTTTCACTTTACTCAGATTGTAGAGCGACAACCTATTCTGCGGGGCCTGTTTCACGTCTTCATCAGGCAGAACAAGATAAATTGCATCTACCAGCGATGCGTCCTGGAATGCCATTAAAGTATGCACAAGGATGGGAATTCCATCTAACATCAGATATTGTTTCGGAATATCGCCGCCCATGCGCGTTCCCGCCCCCCCGGCAGGTATAATAGCCAATGTTTTCATGCCCTTACTTAATCTCCGGTCAGACCAAACGGCAAAACACAATAAAAAAGCCCGGCGCTCATCCTGCCTTCCGGGCTTGTACCGTTATTTCTTACTAGCTATGGCTGCTGCTCCCCCCTCGGAAACAACTTCTTTGAATTCGGAAAAAATCATGCGACCCGCGGTTGTCTGGAGCACGCTGGTCACGGTGACGGCAACACTTACCCCCTGGTGTTTCTGGGCATTGTCTATAATGATCATGGTGCCGTCATCAAGATAGGCAACCCCTTGCCCCGGTTCTTTGCCATCCTTGATAACCTTGACCGTCATCATTTCGCCGGGCAGCACAACTGGCTTCATGGCATTGGCGAGTTGATTGACATTTAAGATTTTGACACCCTGCAGTTCGGCAACCTTATTCAGGTTGAAGTCGTTGGTAACAATATTGCCGCACAGTTTCTTTGCCAGCGCCACCAGTTTCGCATCAACAGCCTTGATTTTAGGGAAATCATGCTCTGAAATCTCAATATTGATGCCTGTACTTTTCTGCATCCGATTCAAAACGTCGAGACCACGGCGACCGCGCGAGCGTTTTATGGAGTCCGATGAATCGGCAATATACTGCAATTCCTCCAGCACAAAACGCGGCACCAGTAAGGTGCCCTGAATGAAGCCGGCATCGCAGATATCAGCAATTCTGCCATCGATGATGACGCTGGTGTCCAGGATGCGGACCTCAGGAGCCTCATTCGCCTGTCCCCACCCCAATATATTGAATTCCTCTATTTTTTTTGCTCCCAGAACAACTCCCAGATAACCCATGACAGCGGTCAGCAAGGCGTATATCCAGGGAACAACTTGCCGTTTCTCCATGATATTACTAACAAAACTGAGGCCATAGGCCAATAAAAAAGCTATCAGAAGACCAACAAGCATGCCCACAACGCCGCCAAATATGTTTTTGAGCGGAACTTTTTTGGCGGCCTGCTCGATCTTCATCACCAATAATGCAATGAGCAATCCTAAAATAAATCCGAGCAGCGAACGGGGAAATCCATAATAGCTATCGACTATAAAATAGCTGCTCACTGAACATGCCAAACCTAAGAGAAGTCTCACCATCAATTACATCACCCCCTTTCTCCGGTCCTTCTCATACCTCTTTCCCACAGACGTCAGAAAATAGTGTTTATTCAAGGTGACAAACCGTTTGGAAGAAAAGCGCTTTCATTGAATTTTCAAAGAACAAAAAGTGATACCGTCTCAAGGCAACAGTCATCTATTGAACAGAAAAAATCGTCTGTAAATCCTGCTCGATCTTTGTTTCTTCAGATTTGCTGGCGACGGAAATTTCTTTTACCAGGAGGTTTTTAGCGGTATCCATCATCTTCCTTTCACCAAAGGAAAGGTTTTTGTCGACTTTCAAAATAAACAGATCACGGAGAACGCTGGCGATCTCAAATACTGATCCCGTCTTGATTTTCTCCAGATAATCCCGGTAGCGTTTATTCCACGTTTGCCGGTCAATGTTCACGTCCTTGTTTCTCAGTATGGCATATACTTTAGGAATTTCTTCCGCCGGAATGATTTCCCTCAGACCAACTGAAGCGGCGCTGTCGGTAGGGATCATAATTTTCATACCATTGCCCAATATTTGCATGATATAAAATCTCTGATTAGATCCCATTACCTCGCGGTATTCGATGGCCTCAATAACCCCGACACCCTGTGCCGGATATACCGCTAAATCACCTACATTGAACATTTTTTACCTCGAGTTCCAGATAAATTTATTTTAATGGAGCAGTTTATCATATTATGGATATCACTGCAACACTATTCTGGTGTCAAAGAGCAGGCAGAGAAGCTGAAGAGATCAATAACTTCTCAAAACTAAAATATCATCTGCAGAACCCCATCAATTTCCCGGAGGGCGGCCATGATACCGGAAGCTTCATCTGCCTTCAGTCCGGATAATTCCAAACCCGATAATATCTTGGTTAGACCGTCGAACGCCTCTTTGACATTCAGATCCTTATCCATTCCGGCGGAAAATGTCTCCTTGAGTTGCCGGGCAAGCTTGGTTGCCTGATCAGTTTCACTGCCCGCTTGCTTCTCGATCCGGCTGATAATGCTCTTCATTCCTCTCAGTTTGGCAGTCATTTTGATCATGGCGTCAGGTGAATAATTCAGCCTGCTCCGGTAGTGGCCGTAAATGAGAAAAAATCTAATTTCCGCGGCACTATACCCCTGACTGAGAAGCGTGTCGGTGTAACAAACGTTTCCCTTGCTTTTTGACATCTTCTGCCCTTTTACCAGGAGGTGTTGGCAGTGCAGCCAGAATTTGGCCATCCGATAAGGAGTAATGGATTCCAGTATTGACAACGTATAATCATGATGGCGGTACAGATTGTCGATACCGCCGCAGTAAATAGCAAGGGTCTCATGAAAGTGCGGCCAGATCATGGCGGGGTCCTGAATATTCCAGGCAGGCCTTCCCCGGCCTATTTCCGTATCCCACGATACCGTTTCGTTCTTTTTATCCCCATGCCAGAGGATGAAATCACCGAGATTCCATTGAATGCCCGGGTAAGTATCTTTATGAAACCGCCTTTTTTGCCGGGGCCATTTCGTCATGTCCAGGCCATAGAGTTTACCAAAACCCGGATACTTCAAGGGATCAAAGTAAACATTGCCTTGATGCCAATAGGCAATGCCTGCGTTAATAAGCAGCTGTATAATTTTGACGGCTTCTCCGACGCTTTCTGAGGCCCGGGGAAGATACTCGGGAATCTTCATTTTCAGGAGGGCCATTTCTTTTAAGAATTCGGCAATATTATCTTCCGTAAGCCTCTTGACGTCTATGTTTCTTTTTTTTGCCTCAACTATCGCTTTTTCCTCGATATCCGTGAAGTTCATGCCTCGAGTAACCGTGTACCCCGAATATTCCAGGTACCGCACCAGGATATCCTCAAACAAAAAAGTGCGGAAATTCCCTATATGGGCTTTCTGGTAAATCGAAGGGCCGCACGTAAAAATGGTGACCACCGGAGTGTGGGCCGGCGTGTGGGTCGGCGTGTGGGTCGGACGAAATGTCTCAATTTTGTTCCCTAAGGTATTAAAA
>Ga0194060_10001297_pt1 | contig 17810 bp, 17 predicted proteins | sample SepL225m_MetaG_FD_163427 | JGI IMG/M metagenome (GOLD analysis project Ga0194060, IMG submission 163427) | Anoxic zone freshwater microbial communities from boreal shield lake in IISD Experimental Lakes Area, Ontario, Canada - Sep2016-L222-5m | ecosystem: Environmental > Aquatic > Freshwater >...
TGGAAGCATCCTATCCATTATTATTACATCATACTCTTCACTTATCGCCAAATCATAACCTTCTAAACCAGTATAAGCAATATCAACTGCAAATCGCTCTTGTTCCAACCCTTTTTTTATTGTATTAGCAATACGATGTTCATCTTCTATAACCAATATTCTCATAAACTCATTATAGTCTTGTTTCTGAAAAATGGCTGAATATCTTATTAGGGAGATGTAACTGTATTAGAATGAGCATCTGTACTATTTATGACAGGGCTATTGATGACAATATATGTCGCAATAAATGTTATAAGAAGTGCACCAATAACAAGCACCATTCTCATTGCTTGTTTGCGCTTTTCACGTTGGGTTTTTGAAATCTGTTCCTTTGTTACTTTTTTTACTACTGATTTTTTCTTTTTTAGCATGAACATAAAAAAATATTAGTTGTATACAAGATACACAAATATAGAACATTTTTCAAGAAGAAAAATAATTTGAATCAAATTGAAACTATATGTAATATAATATTCTCTATGGAAGGCTTTAAAAAATTTATATTACGTGGAAATGTTGTTGAACTGGCAGTAGGTGTAGTAATCGGAGCCTCATTTAATAATGTAGTCAATTCTTTTGTAGGTAAGGTGCTCACTCCTATACTCGGACTTATTGGAGGACAACCCAACTTCTCAAGCTTTACAATCCGATTTGGTCAAACGCGTATTCAAATTGGAGATTTTTTTAGTGCTCTTCTTTCATTTTTGATAATTTCAACAGTAGTGTACTTTTTTGTTGTTCTCCCAATGAACAGACTTACTTCAGCTTTATTAAAAAAAACATCCGATGAAGAAACAAAAAAATGCCGCTACTGTTTATCAAATGTTCCTATTAATGCAACCAAATGTGCCTTTTGCACTTCTGATATTTCTCAAGCATGATTGCACTAGAAATGATAACCCATTATAATGTTTAAATGTCGTTTCACTATCCTTCAAAAATTTCATTTAATATCAAAAAGAATTATTATAAAAATAGCCATCTGAGAAATATTTTTTTTATTATATTTTTTTTAGTATTGATTGTTTGTGGAATATGTTATCTAACGTATGAAAAATTTGTTCTTACACCTAAAAGAGAGCTATACAAAACAGCTGAAACAAGTAGCCACTATATTCCCAAAATACTTTCACATTTGTCAGAAGTGTCCGTTACTCTCACAACTATTTATACTCGCATTCGAGGAGTATCATTTGAAGATCAGGATAAAACATTACTAATGCAAAATATAACTCCTTCATCAACTTTTTCAGGACAGGTTGCGGGTGTTTCCACCAACATAGCACCTCTTTCACTTCCTATTAATGAATTTTCAAACAACTTACAAACTCTAACCACAACTCTGAAAACCTCAAAAATTGCAGAAAAACATAGTGTTCTAGGAATATCAACAAACGAGAACCAAACAACAAGTTTACAAAAAATGAAAGATACGGCAAATTTGGGCATCACAACGCATCAAAAAGCAATAGATACAATTGCAGACTGCTCTCTCTACATCCATGATATAAATATGAAAAATCCTCCACTTATGTCAATTTTAAAGAATATTGAAAATACAAACAAAGAAAGTTTAATATTTTTGAATGAAACAGGAAACACATTTGAATATTATAGTCAAATGGCTACAATACAAATTCAGATGTCATCTCTACTTTCAACTTACATAACTCTCCTCCAACAAATTGCTGAAATGCCAAATCCAACTCTCTACGAAGAAAAATTGGGCACAACACTCATCACAATGAAAGACATACAAAACAACATAAAAAAAATCGAAATAAATGAATTACCTGAAGAAATTTTAGATCTTCACAATGATAATATCAAAACTGCAGATATTTTAGTATCCAATATGAGTGAGATAGAAAAAACTGTAAAAGTTTCTGATTATAAAGGATACTTAAAAGGAATCATCAAACTACAACAGGATCTTGAACCAATAACAATTCGATCATTATCCACAGAGCTTAGTTTCTGGAATAATAATAAAATCATCAAAGGAAGATCTATCCTTGCAGAACAATACAAAAAAGAAAACGAACTGCTCAAAGAAGTGATGAGTAATCTAAAATAAAATAAATTATTCTTTGCCTTTTACTCTACGAACTACCTTAGTTACATTAATTATTTCGAGCACGGTACCATCTTCTGTAACTATCTGATCAAGACCCGTTTCTTTTTGATATTCTTGAAGATATCCTGAAAGCATCTCATCAGCACTTTTAATCTCCTCTTTTATTGCACCCATCTTGTCTACAACCAATGCTACTGCTGGTTGTTTCATAATTCGTTGTTTCACAGTTGTTTTTTGCTTATTAAGATCTTTAACCTGTTGATCTAATTCATGATAACCCGCATCTTTAGTAACAGCATCAGTAAACATCTCACGATTCATCTTCATTTCTTCCTTTAATTTTTCTATTTCCATCATATATCTTTGAATATTGGACTCAATATTCATGATACTCATTGCCTTTTCAGCGTTAGGAGATGCATATTTGGGTTCTTTTTTTTCAACGACTCGTACGGTTGTACTGTTTATGACTACCTCGTCAGCAACTTCATCTAAATTATCAGCAACATCTGAAAGATCATCTTCATCACCTTCTGAAGAATCGCCCTCACTGTGACTTGCTTCAATACGTTTTTTTAATAATTCCTCATCAATTTGTTCTTCGGATATGTTGTGTTTTGCCATAGTGCTATAATATACTACACCTTATCTTCAAAAATCAAGCCCGTATTTTTCTATTTTGTCTGATTAAGGAAAATAGGCTAATAAAAAATATTGGGCTACCAAAAAGAATAACTTGTTGCACCTCATTTTGAGCAAAAATAAATATCCATTTTTCCTTTATAAAAAGGAATGGATTTTTCAAAATTTCTTTTTTATCTGGAAAATAATAAGACTGCATCACTGTAGGAGATGTTTTAAGCCAAAGAGTCTCTCTCGTACTTCCATTTTCTAAATGAAGTGAGACGTCATAATTTTTTCCTTTCGAAGCTGATATTGGTTGAAATCCAAATGGCAGTTGGGAATTGCTCCCCACCTCTACTGGAAAAACTGATGATTCTGCATGCCATGCACTAGAGCCTGATTCTTTTATTTTAAAAGTCAATTTTGGAATAGCATTTTCCTTTATATTACTTTCAACAGAGGTGTTATATTTATACTTCAAATCCATTGTCACAATACCCAAATTATTTTTTGATGCATTAAATCGAAACAATATATCTGGTATCAAAGCTAGATTGATTATGGGAGGATACGTTGGCAATTTTGGACTTATGATGTTGTTAGTTGAATGTGGAGACTGTGAAGAAAAAAACGAAAAAGGAGGTCGAAAAGCAAATAGTAAGCTGAAAATATATAAAGTTAATAATATAATAAATCCCCTATTTGAATAAGATTTATTCACCGTAATTTTTGTTCCAACTTGAATACTATTTTTACTTTCAAAATATGGTTGTTCAAGAAGCTTATTAAGCACATATGCCAATCCAACTGCACAACTCACAGTAATCGCAACAGTTAATACATTATCTAGTCCATTATGCGGAATGTAAATTTTTTTTGATATATTTACGACAAAAATATGACAAAGATACAACGAATAACTAATGGTTCCTAGAAATATCATTGCACGAGTTTTTAGGAATCTAACTAGAGCATATTCTCCTTCTAATAATGTAGCCACTCCAAATGTGATTGGTATTGCAACAACAACATATACCCACATATGATATACACCAGCAGTTTGAAGGTCGATCCATCGTGTAAGAAAAAGAAGTACAATCCAAAAAAAAGTGATCCCAATTGTTATATATCGCACTTTAAGAAGAGTGTTCAATTGTTTTAATAATGATGACTGTGTTCTATATAACACTCCAAGAGTTATACCCGTAACAAAAAATATAAACAAATATAGTTGCAACATTCCAAGTCCCAATATTTTAGTGCTAATAAGTGTTATCCCCACAAAAAATGGAATAAACGAGATCATAAATAATATCTGTTCAATCTTTTTCATTTTCTGAACATATGTGGTAATAGGAACAAATAGAACAGGATATAAAATATAAAATAAAACTTCAGATGCAAGACTCCAATACACCCCATCCAACATCGGTACATAATTTCCAAACGGTAGCGTGAGAGTTGTGTTTACAATAAATACCGTAAACTCACGAATTTGAGGCGATAATATTTGATAAAAAATAGACGATGGAACCTTCACAATTACATATAGATACCAAAGAAGAGTTAATCCTTGAAAGATCAAAAAACTAAAAAAAATAATTTTGCCAACATTTTGATTTTTCTGCTTTTGCACAATCTTTGCCCAAATGAGATGTGTCACATATGAAACGAAAAATAGTATCGCAAGATCTATAATCGGATGTAAATAGGGAAATAGTCGAAGAACAAACATCACAATACTCATAGAAATAAAGAGAGGAAATATCCGTGTATATCTCTTCTGAAGAAATGCTGTATATCTTTTTGGAGCAGGGTATAAATATGCCATTAAAAATCCACACAACACAAACAAAATAGCTACACCCATCCCACCACTTCCAAACAGTGAGTCAACAAAAAAACGCATCCATGATGGTGTATTGGCAATTATTTTTGTACCATCTATGTGATTGAGAACAACAAAAATAATTGCCAATCCTCTCAAGCCATCTAACACTTCCAACCTATTTGATTTTTGATTCATACTTATTTTTTATTTGTGTAAATACCCCGAATTAAATCATTTGATTCTATCACAAACGTATCCTTTGGCATATGTTTTGTTTCAAATTCGTAGTAAACGCGAATGTTTTTTCCTACAAAATAATATGAAATAAAATCTTGCCCATGAAGTGTATTTTTTATTTTCTCTGATCCAGTCCAACTACCGGGAATAGCGTCTTTAAAATAAAGTGAACCTTTTTGTAATATGGAAGATTTGTTCTTTTTAAGCACAACTTCTAGATTGCGTACAATCGTATCCTCGAGAAGATAATAACTACTTATTTCATGAACTTTTACACCATACCAATTAAATAAACTATAAAGAACTATTAGTAATATTCCAATAATTCTTAATACAATTTTTTTTGATCTTAATAAATAAAATATAATCCATCCTATACATAACGAAGTAAATAGAACAGGAAGTGTTAGACGCACCATCCATCGATGAATAATACCAATAGTTGGTAATAAAAATAGAAGAAATGAAAGAAAAAATAAACTCCCACCAAGAACGATCTTTTTTATATCCCTAATCATATATAGAACATAACAACAAACAATACTAAACAATCCGTAAAATGATACCAATAAGCCCTGATATAACTGATACTCTTGTGTTTGAGTTCGTATCCAAAATGATGGTAAAGGAGGTGCAAAAAAACTATAAATATAATCAGGAAGAAAGCTTGGAAGTCCCAATGACCATAAAAAATACCAGATACTATTATTAAGAATTATTCGAGGACTGAAATGAAAAGTGTATATCTCCAATTGTGAAACGTTTTTTACTCCCAAATAATAAATTATTAAAAATAAACCTGAAATAATTCCGAAGGGCAATATCTGTGAAAAAAATGACTTTGTAAACGGAATAAAGCTTCGCCAATTCCATTCCTCTTTATGTTTTTCTTTTTTGATAAAAAATAAAGATAATTCATAAGTCAATAAAAAAAATGGGTATAGAATTGCGGTTTCTTTAGATAATAACGCACACACAAACAAAATAACACTAACTATCTTTCTTTGAACGATATAAAAGTAAAATGAACTAACCAAAAATGCAAATAATGCAACTTCTTGATATGTACCTAAATAATATAATTGAAAAACATGTGTAAAATGAATAGCATATAGAAAGGTTGTAATCATTGCATATAATCGTTCTTTTACCAAATACAATATACTCCTATAAAAAAAGATTAGCCCAATACAAAACGTGCAAAATATAATTATTTTTCCCGTCTCAATGCCAAACACACGCATTATTGCATAAAAAATCTCTGTTGATAACGGACGATAAAAAAAGTCACGTAATGGATTAAAAAATCGAAGAATATCTGTAATAGTATGGAATTCTGCCAAATGAAAATGAAAAAAATCATCCAAAAAAGGCAGTAAAGAAAAAGAGGTGTAAAAAAAAACAACTACAAATATAAAAATAGTCGCAAAAGATATCTTTTCCCACTTCATATTAGTTTCTTCCTTCAATAATATCATCAGACTCAACTACATACGTGTTAGGAAGTAAAATTGGCGCAGGAATAGAGTCAGATTCATATATAACTTTCATTTGTTTTTGAGGAAAATAATAGTTGAGAAAACTTTGGTCATGAAGTGATACTTTTAATTTTTTTGAGCCACCCCAAGAGCTTGGTTTTGTTTCAAGGAAATATATATTATTTCGATTTTGTATAGAATCGTTATGATTGGAAAAATAAGTAGTGGCATTTGATACTATTCTTGACTCAAGAAAAAACAAACTTGAAGACTCATGCACCTTAATTCCATAAAAATTATAGGAGATGTATAAAATAATGAGACAAACTGCAATTCCTCGCGTAACAGCTGATTTTTTTATAGCAAAATAGATTACCATGGCCTGTAAGATACTAATAAACACACTTGGGACAGTAAGTCTCACCATCCATCTATGAATAATGGGCAACGTTGGAGCAATAAATAATAAATGGAGGAATAAAAATACAACAATGAGAAGAATGTGATTGATAATTTCTTTTCGTTTGTACCAAATCATGAGAAAAAATGTTGGAATAAATAATGAATAAAATAATAATAATGAATAAAAATACATACTTGCCTCATGGGTCTTTAATATTTTCCAAAATTCAGGTAATGGAGGTGAAAATATACTCGTCATATATACTGGCAAGAAGTTTGGAAATCCAAAAACCCATAGCGTATACCACATGCTATTATTCAATATAAGTCGAGAATTAAGTTGAATGCGATATGTATCGATTGTTGTAACATTTGAAACTCCCAATTTATAGAGAACGACAAAGAATAAAGCAAATAATCCATACATCATTCCTATTCGAGCTTTGTTGCTCTTTAATAATTTAATGTTAAAAGTTATCTTGTGATTTTCAATATAATGTTTTGTAAGTTCATAAGTACAAAGTAATAGAGGAAATAGAACTGCCGTCTCTTTTGACATAAGAGCAAGTATGAAAAAAATAGAGCTAACGATATATTTATTCTTCAAATAATAAAAAAAAGATATGGTAAGAAATGAAAAGAGTGCAATTTCAATAAAAGTTGCAAGTTGATATAACTGAAATACTCTGGTGAGATGAATGGAAAATAAAAAAACTGATAGATAACTAAATAATTTATTTTTAGTAACCAAATAAATAGATTTAAATAAATAGACCAACCCTACAAAATATATACAAAAAACTAACGAGTGAGCAAAAAATAAATTATAGTGAGCTAAGCCTAATATATAATAAAACACCTCTGTTGGTATGGGACGATAAAAATAATCTTTATTCGGATTAAAAAACTGTAAAAATTCAATAATGGTTGAAGCATGTCCGACTTTTAAGAAGAAAAAATCATCGAGAAAAAAATTGATGGAGAAAGCAGATTTGAAAAAGAAAATAACTGCCAAACAAATTAGTGATATAAAAAATAAGTTCTTTGCCTTTTTGTGTTTCATATTATTCAACTATTAATGTTCCCTTGATTGCTGGTTCTTTTCTTAGTTTTGTTTGGGAATAAAATTCTAATTTTCCGCTTTGTGTTGCAGAAAACACAATAGTAAGTTCTTTATCAGATGCTAAGGCATGAGTATGAATTCCATAGTCAGGAATGTTGAGATCATGATAACTTCCTTTGTTCTGAAGTGTGAGAACGAGTAATTCGTCTTTTTTTACATGAAAAATATTTGGAACAAATTCCCCATCATTTGAAATCAAACTTAAATTATTATGAATTATTCCTGTTCGATCATACAAATTTTTATCAGCGTAAAAAAAACCCACTATAATAGGCTTTCTATCAATACTGACTGTGGGGCGAACTTTTTGAACTTGTGCTAAAGGAATAGCGCCAATAGGAGTTGGTTTTACGGCATGTTTCTTTATAAGAGGATTAGCTTTTTTATACATATAAAAAACAAGAAAACATCCAAATACAAAACACGCAAAGTATATTATTGCGATAACTTTTTCTTCTTTATTTTTCATATGTTTTTCCCCGATGAATGTTATTATAACATGTATAATACTTCATGCTGTATCGACTTCCTGAAGACTTTTTATTAAAACTACGTCTTTTATATCCTGAGAATATTGTAAAAAGGGCACTTGATTCGTTCCAAAGTATAAAAAATACCACGATACGTATCAATACTATTAAAACAACTTGCGAAGAAATAAGAAAAATATTGTCTGATCTGTCAATTCATTTTGAACCTGTTTCTTGGCTTTCAGATGCTCTACTATTGCCTCAACTAAGTTCGAGAGAAGTAACTGAATTTGAAATATATAAGGAAGGGAAAATTTATATTCAAAATCTATCGAGCATGATCCCTCCAATCATATTAGATCCTCAAGAAAATGAATCTATTTTAGATCTTGCTTCTGCTCCCGGAAGTAAAACATCTCATATCGCATCCCTCATGAAAAACACAGGAGAAATAGTAGCAAATGATATAAGTTACGTGAGAATTCAAAAAATGAAACGAATTCTCAACCAATTGGGAGTTACAAATGTAAAGATCATGAGCAAACCGGGAGAACTTGTTTGGCAGTCATATCAGAATTATTTTGATAAGGTATTACTCGATGCTCCCTGTAGTATGGAGGGATTATTTAACACAAACAAAGTTGAGACAATCGATCATTGGTCATTAAAAAAAGTAAAGCGACTTGCAAAACAACAGAGTTGGCTATTAAGATCTGCAATAAGTGCCACAAAACCCGGCGGAACAATAATTTATAGCACCTGCACAATTTCTCCTGAAGAAAATGAAGGTGTTATTGATTGGATTTTAGAAAAAGAAAGGGGAAAAATTGAATTAGAACAAATTATTATTGTTGGTTTAGATCTATACAACGGCATTACTCATTGGAACAACAAAATATATAATCCTGAAGTAACAAAAACTGTACGTATTATACCTTCACCAACTATGGAGGGTTTTTTTATTGCAAAAATCAAAAAACTCAACATTACTTAATTCCATATGTTGCGTTGACTGTGATTGAGATCTCAAGAGATCCTCCACTAATTTCTGGTACAGGAGCGGACTGAATGGCAGACCCCTCAGATGCAAAGGTTTTCATCATGTTTGCAACCATTGGTTGAGGTGAATAATCAACTGATTCACTAATCGCAATAAGACTGCCCAAGCTAACTCCTGAAGCAGATGCAAGCTCCACTGCCTTTTTCTTTGCAGATTCACCCGCTAGTTTTCGAGCTTCTGAACGCATTTTTTCTGGATTATCTAATGTAAATTGGATTGCATCAATTGTGGTTGCTCCTGATGTAACTACAGTGTCAACTATCTCTCCTGCTTGTTCTTTGTTTCGAACCTTAACAAAAATTCGTAGTGATCCCATAAATCCATCTGTGAGTTGTTTACCTGTTGTTGGTTCGTATCTATATTTTGGCGAAATATCAAATGAGTATGTTTGAATATCTTTATCTAAAATACTTTTTCCCCTTAAAGCAGTTAATATCGCATTATTTTTTTCATTTAAATCTTTTTGAACGGATACAATATCAGGTTTCGTAACATTATACCCCGCGGTAAAGGTAACGATGTCTGGCACTACAGAGACTTTTCCTGTTGCAGTTACTGAAACGTTATTAACAGGTCTTCCATCAACGCCCGAATTTTGTTGTACATATACTGGACGTGTAGCAACGATATAAGAACCTATGATATTACCAATAACAATAATTCCAACCAACGCAATAGCTAAAAATGAAGTTTGTTTAAATGAAATTTCCTTAGGTAACATATATATTTATATCAATTTATAATATCATAATCAATAATAACGATTTTATTGTGTTATGTTTGCAACTCTATTCAAATTAGCAGTACCTAAATATTTTAATACACCCATATATTGATTGATGTCAAACACAATAAATAATGATGGTCTACTAGGATCGTCTGTACGTGAACGAACTAAGGTGTTTATTTCGTTTGATCCTGTATTAATAATATTCCCATTAATTTTTAATGGGGTTGATGATGTTCCTAGATCAAAAGTATTAGCAATCAAAATACCGTCGATCTGTGTTACATCTCCATTTATTACAATTCTATCGGCAACTATAACTAATGGTTTCTTGTTTGGATTAAATATTCCATTTGGCGCCGATAAGGTTACTACATTACCGGTTGATGCTCCTCCTATGATCACAACTCCGGCGCTTGAGGAAGGAAGAGCGTTGCCGTCAATAGTAAAACCACTACTTACTTGAAAAACTCCATCAGTTATTTTATCCATAGCAGTTATGATAGTTGGATTTTGTATTAACTTTCTTTTTGCTAGAAAATTAACAACATTCATTTGAATGAAATTAGGATAACCGTTTAATTGTAATCTTTTTCTCGAAGCGAGAGCATTACCTAAACTACTAGTAGATCCGTTGGAACTTACAAGACCAACACCATCGAACGTTGAAGTGCTATCACCAATGTTAAAGTATGAATTAGTACCAGCACTACCAATGTCAGTGTCATCTACATCTGTATTAGTATATTTATTTATAGTTGCAGGTATTTCAAGATTAATTGATCCCTTGTCATAGTATGATGTATTCTTAAGTTTATAAAATCCAGCTCCTGAAGAAGCGAGTACAAAAGATAAATTTTGTGTTATAGCTGTAGGTGTGGTCAAAAAATTCAAAGCAATACCACAATTTGATCCCACCATGGAACATGTTGCGTCTGCTCGACATATAAGTTGACTATATCTTGAACTCATAATTCCTATTGTAAATATTTGATTTGGATTTGGATCATTATTTACATTATCTAAGGTTATTGTGCATGCATATCCACTTGCTAATAAATTATTTGTTAAAGGGGTTAATGTGCAAGTTTGAGTAACTCCCGCTGTGTTTGGTGGACGTATAGTAATCATACTTGAATTATTTAATACATTTGCAGTACAAGCAGGTGTGCGATTTTGAACAAATTCACTTAACGAGCCATTAATGGTTATAGTAGGGTATATTTTTTTGATAAAAGTTGCGGTAGCACATGTTCCAGATCGAATATTTGTTCCCGGACAGATTGTAACAGTATAATTTTCGTTATTAGTTAAAGTTATTCCAGACAAATCTAACTGATATGTTGCAGTTGGTGTAACAACCGATGTACTTGTAGAATAAATAAACCCGCTAGTAGCTCCACTAATTGTGGTATTAAAATATTTCCTAGTAATGGCACAACTATTTCCCCAATTATTATTATAATTCCAATTTAATTTAATTTTTCGTGAGTAGAATGAGCCACCAGCGGTTACATTTGCATTACCACCTCCAACTTCGGTTAATGTAATTCCACTTGGCACATCCACAGGAGCTATACCTATACAACAGGTAGTAGGCGATGATGACGACATCCCCATTTGACACAAAGCACCATTTAATGTGTTTTTAGATGTTACTGAAAATGTAATAGGAGTTAATCCATTACATATATTTGTATCATAAATTCTTTGAGAGTATGTGCGTGAAGCGCTCGGTAGACTCGCGCTCAAAATACTTCGATTAGCAGGTGATCCCGCATAACCACTGATATTAAATCCACTGATATTTGTTCCCGTGTGTTCCCATGATACGTTAACATCTGCATAATTCAAACTACTAGGAACACTAGATGCTAGCACACCCGTTACTGATGATGGTAAAATACAACAGGTAGTTGTATTACTTACACTTATTGTTGATCCTGTCTGACACGAAGCACCATTTAATGTGTTTTTAGATGTTACTGAATAAGAAAGAGGAGTCAATCCATTACATAAATTTGTATCATAAATTCTTTGAGAGTATGTGCGTGAAGCGCTCGGTAGACTCGCGCTCAAAATACTTCGATTAGCAGGTGATCCCGCATAACCACTGATATTAAATCCACTGATATTTGTTCCCGTGTGTTCCCATGATACGTTAACATCTGCATAATTCAAACTACTAGGAACACTAGATGCTAGCATACCCGTTACTGATGATGGTAAAATACAACAGGTAGTGGGTGCAGAAGAGATAGTTGATCCTGTCTGACACGAAGCGCCATTTAATGTGTTTTTAGATGTTACTGAAAATGTAATAGGAGTTAATCCATTACACACAGCTGGATTATAACTGTAAAAGGAGTAACTACGTAAATACATCGAATATAGATAGTTTATATTCAAAATATTTTGATTAACACTTCCTCCAGCATAAGCACTAATATTAAATCCATTAATATTTGATCCCGTGTGTTCCCATGATAAATCAATTCTTGCACTGTTAGGACTACCTGAATTAACATATGTTGTATTTACACTTCTTACTGAAGGTAGAACACAACATGTAGTTGAATTACTTACACTTGATGAGTTTTGACAACTAGCTGGATTATTACCATTATATGCAGTTACAGTGGCTGATATTGGCGTTTTTCCGTCACAATATATTGGATTTACGGAATATGAGGCAGAACGATATGCATTACCACCATATGCATAAACTGTAGGAGATGTACTATAAACTACTGAATAACCATTGGTATTTGCTCCATCGTGTGTCCATGCAGTATTAAGTATTGCTTGGTTTGAAGGATTAGGTTGTATTGTTACATTACCTACTGAAAGAGGTGGGGATACAACATATGTTGTTAAAAATGAACCAGCTCCACAAGAAGACCATCCTGATGGAGCACCAAACGGATTTCCTGTACATTTATTTCCATATGAATCCAACGCGTTTACAGCCACATAATAACTTCCCACAGTTGAGAATGACGTATATCCTATACCACCAATCGCACTATTATAAAAGGGCCCAGAGCTCCAACTATTACTATTAGTAGGAGTTTTCCAAAGGGTAACATTACTCAAATGTCCTCCAGAATCTGATGCGCTGGCAGTATAGGCAACAGTGCTGTTTACACATACATTACTTGGGCCACTCACTGTAGCTGTTGGAGGTGTGGTGTCGTTCGGTCGAATATATACTGTAGGAGCATAATATATTGCTCCAACATTATCTGGAGCCGTCATACGGTTAACAATAGTTACACTGCCATTTTGGATAACTCCATTGAAAATTATCTTACCCCAACTTGGAGGATTAACTATTATACTTATTGGTCCACAACCACATCCAAACTTACCACCTCCGTAATTATTTCCATCTAAAAAATAATTTCCGTAAATATTAGTTGTTATATATTCAATCAAATCACCACCTCCGCACACAGCAGTAAGACGATGATCTATGAAAGTAGTAGTTATACCTTGAACGCCTGTTGAGGTTCCTTCCATATATACATAACCAGAATATTTTGGTTTATTCGCATAAGCAGAAGGAGCTGAAATAAAAAATATTCCTATAAAGAAAAGGGTAATAAAAATTAACTTAGTTATATTGTATTTCATATTTTTTTGATTTTAGTTGCAACCATTCTTGGAAGCCTCCTACACTAGTTTCATTAATTCGTGATTCTACTATAACAAATGAGTACATAGCGTCAACATATACTTTTGGACGAACTTCTTCGTCTCCTAAATTTTTTATTGGATTTGATGGATCAACTTGCCAATCTTTCACTAAAATTAAATTGGAAGGTATATTTAGTGGAGTTTTCCAAATCACATCATTTATTTCTTTACTAAATGTTATTGCTTTTGATTTTTCTGAATCAAATTCTATAATTGCATTGCCCTTCCAATTTTTATCGACTTGAGAAATTGAATCATCTGTTTTCAAGATCGTTTTTGCTTGTTCAACTGTAATAACTCCTAACTTTATATCATTATGAATTTTTGTCAATTTTTCTAATGCAAAATTTTTACTTCCTTCATATCCAAGTGGTCCCAACCATTCATTGTAGAAGAATATAGAATACACAGTGCCTCTAGCTCGAGCTGATTGAGATGATACTTTTGTTTTGATCATTTCCACTGCTTTATAGCGATCTCCATAACTTATATTTTTGTTATTAAAAATATTTTTATTTAATACAATATATCCCTCTTCTTCTCCTCCTTGCAATATCACAGAGTCCGAAGCCACCTTTTGCTTTATATAATTAAGATTGATTTTAGCCTCTTTTGGAAATAAATTAACTTCACGATCTAAATCGCTCTGATATATTGATTCCTTCCCAACAGTCATCACTACTTTGTTATTATCCACAACGTTCACATTATCATTTTTTTGAATACTTGTTGGTGAGATGGTTGTAGGATTGTTAGTTCGTTTTCCCACTAATGCTCCTTTTAAATAGTTATTTCCAATCAAATACCCAATGTAAATTACATTTACAACAATAATAAGCGTTACACCAATGTTGAGAGGAGACATGTGAGTTTTAGTTCCTTTCTGTGATAGTGATGAGTTGATGTTTGAATCCATATTATAGTGATGTAATAAAAAACTCTGCTGGAATTTGTGGGTATGATTGAAAATACTTTTCTGTTGCTTGTGCATTTGTATTTAATACAGATGTTGCCATGATCATTTTTCCTTGTGCTGAAAATGGAGCTCCTAGCGATTTTATTCCTATCTTGGAATCAGAAAAATAGGTGCGAACAATTAACAATTTTGAATTTGCAGGTGCAGTAATTTGAGTCTTATCCGAAAATGATGTACCATCAATTGATATAGATGTAGTAGTCGAACTTTGCAAGGTTCCAGAAATACGAGAAGGAGACGAACAAGGATCAATTACCCAACGACTTACTTTATAGGCATTTACATCACCATATACTATTGTTGCTTCTATTGCAGGTTTTACACTACCAGTGGTACATGAGGTGTAGCTCTGTGAGTTTATGTATAAATCTATGTTGCCACTCCAACTATTGGTAAATTGACCACTGCTTTGATTATAGTTGCTTAAATAAAATGTGTATTGTTGATCTTTGTCTAATAATGGTGTTACAAATTGTGTAACAGGAGTTAGTTCTACGGTAAATTGACTATGTGCAACATCAACGTCATGTAGATCATTTAACACCGGAACATTTGAGTAACTAAATGTTTGTTTATTACCCTGAGTTGAATCTAATTGTTGTCTTAAACCAACCTCTATTCCTGCTTCTGATGCTTTGAGCGCTTTTTGTGAATCTTCTTCTAGTTTTGTAACCTGTGTATCAGTGCGAGAGCGAATAACTACCGTCATAACAAGAGTGATAACAGTTGCAAGGAGCAACACGGTTATTAATAATACTTGTCCTTTATTATTATTTATATTTCCTCTATTTAAACGCATATTATAAATCTATAGTATCTATCGGTGAAAATCAATAACTCTTTATAGCATTTATTTAGCTTTTTCAAATTGACTTCAATAATTAATTCAACTACTATTATAATAGTATGAAGTTTCAAAAAAAATTATCAGCCTTTACTCTCATTGAATTGTTGGTCGTTATAGCAATTATTGGTATTCTTTCTGCATTGGCACTCCCAAATTTTATGGGTGCTCGTGAACGCGCTCGAGATACTCAAAGAAAAGCAAATCTTGAATCTTTTAAGAAAGCACTTGAATTATATAGACTTGATCAAAGTATACCCCCATTTTATCCTATAACTTCTAATTTTCCTTCTGCATGTAGTGAATGGAAGAGCACATCTAATATGTTATATATGCGTTCAGTACCAAGTGATCCAAGAGGTAGTTGCCCTTCTAGTGGGCAAAGTTATGGATATGTCGGAAATAATACCTCATATACATTGACAGCATGTCTTGAAAATAAAGCTGATCCACAAGGAGTAACATGTTCAGCTTGTTCTAGTGGCCCATGCTATGTTGTAGAAGGTCCATAATTTTTAATTATTGTTATAATATCATGAAACAAAAAAAAGGATATACTCTTCTTGAACTTCTTGTCGTAATCGGAATTATCATTATATTGATCGCTATTGGAGCGAGCTCGTATTCTACAGCTCAAGCAAAAGCTCGCGATGCGAAGCGTAAAGGCGACTTAAAATCCATATCAAATGCTTTGGAGCAATATTATTCAGTGTGTAATTATGTGTATCCTGCAACACTTGGTACATCTATTGTTTGCGCATCTCCATCTCGTGTTGTTATGCCAACTGTTCCAATTGATCCTGAAGGAGCAAGCTATACTATGACTCAGCCATCTGGTACAACAAGTTCTTATAAAATATGTGCAACTTTAACTACTGAGGCAGTAGCAAGCTATTGTATTGAAAATCAACAATGATTATGAAAAAAGGATTTACTCTGGTAGAATTATTGGTTGTTGCCTCAATTATTTCAATGCTTGCTGTGGTTGGCATAGCTTCTTTTATCACATTAACTCAACAATCAAGAGATGTGAGAAGAAAGGCAGATATAGAGCAAATACGTTCTGCATTAGAGATGTATAAAAATGCAAATCCAGCAAATACTTATCCTCCTTCAGTATCAGTAGGTTGTTCTGCTACAAATTCCCCTATTCAGTTTACGACTGTTTATTTACAAACAATTCCAAAAGATCCAAAATGTTCAACACGTGAATATAGATATGTTACTTCAACTGACTTGTCTGATTATAGTTTGGGAGTTGCTATAGAGAGTAAAGATAATTCTTCAACAACTTGTGGTACTTGTGGTTCATTCAATTGTAATTATTGTGTAGGTCCAACGGGAGAAAGGCCATGATATGAAAAAAAACAATGCTTTTACATTGATTGAGTTGTTGGTAGTCATATCTATTATTGGAATTTTTTTTGCAATTAGTGCTTTTACATATGGAAAATTTATAAAAAGTTCACGCAATGAACGAAGAAAGATTGATATGGAAAAAGTACAATCGGGTCTTGATCAATATTTTAGTCAGGCAGGATTATATCCAACTCCGATATCTACTTATTTGAGAGACCAATCGCAATCAAATTGTGAATCGCTTGTATCACTTATAACTCCTGATTCTGTAGCAGTTCCTGAAGTAATAATAATGGATAATATACCAGTTGACCCTATGTGTAAGGATAGATATACATACTATTATCAACCAAATGTTGTTGAAAATGGGAGAACTCATTCATATGTGGTTGGTGCATATATGGAAGGTGGCACCACGACATGTAGTATAACAGGTGCATCTTGTGGAGTGCAGACATGTAATTATTGTGTATTTGGAAATTGAGAATGAAAAAAAATAAAGGATTTACGCTCATAGAAATATTGGTGATGCTTACCATTGTGTCGGTCTTATCCGTTACAAGTCTTGTTGCATATAGTAAATTTACCGAAGAAAGTAGTATGAAACAGGAAGTGCTCCATATTGTAGATACTATTGAATTAGCAAAGAGCAATGCACGTGGGAAAAGATTAGCATCAGATTGCATAACCATTCTATCGTATGATTTTATAGTTAGTTCTAATAATAAGTATTCAACTGCTCTTAGATGCAACAGCGCAAGTGGTATTCATGAAGTACCATTTGAAGAGATAACTATTAAACCGATTTATAGTCTAAGCTATAACAGTTCTAATCAATTGAGAGTTTATTTTCCAATAGAT
>Ga0194060_10001298_pt1 | contig 17808 bp, 19 predicted proteins | sample SepL225m_MetaG_FD_163427 | JGI IMG/M metagenome (GOLD analysis project Ga0194060, IMG submission 163427) | Anoxic zone freshwater microbial communities from boreal shield lake in IISD Experimental Lakes Area, Ontario, Canada - Sep2016-L222-5m | ecosystem: Environmental > Aquatic > Freshwater >...
CTCCATTCCTGACGGCGCGGTCAATGGTGCGCCACTCGGCAAGCGGTTGCCCAGTGCGTGGCTCATCTCTGCAGACATGCACACCCCGCATTTCGCGCAGAATGTCATCGGCGTCTGGGTGTGCATAAACATCAATAAGTCCGTCTTTTATCCGCGCTCCGACAGCTCTTACAAATTCGGCATAATGACCGCTGGTGGTGCGGAGATTCGGTTCAATTATAAGGAGACGATTCATGAGGAAGGCAAAAAGCTGTCTTTTCTGCCTTTTTCGATGAACAAAAAATTGTTGTTTCCGGGGAAGGTATTCTCCCCTCCGCCGTGGATTCTTTCCACTTCTTCTTGCTCTATAATCCTGACAACACTGCTTGCCGTCCATGCCTCGTAACCGCTCTCCCAGAATAACTCAAACGTGGGCAACAAATCTGGATTTATAGTAATTCCGGCCGGTTGATGTTCTGTTGTGGCTATTTCAAGCATCCATACAGGTTTCTTCTCTGCTTTCAATAATGTTTGCGCGCCCTCCAGTACATATTTTTCGACACCTTCAACATCAATAAGCACAAAACACTGCTTTTGCTCAAATCTTTTACCGAGTATCGTATCGACTGTTGAAACAGGCACAAATGAAACATAATAATCGGGAGTATTGTCCCAACCCCTGATAAGTGATGCACCAGTCCCACTACCGTACATTTCTATCAATCCGGTCTTGTTAGATAATGCAACGGGGAATATTTCATAAGTACCTCTGAAATTATTGGCGTAAATGTTTTTGTACAGAAAATTCAGATTACTTTGTATGGGCTCAAAAATTATAGTATGAACGTTGTTGGCAATTGAAATACAGCTATAATATCCAATATTTGCACCTATATTTATAAAAACATCCGCATTTTGTAACAACGTTGTTACCAATTTGGTCTCATCAGGCTCAAAAACTCCTTGCTCCATTTCCTTATGCCCTAGAAACTTGAACCCCAAAGGGGTATCTACGGGATCAACCAATATCTGGTTTTCTTTTGCATATTTATATGCTCTCTTTACTCTGTCGGTGTAGAAAGAAACTCTATTAAATACGTTCATAAAATCTCCAATTATATCAAACTGTTTACTTAAAGTCTGATCCAATCTTTCGGGATTAAATCAAACAATGCATTGACCTCATCATTGGCAAACCATTTTTGGGGAGCAACTACGATTTTTTGTCCGTTTTCATTTAGCCAGGCGCCCCAGTAACCAAAACCACTATTGGCAAGAATGTTGTGCTTGCAGTTTTTCATCAGGTGCATATCCTCGTATGCATCCTCCTGCCCGACATGATCAACAAAGGTAATAGGATTTGCAGAAACTATGTTTTCCCTCGCCCACCCAATGTCATCAGAGAATAAGAAATAGGAAGGGTTGGAAATACGCGACTCGATATAGCTCATTGCTCTGAAGTAATAATCAACATCTATCAACCCATGAAATTCTTTAGTATGCGGATTAGAAGCGAAATCCCCTCTCCTAACGTGAATACTGACACTTTCGCTGTTATTCATTGATTCACACATCACTTCTGTAGTGCGGGAAAGCGCCGACTTCACGCTAAATTCTTTTATAAGGATGCTCTTAATTCCGTCAAAGTACTTCGTACTGATGAAGTTACCACCGATATATACATTATCAGGTAAGCTCCAGAAACAGTCATCATAGCTGCACAACGGCTCTTTATAAATATACGGAACGCTCAACTTCAATTTTTTTCTAATTTTACTCTTGATTTTTTCGACGACCTTTATTTTGGAACTTTTTCTGATTCTGGCAATATCATCAGGTGACGCAAGGCCGGCAGAAATATCCAAATGAAACAACTGATATTTCCTCAATTTATCTTTTTGAAGTTTGCCTAGATCCAGCATCAGTTGCGTATTTTTCCGTTCAGCCAATGCACGTCCGGCAGCATAGATAATCATCTGATTTGCCAGCCCACCTACAACCTCTGCAATTATCATTTGATTTCACACAGAATCGAGACCACCTTATCAACTGCATCTGGCTTTATATGCGGACCTATTGGTAAACTCAGAGTCTCGTTAGCAAGACGCTCTGCCAACGGATAATCGCCGATTTTAAGCTGAAATTCTCGGTAAGCCTGCTGCAGATGCGGAGGAACCGGATAGTGAATTAACGTGCCAATATCTGCCTCTTTAAGTAACCGTTGCAGCCGGTCGCGATCCGGGTGACATACTACAAACAGATGCCAGACCGGTTCAGCCCAATCTGGAACAAACGGCAGACGGAGTCTGGACGCACATAGTCCGTGCAAATATTGCTGAGCTACTTTTTGTCTTCGCTCATTCCATTCATCGAGTCTGCTAAGTTTTACCCTGAGAAATGCCGCCTGTAACTCATCTAGCCTGGAGTTAAACCCCTTCTCTTCGTTCCAGTATTTTACTTTTGAGCCATAGTTTCGTAAAAGCATTATCCGCTCTGCCAAAGCAGCATCGTTCGTAGTGACAGCTCCGCCATCACCGATTGCTCCAAGGTTTTTACCCGGATAGAAACTGAACCCTGCTGCATGACCCAAACCACCGGTTCTCTTTCCCCGATACCTCGCTCCATGAGCCTGAGCGGCATCCTCAATTACCTTCAGATTGAATTTTTCGGCCAGGAGATTTATCGGTTCCATATCGGCCGGCTGACCGTAGAGATGCACCGGCATGATCGCCTTGGTTCGAGGGGTTATGGCCGCTTCTATTCGTGCAGGGTCAAGGTTGAAAGTTCGCTCGCCCGGCTCTACAGGAACCGGTGTGGCGCCAGCATATGAGACGGCAAGCCAGGTAGCAATATAGGTGTTTGATGGTACAATCACCTCATCCCCGGCGCCTATATCCATCGCTCTCAGGATAAGATGCAGAGCGTCAAGACCGTTTCCAACACCAATACAGTGCTGAACTTCACAATAAGCTCCAAATTCCGCCTCGAACGCCTCCGTCTCGTGACCGAGTATATACCAGCCTGATTCCATTACCCTACGGTACGCCTCATCCAGTTCGTGCTGCAGTTCAAGATAGGGGGCTCCAAGATCAAGAAACGGGATATTCATCTGGCCCCCCTTGCCGCTTTGATATAGTGGGCATAATCTCGATAATAATCATCTTCATCATACAGGTTTGAAGCAAGCACCATGCAGACCGAACCGGAGGAGAAATTGTCAAGCTCACGCCAGATCATCGGACAGACGTACAGCCCGTAATAAGAGCGATTGAGATGGAAGCGCTTCTTTTCAAGGCCGTCATCCAGCAGAACATCAAAACTCCCCGACATGGCTATTATCAGTTGATGGAGACCCTTGTGCCCATGACCGCCACGCTCCGCACCGCCAGGTACGTCGTAGAGATAGTATACGCGCTTGATATCAAAAGGGATATGCCTGCCCCCACCTTCTATAAAGGTGAGGTTACCGCGCGGGTCGGTAATTTTGGGAAGCTCCACGATACGGCATTTATTCAAGGAATACATTCGGAATGCTCCAAAAATCGGATTATTCGCCCCGGATTACCTACAACCACTGCTCTTGGCGGGACATCCCTGGTCACTACCGAGCCGGCGCCAATCATCGCTTCGGCACCAATAGTAATACCACACAAAATAGTGGCGTTCGCGCCGATGGAAGCACCTCGCTCTACAGTAGTCCTACGAAGGTTGAACGGTTGTTTGCTGCGCGGAAAAAGGTCATTGGTAAAAGTGGCGTTTGGCCCTACCATCACATCTTCTTCAAGGCGGATGCCGTCCCAAATCTGTACGCCACATTTTATGGTTACACGGTCACCGATGATGACGTCATTTTCGATGTAGACGTGGTCGCAGATGTTGCAGTCGGAACCGATGCTGGCCCCAGGCAAAACATGCGCAAAAGCCCATATGCGAGAGTTTTCGCCAATGGTTACGCTTTCTACCAGAGCGTTTGGATGGCAATAATAATTCATCTGTTTAATTCCTATGGTTCTCTAACTCCAGAGTTGATGTAACATTCATTACTCAGCGAACATTTTTTTCAGAACTTTATGGGCTCAATTGGCTGTTCTTAGTCGTTTATCGACCATTTTGCCAAACCTTCGCGCACTTTCATACAAAAATTTTACAACAACGGCAAAAAACGGGCTGTTGTATGTTTTCAGCTCAATCATGCTCCAAAAGTAATTGGCAACAATCAGATCCCGCAACTTTTCACCCCTGTCAGTGGTGATGATTCCTTCTGAAGAAGCTTTTCGAACATCATTAAGCCACGTATGCATAACGGCTCTCTGATTCTCAACTTCACGCCGTCGTTTGGCATGCGATGGATAGTTAGTTGAACCCATAGATACATTTCCGCCATGAACTCTGTACAAAACAAGTGGTGCAGCCACAAAAGAGATATTTCCCAAAAGTAGACTTCTAAAGGGAATAACCATATCTTCAGCCATAACCTGGTCGTCCATCGGGCCAAATACGTCAAAAGTTTTTCTCGAAAAAATATGCGTGCACCCGGCGACGCCTATACCTCCACGCTTGATCGCCTCTTCAAGGGAGTTTGCCTGTTGAGGTAGCTTTTCGGCAAACAGGTTTTTTAGATGTTGTCCATCCTCATCAACTAATCTCGCATCAGAAAATAGCGAATAAGCGCTTCGCCCGGTCCCATGCCACTCTTCATACAATTTAGTTGTCCTCTCGGGAAGGGAAACATCATCTCCAGCTGCCGCGACAATCAGTTCTCCGTTTACAAGCTTCATGGCGCGATTGATGTGTGCCCCGATGCCAAGGTTAGCCGTATTTCGATTCAGCACAATTTTATGGGGCCCTTGATAGGTTGCCGCCATCTTGTTCATAATTTCGAAGGTACGGTCAGTAGAACAATCATCGGTAAGAAGAATTTCTAGCGGCGAGTATGTCTGCTCAAAAGCGCCCGTCACAGCCTCGCGAATAAATTGTTCCTGGTTGTAGGACATGAGCAGGAACGTAATAAGCGGCCGTTCGGAGTCATAGTCAATCGTATTAACTATATTTTTCATGATGTAAGACCACGGGTTCGATTATAGGCATCTTCGTATTGCTCAATCATCCGGTGCTGTCCAAAACGGGAGAACGCATCTTCACGGGCTTTCCGGCGCATGTCGCCGACTTTTTCCGGCTGCCCTGACAGCTGAACAATAATCCGGACCAAGTCCTCAGGGGTATCCGCCAGCAGACCGGTCTCACCGTCAATTACCAGTTCCGGATAACTGCCGGCACGGTAGCCGACAAATGGTGTGCCAACCGCCAATGATTCAATTACGTTTAGCGCGCACCCTTCCCTGCGGAATGCGCTTACATTAAAATCCAGGTCAGCCATGGCATCTCCGATCTCTGAATGAGGGATTTTCCCAGGGAAATAGACAGCTTCTGCCACTCCTCTCTCTCGTGCCAGCCGTTCCAGAATCTCCTGCTTTGCGTCGTCTCGACCGATAATAATCAGTTTGGCCTTAGGCAACTTCTCTCTGATGCCGGGTAGCAGTTCGATCAATTCTTCCTGATTTTTGTAAAAATACCCAATTACACCAAGCAAAGGCCGACATCCGGCGACGGCCGGCACCAGATCCCAGTAACCTGGTTGTGGATGTGTGAACGGAGTTAGATCGATGCCGTTATGAATTACCTCCACTTTATTTGAGACCGCCGGAAAGCGCGCCGTCAAATCATCGCCGATAAAATGTGACACAACTACTATTTTATCGGCCAGATTAATCATCCATGAAGAACTGCTGCCCAGCAAACAATGCTGGGTCAGCAGCAGTGGAACTCCGGTCGCCAGGGCCGCCGCTTTGCCTGCCAGCAGGTCATGATTACGATGAACATGAATCAGCTCAAAACCAACACGTCTCACTTCCCGGATCAGCCTGAAAATGCTGGAAACTTTTTTTGCTCCATCTCTATTGATTGCAATAACAGTGAAACCGGCCTTGCGAAACGGCTCAACTGTCGCGGCGCCTTGGCGAAGAAATATTACAATTTCATGCCCCTGAGCCTGTAGCCCTGAAGAGAGCAGCATTAACACCTGCTCAGCGCCGCCCCATCCACGGCTGTAATTTATCATTGCGATACGCACGATTATCTCCCCAAAAGCTTCCGGTAGAAATCAAGATAGGTACGCCCCATTGACTGGATGGAATAGCGGCGCTGCACCAGTTCGTTCCCCTTTACTCCCATGTCAAAACGTCGCTCGTTGTCTTTTAGCAGAGCCGCAGTCGCAGTCGCAAAATCGGCCGTTCCGCCATCGACAAGCACCCCGACATCCTCTCCCTTAAAAATATCAACAAAACCGCCCTCGTTGTAAGCAACAACCGGTGTACCTGCCACCAGACTTTCAAGGTGGACAATACCGAAACCTTCGTTACGGTGCGTAGTTACAGACAGGTCCAGATCGTAAAAAATATCCTGAATCTGTTGACGCGGCACTAAGCCGGTAAATAGGATGTTTTCCTCAACTCCAAGTTCTCTGGCACGTACTTCAAGAGGTTCAACCAGATGTCTTGCAGTATCGTTGCCGATAAAAGCCACGGTAATTTCCGGGAAATCCAGTTTTAGCTGTGGCAGCATTTCGATCAATTCGATCTGGTTCTTCCAGAACTCTCCTACCATGCCGATAACCGGAAAGGCGACACTCTTCAGGTAGCGGCGTGGTCTGTAGATTGCAAACTTGGATGGCTCAGGAGGAGGTGGGAGAGTGATGCCGTAGTAGAGTATGCCGGTTCTTGACGCCATTGCCGGCATAATGCGCAGCAGTTTGTCCCTGACATGTTCTGAGATGCAGACAACGGCATCAACTGCACCTATAAAAAGCTGATAGTGGTCCGTTGGCAAGTGGTAGCTCATCATCAGTCGCCCGGGCGAACCAAACGGAAACGAGCAGCGGTAAGCCGCTACAGTCGGCGCAAGGTCATGTTCCCGGTTGATGGAAACGATGTCGAACCGTTCCCGCCGCAACATGGCGACCAGGTTAACAAATGCCGCAACACTGTTCCATCCGTATTTGTATGGCATCAGGTGAACGGTAAAGCCAAATTCGGCAAATCTTGTCTCGTTAACTGTGTCCTGCCGAACCAGAAAATGAACCTCAACTCCGTTGTAGCGTAATTCGATAGCCAGGTCTTTGAGATGCTCCTGACCACCGCTCCATCCCTTGCCGTTATTTATGAGAAGGATTTTCATCTGTACTCACCGGATTTACATTCATCCTGCCTGTAAACTCTAAAAACATCCAATGTATAAATTTCTTCCAGTACCTTCTCAACTGAAATCGCTTCAAGGCATGCCGGCCTTCCTCTTGGAGAAGGTTCGCATTCTGTGAAATATTTCTGTCTGCAGGGGGAACATGGAAACTGCCGTGAAACTACCCGGCAGGCCTCCCCCCACGGACCGAACTTGAGTGGTGATTGCGGACCGAAAATAGCTACCAGCGGCACACTCAGGGAAGCGGCCAGATGCATGATGCCGCTGTCGTTACAGATCATCAACCGGCAGCGGGAAAGGAGCGCCATTGTCTGTCGCAGAGACGTTGTACCCACTGCCTCTAGCGGCGGACGCTTCATAACTGCGCGAATTGCAGGCAAAGCTTCCAGATCTTTTGGGCCACCAAAAAAAATGATTTGAGCGCCATGCTGCTCTTGAATTCTCTCGGCCAATTCAATGAAATTGTCAAGATGCCAAGCTCGGGGAGGATTGGCGGCAAAAGGGTGGATTCCGATCACCGGTTCGTCTGAAGCCACCCCTGCTTCCATAAAAAAACGGTCGGCGAACTGGCGCTCCTCGCTCGAAAGCCACGCTTCCAGATGATCATCAATCACAGAAATTCCGTCTGCCCTCAGAACATCAAGGAAGTTCTGCACCTCATGCTGGTCATGGCGATATGGCACCGCCGTGGTCAACAGAAAACTCCGCGCTTCGGTGGCAAAGCCGATCCGTTTTCCTGCACCTGAGAGAAACGCCATCAAGGCACTACCGAAGGAGCGTTTCAGCACATAAACTTTATCGAACCGGCGGGATCGAAGGTCGCGGATAAACCCCAGTTTGTCGCCAACGGTCTTGTGCATTCCCTGGCTGTCGGCATGAATGGTAACCGGATCCCAGTAAATAAGCTCATCAATATACGGGACACCGTTTACGACATCCGATGAACCGGGAGCGACCACCCAGGCGATATATGCATCCGGTTCGGCTCTTCGAAGATTGCGCAGAAAAGGTATCGTTAGGATGGTGTCACCGATGAAGCGGTAGCGTAAAACCAGAATTCTCTTCCCTGCTTTTTCACACTCCATTCAGGAAATCCGCTCCGCTTCGTCGATCAGCAGGATCGGGATCCCCGCCCTGACCGGAAATTCCATTCCGCAGCTCTGGCAGAGCAGCTTTTGCGCTTCGTAATCAGCGTCGAGTGACCCCTTGCAGGCGGGACAGGCAAGTATGGCAAGAAGTTCTTCTGAAACCATCGGATAACGTATGCTCCTGTTCTGACTATACTTCGCAAGGTCAAAAATTGAGCATTTAGTAGGTTGGGAAGAGTGAAGCGAATCCCAACAGAGCAATGTTGGGTTTCGCGATAAGGCTGCTCTACCCAACCTACAAAAAAGCAATTTCATGCCGTGTGAAGTATATTTTAAGGTGAAGCCAAGTTTATTTCAGTGGTTTTGCAGACATACGTCCAAGTGTTTTTGATACAGGGTCTACGCCAATACCAACGTTTTCAAGTGCAACAACGCCTAAGAGCGGTTCACAGTCATCAGAACCAAAGATTACCTGAACTACTGTTTCAGAACCCATGAACGAAACCCTTGCAAATCCGTATGAGTACTCGATTAACGAGCCATCAGCCAGTTCATACGAATCTTTCCCTTCTATTGAAACTCCGGCATTTCTCAGGGCATGAGAAGGTGCCATACAATCAATTGCTCCGGTATCAACAAGAAAATCGGCCTCAAATGGTGCCCCCGTCTTGCCAAGATTAGTTATTTGTGTTGTTACATGCGTTAATCCCATGACGGTTCTCCTTGTATTCTTGATATGGGCTCAATACGGTGATCAAAATGCCATAAAAAGCAGTTTTATGGAAGTAAATTGCGCAGCAAAACCAGTGAATGCGTCGAAGCTTTACCCTTGTCGCGACCTGATTAGTTCTAATTCGCCGCTACTGTCATTCCGGCAGGCTTCTGGCCGGAATCCAGCCTTTAGTCGCCAAAACCTGGATGCCGGATAGAACATTTCCGGCAAGACAGTCTGTGTGTAAACAGGGATGTTGTTACATATTTATCTAATTCGTTCTAATCTTCCGTTCATGGTTCGACAGACAGGCTCACCACGAACGGAAGATCAATGAGTTATGAAGCTGAAATCCGTTTGCCATGAGCCGTGAGCTTGTCGAACTGTTGAAGGGTCGAAGAGTGGACGGGTTTTAGCGGCTAATTAGAACTAATCAGGTGTCGCGATAGAGGCCAAAGGGGGGTAAAGCATATGAAACACGCTTTACCCCCTGACATTGCTGATTTTCTGATCAAGGCGCAGCGCGTCACAACTGCATTTCCACGCAGCGCTTGGGGATGAGAAAAACATGGAATTTGAATTGTGTAGACACGCCTATTCCGCTTCGACCCCTATTCCGCTTTCCTGAAATCATCGGGTTAACCGTTACTCCTGTTCCCAGTCTTCAAGCTGTAGCCCTGTAATTCTGCTAAACTCCCGGGTGTTATGGGTTATAAGTATCAATCTACCCACCAATGCAATTGCGGCTATTTGAAGGTCATAGGGACCAATTGGGGTACCTGCTTTTGCTAAATCAGCACGAATGCGACCAAATTCGTGAGCAGCTTCACCGTCGAAAGGAAGTGAGGTAAACTGGTTGAGAAATGGGGTAAGCTTGGCGAGGTTTTTTAACGGAGTTGCACTCTTCATTACTCCGTAGTAAAGCTCAGCCTCTACAACCGAACAGAGCATTATTTCGGATGGTTGCAAAACCTGCATCCGCTTACGCACAGGCGAAGAAGCGTTGTTGAGGTACGAGATGCAGGCATTTGTATCAAGCAGATATTTCATTGGATGGTATTTCGCACTTCATACTCACCCTGATCTTCCCGAACTAAAGGTGTGTCTGCAAGGCATCCGGCTGTCTTGGCAAAAAAATCTTTTGGCCATGCAGTAGATGTCTGAGACGACGCCTTCAAATTATCAATGGGCATAATAATTATTTCAAGGGAACGTTTCATGAACGCCTTTGGTATTTTTATAAATACATGATCCGAATCAACGGTCTGAATTCTACGTAAAGCTTGCATGCTGTTTTCTCCTTCACCTAAATGAGTGATGTAAAAATGCCATAAAAGCCGATTTTATGGAAGTAAATTGCGCAGCAAAACCAGCAACTCCGCCGACCTTTCTATCTCAATCTTTAGCCTGGCTACGTAGGTAACTGCGGCAATGTCGGGTGCCAGTCTCTTCAACTTGACCCCATCCTTTTCGGTTGTAATCGCATATTCAGCGCCGCTGCTCTGCATTGCTGCAGCGATCTCTTCGAGACGGGCATGGTCGTAGCCGGCGTGGTCCGGAAAGTGGAGGGTCTGCACGATGGTAAGTCCCTTGTCCCGTAAGCCGGAAAAAAAAGAATCCGGTTGCGCTATGCCGGCAAAGGCCAGAAACCTGTAACCTGTCAGGGCAGGAAACGGAAACGGTTCTCCCCCTCGGAGGGGAAGGGCGTCTACGAGCCGATGTGATGCCGCAAAGGTTGGTTTACCCGGGATCCGGGCGATGCTAGTTCCCTCAGGAAAGCGCGTCATTATGATAAGGTCGGCGCGATCTGTTGCGCTTGCCGGTTCCCTGAGTAATCCTGCCGGGAGAGCCCAGCCGTTGCCAAGCGGCCTAGTGCAATCAAGTAGCAGGATATTCAGATCCCGCCAGAGGCGCAGATGTTGGAAGCCATCATCCAGCAGGAAGATGTCCGGTGCGAGCTGTTGCATTGCCAGTTGGCCGGCAGCGTATCGATCAGTACCTATAACGACCATAAGCCCCGGCACTGTTGTAGCCAGCAAATACGGTTCGTCGCCACATTCATCAGGTCCCAGCATGACCGTGACGCCATCGCTGACGACGACGCACTCTCCTTCCAGAGAACCGCCATACCCACGTGAAAGCACTGCCACCCGATACCCCTGCTGAATCAGCATGCGGGCGATAAAAGCCGTTATCGGTGTCTTGCCGGTGCCGCCGACGGTAATGTTACCGATAGAGACAACCGGGCGCGGCAGACGGTTTGTTTTTAGAATTCCGATCCAATACAGGCCTGCCCGTATCCGCTGGATAAACGAGTAAACCTGAGCAAATGGTGCGAGCAGCAGAATCATCAGTTGATCAGGGGTTGCTGTTCGCGTGCCGTTAGCTAGTTCGCGCCAGTATGTTAAAACCGGAATATTCATAAAAACCGAGCAATTTCCTGCATCTGATGTTTTGTAGCCCCGCCAGTGTCGCGCATCATCTTTAAGCCGTTCTGCCCCAACACTTGTCTGAGTGTCGCATTCGTGACGACGGTGCGCACGGTTTCGGCAAGTTTTTCAGATCCATTTATCTGAATTCCTGCACCGTACTTCAGAACCAGGTCAGCAATTTCCCTGAAGTTATTCATGTACGGACCAAAGAGGCTCGGAATGCCGAGCGATGCCGGTTCCAGAAGATTATGTCCGCCGGTCGGCTTGAGACTGCCGCCAACAAAGGCCAGATCCGACAGAGCGTACAAACCCATCATTTCTCCGATAGTATCGACCAGCAGTACCTCTCCCGCCTTAAACAGAGTCTCATCTGATGGCTTAATGGTTGTGCGTCGCCGGTATGGCAGATTCATTCTATCCAGCAGAGCAGCTACCTCGAATGCCCGCTCCGGATGACGCGGGACAAGCAGAAGAAAAAGGTTGTCACAAGTTGTCAGCAGTTCCCGATATGCGGAGAGGATCAGCTCTTCTTCTCCCGGATGGGTGCTGGCGGCGACAATTACCGTCAGGAAGTGGGGTATGGCATACTTCGCCCGAAGAGCGGCTCTCTCCTCTTCCTCTACCGGATGGAAGGGGATATCGTACTTGAGATTGCCGGTTACCACCGTCTGCTCCGGAGCTGCGCCGATGGCGATTATCCTCTCCCGGTCAATCTCCGTCTGCATACAGAGGGAGGAAAACTGCCGCAGTGAGCGGCGGAAGAACCAGGCAAATTTGAGGTAGCGGCCAAAAGAGCGATCGGAAATCCGCCCGTTTGCCAACATGACCGGAATGCCAAGGCTTGTAGCTTCGCGGGTGAAGTTTGGCCAGATTTCGGTTTCCATGATGATGATCAGCGCCGGTCTGATGCTTCGCAGCGCAGTGCGAACCGCAGGGAGAAAATCAAACGGAAAATAGATACAAAGATCTTTTTCCGGGAATGTGGAGCTGATCGCCCGTCCGGTCTCGGTGGTATTGGAGACAAGTATGGCGTGATCGGGATACAGCGCGCGGAGAGCCTTAAGTAGCGGGCGGGCGGCTATCGACTCACCCACTGAGACAGCGTGCAGCCAGATTACCGGCTTACTCCCGATAATTGCCAGTTCTGCAGCGGCGATATGGCCGAATCGTTCCCGAAAAGCGGGGGGCCTGCCACGACTTACGGAACGGTAGAGATGGTATAAGAGCACCGGAATGAACAGGAAAATGGAGAGTATGTTGTAGGCGAGATAAAACATTATAATTGTGTCCGGAAACTATAACTAAACAATCTTTTTGTTTTTGCAGTTATCCGCCGTTATCCCTTTTATCCCTGTTAAATAAAGGGTTGCTTTTAACTTCAAAGGCTTTTTACAGGGATAAAGAAAGATAAAGGCGGATAAAACCTTTAAGATAAAAGCGGTTCAGCTGAAACATGTCTGCTCACTCTTTTCTTGCGACCCTGCGCATTTTCATTGCAGCTTTTGTTTTTTCTCTCGTAAAATCTACACTGTAGGTTCACCAGCCCGCTTCCAGCGGCGATGTATCCAGTACCAGTCGGCAGGATGGGCGCAGATAAAATCTTCAAGATAGTCAGATAACGCCTGGATGTCCCTCGCGATGCCGGCTTCGGTACGATCCCCGCAGAGTGTATATTCCGGAAGAATCTCCAGCACGTGACGGTCGCCATCTCTATAACCGAAGATCGGGACAACAGGCACGCCAGTTTTATGTGCTATTACGACAGGAGCCTTGAGAGCCCACGCTTTTCTGCCGAGAAAGTCAATCAGGATGCCGTTTTGTTCGCCGGCAGCCTGATCCGTCAGCATCCCGATGACGCCATTATTCTTAATGACGCCAAGCATCGGCTTTAGGGCTGATTTGGTATAAATTACCTTGTTGCCGTAGACCATTCTCATCTTTTCTATTAGCGAATTAAGGTACGGGTTATTCTGTTTTCGGACGATCGCCCAGACGCTCTCGTCGAGGTTTTTTTTAGATGAGAGTGAAATCAGCTCCCAGTTACCGCAGTGGCCACCGACGCAGAGTACGCCGTTATCCTTTTCTTTGGCGCGTTTAAAATTATCCAGACCGTGCACCGCCATGGTGTCAAATAATTCGTCGCTTCTGCCGTGATAAAGCCGGCAAACCTCTACTATGGAGATCCCCAAATTTATGAACGTTGCCAGGGCAATCTCTTCAGCAGTTTCAAATGAACCGTTCCAGGCGTGATGGCGCTTCATGAATGGGAGAGCCTGGCGGATGTTGTCTAATGCAATATTACGCCGTCTGCCCAGCAGGCGATACATTATCCGTCCGGTAAGACGGCCGGTTGTGGATGAAAAACGCCGGGGGATTGCGGCCATTAATCCGGTAAAGAGATAAAACATTGCTGCCTGAATGCCCCAGATAATGCGTCTCATGGTTCGTGAGCTGATGCGTCACTTTCAGTGGCGCCGAATTGCAGAGAGCAGAGTCGGCTGTAGAGCCCTCTGTTACTAAGAAGCTCTTTATGGGTACCGCTCTCAACTATGCGGCCATTCTCAAGAACGAGAATTTTATCCGCATGCAGAATGGTCGAAAGCCGGTGGGCGATTACAAAGGTAGTCCGGTTGGACATCAGGTTGTCAAGCGCCTTTTGCACCATCTGCTCACTCTCTGTGTCGAGGGCGCTGGTCGCTTCATCGAGAATGAGAATCGGTGCATTCTTTATTAAAGCACGCGCGATACAGAGACGCTGGCGCTGGCCACCTGAGAGACGCACACCACGATCGCCGATGGTGGTGGCGTAGCCTTCCGGCATCTCCATGATGAAGTCATGCGCAAATGCGGCTCTGGAAGCACTCTCGACTTCAGCATCGCTAGCCAGAAAATTACCATAACGGATATTATTGGCGATCGTGTCGTTGAAGAGCATGGTTTCCTGATCTACCAGTGCAACCTGGCGAATGAGATCCTTCATGCAGATTTTACGGATATCGACACCGTCAAACATAATGGTACCGCCCGTAACATCGTAAAAACGTGGTATCAGCGAAACCAGCGTTGATTTGCCGCCGCCGGATGGTCCGACCAATGCGATGATTTCGCCCTGACGAGCGGTCAGGTTGATCTGATTAATCACCATCTCCACGTCGTATGCAAAGGAAACATCCCTGAATTCCACATCTCCAGCCACTCGCCCGATTGAAACGGCGTTCTCGGCATCAGAAATTTCAGGTTTCTCATCGATTACTTCAAACACTCGAACGGCGGCACCGATGGAACCCTGAATGATGTTATACGAATTATTCAGGCTTTTAATCGGCTTGTATACCAACACCATGGCGGTTAAAAACGAAAAGAATTCCGCAGCGGTGAGTTTCCCCCCCATTACCATGCTGCCGCCGACCCAGATGACTCCGGCGATGCCTAGTGAGGTAATCATTTCAATTACAGGTGCCGATATGCTGTTATACTTGATCGCCTTACGTATGAACGAGTAGTATTCTGCTGTTGCAGCGTAAAAACGCTGGGTCATCCACTCCCCAAGCCCGAAGGCTTTGACTACTTTGACGCCGGAAAATGTCTCCTGAAGAAGCGATGCGACATCACCGATCTTTTCCTGGCTCTTGCCGGAGAGACGCTTAATGCTTTTGCCGATCTTCTGTGCCGAAAAAACTGTAAGCGGGATCACGATAAACGTAATCAGGGCAAGTTGCCAGCTGCGGTAAAAAATTACTACGAGGAGTGATATGGCAGAAAAACCGTCGCGCCATATACTGGTAACCACGTTTGCAATCCCGTTCTGCATGACACCGACATCAGAGATTACCCGTGACATAAGCGCACCGGTCGAATTTTTTTGAAAGAAGCGGAGACCGAGAGCCATGCTGCTTCGATAGATATCGTTCCGGATATCCTGTATCGCGAGCTCACCGGCTGTTCTGATGAAATAATCATTGAGGAAACGGCAGGCTGCTCTTATGGCAAACAGTATCAGAACACCAATCGGGAGGAGCGAGAAGATCGTTTTGTCGTTGGTGGCAAACGTCTTTTTCAGCAGCGGTTCCACCAGATACGCAAACGCACCGTCCATGCTGCCGACAAGAATGGAGGCCGCCGTAGAAAGGAAAATTCTCCACCAGTACGGTTTGCAATAGTGGATAATCCGGCCGAATGTGCCACTCATACCATATCCTGTTTGCTGTTTATAAGATCAAGCGCCAGCGAAGCCGTCCGCAATGCGGCACCGCCACCGCCCAGTTTTGTACGAATGGAGAGCAGTTCGTCATTCATCGTTGCCCGGTAGGTTTCGTTCGAAAGAATCATCGTGATCTCATCTGCAATCGCCTCCGGGTTGGCCTGATCCTGAACCAGTTCCTTGACAATGCTATGACCGGCAACGATGTTGCACAATCCGATATGCTTGATCTTTACCACTCTCTTCGCTACGTGATAGGTGAGCGGGGCGAGTTTGTAGACTATGACCATCGGTGTGCCGACAAGCGCTATCTCCAGTGTGACTGTGCCGGATACAGAAATTATCGCGTCACACCCCCTGACCAGATCATGAATCCTCTGAGTGGTAATGATCGGCACAATACATGTGCCGTCCAGATGGGGACGTATATCCTCTTCAGTTAGAGTTGACGCCAGTGGTATGACAAATTGCAGATCGGGAAAGCGTTTCTGTAGCAGTTCTGCAGCAGCAAGTATTGCAGGCAGAATACGCTCTATTTCGCTTTTGCGGCTACCAGGGAAAAGGCCAACCGTTTCTCTGGATGGATCAAGTCCAAAGCTTGCCGCTGCTTCTTCCCTCTTCATCGTCACATCAACGAGGTCAAGCATTGGATGGCCAACAAAGCTGACCGGCACCCCCGCTTTTTCGTATAAGGGGAGTTCAAAGGGGAAAATAACCGCCATCTTGCTGACAGTGGCGGCAATTTTATTGATTCGTCCCGCTTTCCAGGCCCAGACCTTGGGGCTGATATAGTAGAGAACTTTTACGCCGGCTTTTTTTGCCACTTTTGCCAGACGGAGGTTAAAACCTGGGTAGTCGATCAGGATGAGCAGTTCAGGTGGGTCTTCATGCAGAAATTTTTTAAGCGTGAGAAATGCGGCGGATATGACACCAAAATGCTGGAATACCTCTATCAAGCCCATCACAGCAATTTCAGCAGAATCCACCAGCGTTGTTACGCCCGCCTCACGCATCCGCGAACCACCGATACCAAAAAAATCAAGTCCGGGATCGAGTGAAAAGGCTTTCTGTACCAGGTCGGCACCATATATGTCGCCGGATGCTTCTCCGGCAACAATCATAATCCGTCGACGTCTGGAAATTTCAGGCGGATCTGAAACAACCACGCCACACCTTGGCGTCATCCGCGACAAATCCCTCGTTCAGAACGTTTTATGAAAGCCAGCAGGTAATCGACTTCCGGTGAGTCAGTGATTTCAGCATTAATGCGCTCTATCGCATCAGCCAGTTTCAAATTCGCCATGAAAAGGGCTTTGTAAGCCTTCTTCAAATTGGTAATGGCCTCATCAGAAAAGCCACGGCGCTTTAGTCCGACCAGATTAAGGCCACGTAGTTTTGCATCACCAGCGCCCGGTGTCGCAATCAGGTACGGGGGAAGGTCAAGGCTGACCAGAGTGCCTCCTCCTGCCATGGCATGAGCGCCGATGGTCACAAACTGGTGAACCGCCACCAGACCGCCAAGAATTACATGGTCTTCTACCGTGACATGCCCTGCGAGAGTAGCTGCATTCGCCATGACCACGTTGTTGCCGATACGGCAGTCATGGGCAACATGCGAATAGGCCATGAAAAGGTTGTTGTTTCCAACTACAGTCTCACTGATACCGGTAACAGTGCCGCGATGAATGGTTGCAAATTCACGGATGATATTGCCGTTGCCGATGCGTGTCCAGCACTCTTCGCCACGATATTTCAGATCCTGAGGGGCAGGACCAACCGATGCGAGATGGTAAATCTGGTTGTTTTCGCCAATTTGGGTCCAGTCACCTATGAAGCTATTGGCGCCAATAGAGGTTCCTCTTCCGATGGTCACATGTTTGCCGATGATGGCATATGGGGCAATTTCGACATCTGAAGCTATTATGGCTGTTGGATCGATTACCGCAGTCGGGTGGATCATGCTGTTTCTCCCGTAAATACCCCCCCGGAAGGAGAGTTTAGAAGTTACTTCGATGAATCTGCAAATGTTGCCTTAAGGTCGGCTTCGGTTACCAGGGTGGAGCCGACAAAAACTTTTCCGGCCACTCCCCAGATTCCTCTTTTATTCATTGTCGCAGTAACCTCAATGCGGAGCTGATCCCC
>Ga0194060_10001299_pt1 | contig 17800 bp, 8 predicted proteins | sample SepL225m_MetaG_FD_163427 | JGI IMG/M metagenome (GOLD analysis project Ga0194060, IMG submission 163427) | Anoxic zone freshwater microbial communities from boreal shield lake in IISD Experimental Lakes Area, Ontario, Canada - Sep2016-L222-5m | ecosystem: Environmental > Aquatic > Freshwater >...
CGCCGTATTGCCAGCGCCGACTTTCGGGCTCGATGCGCGGGCGCGCGGTTCTCTGCTGCATTCGGCGCTGGAGGAGTTCTGGCGCGGACGCTGCCTGGCCGACCTGACACAAATGGACGAGGCCGCTCGCAGCGCAGAGATTAGTCGTGTGGTGGCGTATGCGCTGGCCGACTTCGATCGCCACGCGGCAGAACCGCTGCCGCCGCGCTTGCGGCAACTGGAAGACGAGCGACTGCAGGCGTTGCTGGCGGTCTGGCTGGAGGTGGAGGAACGGCGCTCGCCATTCCGCGTGCTCGCCTGCGAGGAGCGGCAAGAACTCGACATTGAAGGCTTGCCGGTGCGTGTGGTGATCGACCGCATCGATCAGCTCGACGATGGACGGCTGGTGGTGATCGACTACAAGAGCGGGCGCAGCGTCTCTGCGGATAGTTGGGCCGATGCGCGCATCGGCGAACCGCAGTTGCCGATCTACGCCGCGTTGGCTTTTCCCGACCGCGACGTAGCGGCCGTGGCGTTGGCTCGCGTCACCCGTGACGAGCCGGGTTTTCTCGGCGTCAGTGAGGACGAGGGGCTGCTGCCCGAGGTGAAATCGCTCGATCTGCAGCGCAAGCGTTATGCGCCCGACGAATTTCCCGACTGGAGCGCCCTGCGCCGGCTCTGGGCGGAACGCATCACTGAAGTCGCGCGCGAAGTACGCGACGGTGTTGCGGCCGTGGTGTTCTCCGATGAACAAGCGATTGCCTATTGCGATGTGCGTCCGCTGCTGCGTGTCGCCGAGCGACGGCAGCAGTTCGAGGAAGCGGAAGAGCCATGAACGACCTGCTGCGGGAAGACGAAGACAACCGCCGTCGCGCGCTGGAGATTGACTCCTTCATCGTCGAAGCGCCGGCCGGGGCGGGCAAGACCGAACTGCTCACGCAGCGCTACCTGCGCCTGCTGGCCACCGTCGAGGAACCCGAAGAAATCATCGCCATCACCTTTACCAACAAGGCGGCGGGCGAAATGCGGCAGCGCATTCAGGACAGTTTGGCTCTGGCGCGAAGTGGTGCCCTTCCTGATGCCGCGCACAAGCGCATCACCTTCGAACTGGCGCGCACCGCGCTGGCGCGTTCGGCTGAACTGGACTGGCAGATCGAAACCCAGCCGGGACGTTTGCGCCTGACCACGATCGATGCGCTATGCGCCAGTCTGGCGCGGCAGATGCCCTTGCTGTCGCGTTTCGGTGCGCAGCCGGCGGTGGCAGAAGAACCCGGACGGCATTACGAGGAGGCCGCAAGACGTGCGCTGGATCATCTCGAAGCTCGGGGCGAGCGGGGTGAACATGGGAGCGACTATGCCGATGCCGTAGCGACGGCTTTGGCTTATCTTGATAACGACGTGACGCGACTGGCGCGGCTACTGGCCGAAATGCTGGCGCGGCGCGAGCAGTGGCGAGAGATTGGCGATCTCGATCATCCCGAGTCGGCCATCGGTGATGCGCTGCACGAGATGGTCAGCGAAGAACTGGCGCTGATCGCCAACGTGCTCGATGAGGTGTGGCAACAGCAATGGATGCCACTGGCGCGCTTCGCCGCAGCGAATCTCGAGGCGAGCCTGCTTGCCGGCTGGGACGCACCTCTGGCGGCCGTGGCGGACGAATTGCCGCACTGGCGGGTGTTGGCGGATTTTTTGCTGACGCAGAAGGACGAGCCACGCAAGACGGTGAATGTCAAAAACGGCTTTCCGGCCGGCAACGCATACAAGGCCCAGAAGGATGCGATGCTGGAACGTCTGGCCGCGCTTGATGCCGAGGCGGTCGCCGCCTTGCAGCGTCTGCGCGAATTGCCGGTGCCAGATCACGATAATGACGCCGTGGTGCGCTCGCTGGCTCGCCTGATGAAGCTTGCCGCCGCTGAACTGTGGCTGGTATTTCGCGAAAGCGGCGAGGTTGATTTCGGCGAGCTTTCGGCGCGCGCCATCGCTGCACTGGGCGACGAACTGGATCCTTCGGAGCTGGGCCTGCGCCTTGATTACCGCATCCGACATCTGCTGGTCGACGAGTTTCAGGACACCAGTCCGGCACAGATCGAATTGCTCGAACGCCTTACTGCTGGCTGGCAGCCTGGCGATGGCCGCACCCTGTTTGCGGTGGGCGATCCGATGCAGTCGATCTACCGTTTCCGCAAGGCTGACGTCGGGCTTTTTCTGCGCACAGCAGCAAGCGGCATCGGCGCACTTCGGCTGACGCCCTTGCGCCTGTCGCGCAACAACCGTTCCTGTCCGCAAGTGGTGGAGTGGATCAATGCCTGCTTCCCGGCGGTGTTTCCGGCGGCGGATGATCCCCTGCGCGGCGAGATTTGCTACCGCGAGTTTGTTGCCACCCGTGGTTCGCCGGCGCAGGCCGGTGTCATGGTTCATCCGGTGCCGGCCGAAAAAGGAGAGGGCACTGCCGCAGCCCGTGATGAGGCGCAGCAGATCATCGCCCTGATCGAGGCCGAGTGGCGGGAAGATCCGACGCGCACGATTGCGGTATTGGTGCGGGCCAGGGACCATCTGGCTGCGCTGGTCGCCGCAATTCGTCGGCATGCGGCTGGCTGGCGTTTTTCGGCTGTGGAAATCGAGCCCCTGGCGGGGCGTCAGGCGGTGCAGGATCTGATCTCGTTGACCCGTGCGCTGCATCATCGTGCCGACCGCGTGCATTGGCTGGCCATCTTGCGCGCGCCTTGGTGCGGCCTGCGTCTGGCCGACCTGCATGCCTTGGCCGGTGATGACCATCAGGCCACGATCTGGTCACTGATGAACGATGCCGGGCGCATGGAGCGGCTGTCGGCAGATGGCCGCCAGCGACTGGTCCATGTGCGTGAGGCATTCGCCGAGGCGCTGGGTGGACAGGGCCGGCAGCGACGTCGGCGCTGGGTCGAAGATGTCTGGCGCAAGCTGGGTGGACCGGCTTGCCTGGCGGATACCAATGGTCGGATCGACGCACAGGCCTTCTTCAATCGTCTCGGCGCATTGGATGCGGCGGGGCGCTTTGTGCTCGATAGCATCGAAGACGACATGGGTCGTTTGTATGCGGCGCCTGACGCGCAGGCCGACGGCCGGTTGCAGCTGATGACCATCCACAAGGCCAAGGGACTGGAGTTCGACACCGTAATCCTGCCCGGCCTGCATCGCGAGCCGGCGGGACGCGATACACCGCTCTTGGCATGGGACATTTTTCCGCTGGCCGCTGGCGAGCGCCTGGTTGCTGCGCCGGTGAACCCGCGGCGCGGCAGGATGGTGGGAGAACCGACGGTCTATGACTTCCTGCAGCGCATGGAACGCGAACGCAGCCGCAATGAGGAAGCCCGCGTGCTCTACGTTGCAGTCACGCGCGCGGTGCGCCGTCTGCATCTGATCGGGGTCGTGACGCGCGATGCTGAGGGGGCACTGGTCGCGCCGCGTGCAGCCTCGCCGCTGGCGCGGCTGTGGCCGGCAGTCGAGACAGTATTCCGGCAGTCGATGGCAGGCACGGGTGGCGATGGAGTGGATAGGGGGGCAGGCGATGCCGCCGACTTCGTATCCCAACTGCAGCGGCTGCGTGCCCCCGCTACTCCGCTGGAGTGGTGCGCGCCGCCTGCATTGCCAATGCCCGTAGCGGATCGGCGCGAAGACACCGCCGATGTGCGGGCCGCAGCCGTCGGCACCCTGACTCACGCCGTACTGGAATTGATCGCAGCCGACCCCGAAGCCTGGTCCGCACGGGGTGCGGCTGAGCGCCAGGCAGATTTCGAGCGCTGGCTGGCTACGCGCGGCTGGTCTCCGGTCGATGCGCGGGCAGGGGCCTCACGTGTCGTCCGGATGCTGGCGACCACCTTGACCAGCACCGACGGCCGCTGGGTACTGCGCCGACGGGCCGACGCGGCCGCTGAACTGGCGCTTGCAATAGTCGGCGCTGGCGGTATGGCGGAAACTCGCGTGGTGGATCGTTGCTTTGTCGAGGACGGCATACGCTGGATCATCGACTACAAGACCGTCGATCTTGGCGGCGCTGCCGATATTTCACGCCTGACGGCGCACGCCGGACGTTACCGCCAGCAACTGGAGTCCTACGGAGCCTTGTTTGTCGCGGAGGGTTTGCCACAGCGTCTGGCAGTGTTTTATGTCGCGCATGGCATCCTGGCAACTCTGGAATACAATCCGGACTTCGACTGAGTTTTTGGAGAGAGATTCATGTCCGACAAGAAAAAATACCGTCTCGTGACCCGCAGCGATTTTGATGGTCTGGCCTGCGCTGTTCTGCTGAACGAACTCGACCTGATTGACGAAATCAAGTTTGTTCATCCGAAGGATATGCAGGATGGCAAGATCGAGATTTCCGAACGGGACATCACTACCAATCTGCCCTTTGTTCCGGGCGTGCATCTGGCATTCGATCATCATCTCTCCGAGACTTTCCGTAATCCCGGCGAACGCCCCAACCATATCATTTATCCCGATGCGCCCTCTGCCGCGCGCGTGGTGTTCGAGCACTTTGGTGGCAAGGGCCGTTTCCCGGCGTCTTTCACCGAAATGATGATCGCCGTCGACAAGAGTGATTCCGCGAGTTTCACGCGTCAGGAAATACTGGATCCGAAAGACTGGGTGTTGCTCAACTATCTGATGGATTCCCGTACCGGTCTGGGCCGCTTCCGCGAATTTCGCGTCAGCAATTATCAGCTGATGATGGATTTGATCGCCTACTGCCGGAATCATGGTATCGACGATATCCTGGCATTGCCGGACGTCAAGGAACGTGTTGATCTCTACTTCGAACACGCCGAGAAGGCCAAGGAACAGATCAAGCGTTGCACCAAGGTATACAAGAATCTCGCGGTACTTGATCTGCGTAATGAGGAAACGATATTTGCCGTCAATCGCTTCATGATTTACGCGCTCTACCCGGAGACCAATATCTCGATCCATATCCTGTGGGGCGTGCAGAAACAGAACACGGTATTCGCCACCGGGAAGTCGATCATCAATCGCACCTCGAACACCAACATCGGCGAACTGATGCTGTTCTACGCCGGCGGCGGTCACGAGAATGCCGGTACCTGCCAGATTGCCAATGACAGGGCCGATGTCGTCCTGCAGGAGTTGATTACCAATATCAACGCCGACGGCTGATTGCCGGGGAAGGAAGCGGGTGCGTCAGGCCCGCTCGCCTTGTCCGGTTGCTGCGCTTCGCCGTTCCGGCAGCGCCGACTATTCGCAGAAGGCCGGGATTCGCCGCCGCGGGCGAGGCGATTTCTTGTGATGCGACAAGAAAGTTCCCAAGGAAGCGCACCCTGCCGCCCTGGCCCTAGGGTCTACCCGGTCTACCCGGTCTACCCTCGTTGTGGAAGGCTAGCTGGGCCGCTGGCTAAACTAGCTGCCCGCGACGCGGATAGCATCGGAAAACGCGACCGGACGATCCACGGAGAACCTACTTCGCTCGGCGTGGCAGAGGGGAACGAAGAACTGCGCGCGTGGTGGGTTGCGATGAAAACAATCCCTATCGGTTCCAACCGTTCAATGCATGAGCCGCTGTTACGCAGCGAATCCGGCCAATAGCGATGACGGTAGGATCATGCTGAAGGGCCAATTTCAGGAGTGAACTTGCCGCTCGAATGGATAGAGCTTGATCCAGGCTGCATGGCGGGCAACCATAAACCTCATTAGTCGCCAGAACGCAAGATTTCCATCCTGAAGGAGACACTGATATTCTCACGGCTGTATCGATCGTGGGTATGGGCAACAGCAGTCATGGGTACTCGATACGCTCGGCCTTGATGGTAGCAGGTGTCCTTCAATTTACTTCAGTTCCAGCGACCAATGATTCAAAAAGAGCAATCCATGGAAACTACTCATCGCATCAAGTATGCCGAACTGGTTGATATTCCGAAGCTGCAAGCGCTGATGGAAAGCTTTAGCCAGGTCATCGGGATCGCGAACGCGGTGATTGACGTTGAAGGAACTGTCATCGTCAGTGCCGGTTGGCAAACTGCCTGTACTGACTTTCATCGTGTTAATTCAGAGACCTGTCACCGCTGTATTGAAAGTGACACTTCGCTCGTGGAGAGCATGACACGCGGAACCTCCTATGCGGTGTACCGTTGCCTCAATGGCCTTGTAGATACTGCTGCGCCGATCATGGTAGGAGACGCGCACGTCGCCAACGTCTTTACAGGACAGTTCCTGACGGAAGCTCCCGATCTTGCGTTCTTTCGCAAACAGGCCCAACAGTTCGGGTTCGATGAAAGCAGCTATCTTGACGCCATCGCCAAGGTTCCAGTTCTTGCGCAAGAGCGGGTCGAATCCGTCACTCGGCTATATGCTCAGCTTGCCGGCATGCTGGCGGACAACGGCCTGGACCGCTTGAAGCAGAAGCAGGCTACCGCGGAACTGGAGAACCTGAACGCGGTCCTCGAGACAAAGGTTGCATTGCGCACCCAGGCGCTGCGCGAAGGCGATGAGGCCCTTCGCAATATTCTGGACACGACGCTGGACGGCTTCTGGCGGGTTGACGGCCAGGGACATCTGATTGACGTCAATCCGACCTACTGCCAACAATCCGGATACTCCCGTGAAGATTTGCTTGAGATGCAAGTCTCCGACTTGGAAGCGGAGGAGACCGCCGCCGAGACTGCCATGCGCATTCGGCGCCTCATCGAGACGGGCAGCGACCAATTTGAGTCCAAACATCGCCGCAAGGATGGGTCGATATGGGATGTCGAGGTAAGTTCCACATACAGCGATGCAGCGAGTGGGCAGTGTTATGTGTTTCTGCGCGACATTACCGAGCGCAAGCGTACCCAGGAGGTGATTGAAAAGCGCATCGTGGCGCTGACGCAGCCGATGGGGGGAGCGATAGGGTTTGACGAACTCTTCGGTCTTGATGAAATACAACTCATTCAGGACCAGTTCGCCGATGCTATGGGCGTGGCTTCCATCATCACGCACCCCGATGGAACGCCGATCACTGCGCCCAGCAATTTCACATATCTTTGCAGCGAGATCATCCGCAAGACGGAACAGGGCTGTTCCAACTGTTTCAAGTCGGATGCGGCAATAGGACGCTACAACCCGGACGGCCCCATCGTCCAGCCATGTCTCAGTGGCGGGCTGTGGGATGCCGGAGCCAGCATTACCCTCGGCGGACATCACATCGCCAACTGGCTGATCGGGCAGGTACGCAACGAAACCCAATCAGAAGAAAGCATGCGGGCCTATGCTCGCGCCATCGGCGCGGACGAGGCTCGTTTCATGAAGGCCTTTCATGAAGTGCCTGCCATGCCTCGGGACCAGTTTGAAAAGGTGGCCAACGCCCTGTTTACCCTGGCCAATAAGCTCTCTGTCGCTGCGTATCTGAATGTCCAGCAGGCTCGTTACATCACCGAGCGAAAGCAGGTCGAGGTTAAGGTCAAGCGACAGGCACAGCGTGCCGAAGCGCTGCTTCAACTGCCGCGACTCTCCGAGGAACTGGATGAGCATGCCTTCATGCAGAGTAGCCTGACGCTCGCGGAAGACCTCACCGGCAGCCCGGTGTCGTTCATGCATTTCGTAAACGACGAGGAAACGATCGAACTGGTGGCATGGTCGCAAAGAACCATTGCACACTACTGCCAGGCGGCATTCGATCGCCACTACCCAGTGTCCAGCGCCGGCATCTGGGCGGATGCCGTACGCCAGCACGCACCGGTGGTCTGCAACGACTACGCAACCTATCCGGGGAAAATGGGGCTGCCCGACGGACACGCTCAACTAGTGCGATTTGTCTCGGTACCGGTGATCGAGAATGGCAAGGTCGTCATGCTCACCGGGGTGGGAAACAGTGCGACCGCCTACGACGAATTTGATCTGGAAACGGTGCAACTGCTCAGCAACGACATCTGGCACATCGTTCAGCGCCGTCGCGACCAGCAAGACCTGATACTGCAGAAAGCGCTGCTGGAAACCCGTGTGGCGGAGCGAACCGAAGCACTGTCAGCCGCCAGCGAAAGGGCCGAAGCCGCGAACACAGCCAAGAGCGCCTTCCTAGCCAACATGAGCCATGAAATCCGCACACCGATGAACGGGATTATCGGCATGGCCAATATCCTGCGCCGCGAAGGCGCGACAAGCCAACAGTTAAAACGCCTCGACACCATCGACGCCTCGGCCCAGCACCTGTTGTCGGTCATTAACGATGTCCTTGACATCTCGAAGATCGAGGCTGGCAAGTTCGCACTGGAGGAAGCCCCGGTCGTTGTCAGCAGTCTGATGGTCAACGTCAGCTCCATCCTGTCGGAGCGAGTCAAGGCCAAGGGTATCCACCTGCTGATCGAGACCGAGCACTTGCCACACAACCTGGTGGGCGACCCGACACGGCTACAACAGGCATTGCTCAACTACGGCACCAACGCCGTCAAATTCACCGAGCAAGGCACCGTGACGCTACGCGTCCTCAAGCAGGAAGAGACCGACGATTCGGTGAGGGTGCGCTTCGAGGTACAGGACACCGGGATCGGCATCACCCCCGAAGTCTTGTCCCGGCTCTTCAGCGCGTTTGAGCAGGCCGACAATACGATGACCCGCAAGTATGGCGGCACCGGACTTGGATTGGCGATTACCCAGCGGCTGGCGGAACTGATGGGCGGCGAAGCCGGTGCTGACAGCACGCCTGGAGTAGGCAGCACCTTCTGGTTTACCGCGAAACTGAAGAAAGGCGACGAAGCGGCGGTATCGACAGAAACAGCAGTCAATGCCGAAGCGGAGATTCGGCGTCGCTACGCCGGCCAGCGCATTCTGGTGGTCGACGACGAGCCGATCAACCGGGAAGTCGCTTTGATGCAGCTTGAAGCGGTCGATCTTGTCGCAGACACGGCAGAGGATGGCGCAGATGCCGTCGAAATGGCGAGGAAGAACTGCTACGTGGCGATCTTCATGGACATGCAGATGCCGAAGTTGAACGGGCTGGAGGCGACGCAGGAGATACGTCAGCTTCCCGGGTATCGTGATACGCCGATCCTCGCCATGACAGCCAATGCCTTTGCCGAGGATAAAGTACGCTGCATTGAGGCGGGGATGAACGACTTCCTAATCAAGCCCTTCAACCCCGACCAGTTGTTTTCGGTCTTGCTACGAGCGCTAAGTCGAGGCAATCCCTAACTGCAGCAATTTGAGTGAACCGGCCATTGGCTATGCCAATGTCAGCAGTCGGCTTACAGTCTATGGCGCCCACTCGACGTTACCGGGAGCCGACGCTCAAACCCAATGTCGGCAATTGGGCGCGACGTGCTTCGGCAATGCAGCTTGCGGTCAGTGTCGATGCCGTGAGCATGAAATTGGAGTGGCCGGTGTCTTCCGTAAAACTGACGTTCCGATACATGCCCAATTTAGCTGTCGGTAGAACGCAGCACCGGAGCCGATTTCTTGATCTAGCCACGTAAGAAATATGGGAATAAACTGCCTGCATTATGGGTGTCAGCGACAACACGCTTTCGCGCTATCCTTTTAGCGGTCTGCTTTTCGACTCGCTACCACTTGGTATCGTCTTTCAAGATTCTGCCGGGATAATAGTCACGGCGAATCCTGCTGCCGAGAGAATTCTCGGCCTCTCCCTTGATCAGATGCGCGGGATCACGTCAGTTGACCCGCGTTGGCGTTCAGTGCAGGAGGATGGATCGCCATTCCCCGGCGAAAAACTTCCAGCAATGGTGGCGCTCCAAACGGGGAAAGCCGTATTGGATACGCTGATGGGGGTGTTCAATCCCAAATTTGACGGTCATATATGGATCAATGTCAGTGCGTTTCCCATCAAGGATGAGATCACCGGGTCTATCAACGGCGTCTATGCACTATTTGAAGATGTGACGGTGCACCACCGGACTGAGACAGTGCTGAGTGCAACCCAAGCCGATTTGGCCGAAGCACAGAGCGTTGCTCAAATGGGAAGTTGGAATTGGGGTATCAATACAGGCGAGGATGTGTTTTCTGAGGGATTGATTCGTGTTTTCGGGCGAGAAACCATTCCCCCGTTTGAACAGCAGAGCGGCGTCATATATTCGCCAGAGACATGGCGAACATTGAATGATGCCGTTCAGGAAACAGTGAGAACTGGCGTTGGTTATAACCTTGATCTACCCGCATTGCGAGGAGACGGGACCCCAATATGGATTAATACGCGCTGCCAACCCGTACGCAATGCGAACGGTGAGATAGTCGGATTACGCGGTACGGTTCAGGACATCACTGAGCGCAAATTGCTGGAGTTTGAACTTGCCGACAGAGAAAGACATTTTGCGGCGTTGATAGCAACAACACCTGTCGGTGTTTTTGAAACTGATGCAGATGGAAAGTGCGTTTTTGTCAATGAGCGATGGCAGCAAATTGCCGGGATGTCGCTCGATGCCGCCAAGGGTGATGGTTGGGCAAACGCAATTCATCCAGAGGACCGGCCTATGGTTTACGCGGAATGGACTGCCTCGACTATCGAGCGCCGGCTATTCCGTCTGGAGTATCGTTTCCAACACCCGAATAGTGAGGTTACGTGGGTACTAGGACAGTCCAGCCGATTTCTGTCAGCAACTGGGGAACTTGCCGGGTATGTTGGAACGATTACTGACATCACCGAGCGCAAGCAAGCTCAGAAGAAGCTGGCCTTTCACAGCAATATCCTGCAAAGCCTATCTGAGGGGATAAACCTTGTTCGCGTAAGCGACGGCATTATTGTTTTTGCGAACCCTCAATTTGAGCGTATGTTTGGCTATGAATCACATGAGCTTGATGGCAAACATATAAGCATCGTCAACGCCCCGGACGAGCGAAGTGCCGAGGCCGTGGCAGTGGAAATTGGGGCCGCGCTTGTAAAGTCTGGAATTTGGGCCGGTGAGGTAAAGAACATCAGAAAGGACGGAACTGTTTTCTGGTGTCAGGCCAGTATAACGAGCCTTGATCACGACGAATTCGGCCCGGTTTGGGTATCGGTCCATGAAGACATCACCAAGCGCAAGCAAGCTGAACTGTGGCTGGCAAGTAGTAAGAACCGTTATCAGGGCATTCTCCAGAACATGATGGACGCCTATTGGCGTGTTGACGAAAAAGGCCGGATAGTTGAGGTCAACGAGGCGATTTGCCAAATGCACGGTTACTCTGAGGAAGAGATACTGCAGATGTCGATTTCCGATTTTGAGTTAATCGAGTCGGCAGAAGATACGCACAAGCATATTGAGACCATCATGCGCGAAGGGCGCGATGCTTTTGAAAGCCAGCATCGTTGCCGGGATGGCAGGATTATCGACCTCGAGATCAGCGCCAGTCTGGCGTCTGACGCGCCGGGCAATGTCGATGCTTTCCACCGCGATATTACCGAGCGAAAACATGCCGAAGCTGAACTGATTCAGCACCGCGACCACCTCGAAGAACTCGTCGCCGCACGTACCTCAGAACTTGCACAAAGCCGTGACGCCGCCGAAGCCGGCAACCGCGCCAAAACCATCTTTCTCGCCAACATGAGCCACGAACTGCGCACGCCGATGAATGGTGTTATGGGCATGATCGATCTTGTGTTGATGCGCGCCACCGATCCCAAGCAGATCGACTGGCTCAATAAGAGCAAGGGCGCTGCTCAACGTATGGTCAACGTCATCACCGACATCATCGACTTTTCCAAGGCCGAAGCTGAACGCCTGCCACTGGAAGAGAAGAACTTTTCCCTGCGCCAGCTGGTTGACGACACTTTAGCAATGCAGGGTATAACCGTCGCAGCGAAAGGTCTAAACCTGACCCGAGAATTTCCTGTCACCATGCCTGATCAGTTGTCGGGTGATGTGTTTCGTCTGAGGCAGATACTGCTCAACTTCTTGGGTAACGCCTGCAAGTTCTCCGAACAGGGAACGATCGCCGTACGGGTTAGCGCTGTATGCCAAGACGGCGACAGTGTGTTAGTGCGTATCGAGGTCGAAGATCAGGGCATCGGCATCAGCCCCGAACAACAGGCCGTGCTGTTTCAAGCGTTCACTCAAGCAGACGGCTCCATGACCCGCAAATACGGTGGCTCAGGTCTCGGCCTGATCATCTCGAAGCGACTCGCCAACCTGATGGGCGGCGATGTAGGTGTGGTCAGCCATGAAGGACGAGGCAGCACTTTCTGGGCCACGGTTCGGTTGAAGCAGGCCAAAGCCTGCGCGGTCGGGAACTAGCCGAGGATGACTTCGGGGCGCTGCCATTCCAAGAACTGAAGCCAAGCGTCAGCTTGATGACTTGGGTACATTCTTGTCGCATCACAAGAATGTACCTCGCCCGCCGGACCGGGACGAGTCCCGGTAGCGGTGGCATAAATCGCAACGTCATCGTTCAATGCAATAGGGGCCGCGCGGTCCGAATCAGGACCGGCGGCTAGAGCCGCCAAGCCAGCAGTTCATCCGCTGCGCGCAGGCGGGCGGAAAGTACTTTGGTGATGTTGCGATAGACCTTGAGGCCTATTTCGGGCCGTGCATTGATGATTTGGTCATTGATGCGAACCAGTACGCAATCGGTATCCGCGACTACGCTTGCGCTACGCGCTTCGTTATCCGCCAGCGCCATTTCGCCGAAGCTGTCGGCAGCCGACAGTCGAGCGAGCTCAACCGCGCCGTCACGGCCTGATTTGAGCACTCGTGCTTCGCCACTCAGGATGATGTACATGTGCGCTCCGACATTGCCTTCCTTGACGATGTGGGTTCCTGGTGCAAAGGTGCATTTCTCGGAACTGCCTAGCAGGTCGCTGATCTCGGCAGGGGTGAGCCCCTGAAATGCCTTGACATGTTCCGAGAGTCGGAATAACAGGCGTTGCAGGTCGGAAAAGGTAAATTGCTCGCGGATCCAGCTCATGGTGTGATCATACCTGAAGCACTCTGAGCAGGTCTTGTTCGAGACGAACCAGCGTGGCGGTCTGTGCCAGTGCCTTGCCGCTGATGAGAAATACGTCTTCTACGCGTTCGCCGAGGGTGGCGATCTTGGCGGTATGCAGAGTGATCTCGTGGTGGCCCAGCACGCGGGCAATTGCATAGAGAAGACCCGGCCGATCAGCGGCATTGATCGACATCAGGTACTGGCTGCCGCGCTCGTCGGCGCGAATGTCCACTTCCGGCGTCACCGGGAAGTGGCGTACCTGCCGCGACAGGCGTCCGCTGACGGCTGCGGGCAGCGGTGGCTGTTGGGTGAGTTGCTCTACGATGCCGTGCTCGATCAGGGCGATCATGTCGCGATAGGCCTGGGTTGCGTCGAAGGCAAACACCACGAAGCTGTCCAGTGCATAGCCATGGCGTGTGGTGTGAATCTTGGCGTCAACGATGCTGTAACCGAGTCGCGCAAAAAAGCCGCAGAGACGGGCAAACAGCAAGGGCTGATCCGGCACATAGACCATTACCTGCAAGCCGTCGCCCATGGGATTGAGGCGCGCCCGTACCACCGGCTGCTCTCCTGACGGGCGGTAGTAAAGGGTGCGCGTATGCCAGGCGATTTCATCGGCGGCGTGGCGCATGAAATAGCCGGTATCGAGCTGGCTCCACAGATCGAGTTCCACATCGGGACGCAGGCCGTGATAGCGGAGGATGCTTCGCGCCTCTTCCTGCCGTTCCGCGACGCCGGTGAGCTGGAGCACCGCGGTGCCACTCAAGACACTGGCCGTCATGCGGAACAGATCTTCCAGCAGTTTGCCTTTCCAGGCGTTCCACACCTTGGGGCTGGTGCCGCGAAGGTCGGCGACAGTGAGCAAATAGAGCGCGGTGAGCCGACGTATGTCACCCACTTTCTTGGCAAAGGCGAGGATGACCTCGGGATCGGCCAGATCCTGTTTCTGCGCCACTTGCGACATGGTCAGGTGTTGCTCGACAAGGAATGTCATCAGGTCGGCATCATCAGCCGCGATGTCATGGTCACGACAGAAGCGCGCCGTATCCTTTTTGCCGAGCTGGGAGTGGTCTCCGCCGCGACCTTTGGCAATGTCGTGGAACAGGGCTGCGAGATACAGCAGCCAGCGTTTCTCGAAGCCCGCCATCAGTCGCGAACAGAAGGGGTACTCATGGGCAAATTCGGGCATGGCGAAGCGTCGCAGATTGCGCATCACCTGGAGGATGTGCTGATCTACCGTATAGACATGGAACAGATCATGCTGCATCTGACCGACGATGTGGCCGAAGGCCGGCAGATAGCGGCCCAGTATGTCGTACTGATTCATGCTTCGCAGCGGGTGAATAAGGTGTTGTTGCTGGAACAACTGGACAAACAGCGCACGGTTTTCCGGATCACGGCGAAATTCGGTATCGATGCAAGTCTGTGCGCGCCACAAGGCACGCAGGGTGCGCGGCGTCATGCCCTTGAGTTCCGAACGTTGCATCTGTAGCAGGAAGCATTCGAGAATGGCGCGCGGAAACCGCTGAAAAACGTCTTCCTCGCGCACGTCGAGATGCTCACGCACCATCTGGAAGTGAGCATCAATAATGATCGGCGGCCCTTGTCGTGCCGGCAGTAGACGATCAGCAAGTACCTGCATCACAAGCGCATTCAGTTGCGTGACCAGTTTGGCATTCTGGTAGTAGCGCTGCATCAGCACTTCGGAAGCGCGTTTGGCATTGGTCTGTCTGATGCCCATTGCCGAAGCCAGCTTTTCTTGATGGTCGAACAACAGCCTGTCCTCGCGGCGGCCCGCCAACAAGTGCAATTCGATGCGCACGTCACGCAGCAACCGGTCAACGCGTTCGAACTGACGTACCTCGGGTGCCGTGATCAGTCCCGCCTGTTCCAGTGATTGCCAGTCATCGCCGATGCCGGCAGCGCGCGCCACCCACTGGATCACCTGTAAATCGCGGCGCCCGCCCGGGCTTTCCTTGCAGTTGGGTTCGAGGCTATAGGGCGTATCGTTGAACTTGGCGTAGCGCTCGGCCTGCTCCAACTGTTTGGCTTTGAAAAATACTGCCGGTTCCAGCATGGTGTTGTAACTCTGGTCGAAATCATCGTAGAGCGTACGTGCGCCGGTGAGATAACGCGCTTCGAGCAGCGAGGTTTGTACTGTAATGTCGCGTTCGGCTTCATCCAGACACTGGTTGACACTACGCACGCTATGGCCGATATCGAGGCCAATGTCCCACAGCAGACCGATCATCCGTTCAAGTTGTGGCGCTGCGCCCGAATCATTGATTGCGCTGTGCTCGGCGGGCAACAGGATCAGCAGGTCTACATCGGAACCGGGGTAAAGTTCGCCACGTCCGTAGCCGCCAACCGCTACCAGTGCGTAGTCTTCGGGAATGGCAAGCGCAGTCCATATTTCTTGCAGGACGCTATCCACCAATGCGGCGCGGCCGCTGAGCAGGGCAGGGCCAAGCTTGTTTTTCCTCCAGGTGGTGGCCAGTGCTTGCTGTCCCTCGGCCAGACGCTGTCGCGCCGCAGTGGCCAGTTCGCGCAGTTCGCTCATTCGTGGGAAAAGAGCCGAGTTTGAGGGAGCATGCTCAGGGATTGATCTGAATATGAGGTGGGCAAGACGGGGCACCGGCGGAGAGTGTTATTACCTCGACGCCCGTTTCGGTAACGCAGACCGTGTGCTCCCACTGGGCGGAAAGGCTGCGATCCTTGGTGACGATGGTCCAGCCATCGGGCAGTTCCGAAATCGCGGCCTTGCCTGCGTTGATCATCGGTTCGATAGTGAATACCATGCCCGGCACCAGCAGGGGGCCATCGCTCGCCTTGCCATAGTGAAGTACCTGCGGTTCTTCGTGAAAATTGCGGCCGATGCCATGGCCGCAGAACTCGCGCACCACGGAAAACCCGGCACCTTCCGCATGCTTCTGGATCGCCGCACCGACGGCGCCCAGATGCACTCCGGGCCGCACCTGTGCGATGCCCACCCACATGCATTCGTGTGTCATAGTTACCAGCCGCCGGGCGAGAATCGACGTTTCGCCGACGCAGAAGCTGCGGCTGGTATCGCCGTGCCAGCCATCTTTGATCGTGGTGATGTCAAGGTTGACGATGTCGCCCTTCTTCAGCGCTCGGTCATTCGGCACTCCGTGGCAAACTTGATGATTGACCGACGCGCAGATTGATTTTGGGTAGGGCGCATAGCCCGGAGGCGCATAGTGAAGAGGCGCCGGAATGCAGCCCTGAACATCGACCATGTAGTTGTGACAGAGCCGATCCAGTTCTGCCGTGGTGATGCCCGGCTTGACGAAAGGTTCTATGTAGTCGAGGACTTCGCCTGCCAGCCGGCAGGCGATCCGCATCTCGGCAATATCTTCGGCAGATTTTATGGAAATGGCCATGAATACAGGGTGGGACTGAGGAACGGCATTTTACCCTCAGGCTGCCAGCGGCGATCGTCGAATGCTTATGGACAAGGCTGCCGCAGTTCGCTTGTGTTGGACCGCTAGAGGCGGCTATAATCGACAACCTGTCCGGGGTGGTCCCGGGCAAAATCCACACGCCCGGCGCCGATAGGGTGGCTTCCTGCACAGAATCAGCGCGAAGCAGCACGGCTAGGCGGAGGTTTAACCCATATCGGAGATAGTCCATGAGCACTACCATGCGCCAGATGCTGGAGGCCGGAGTTCATTTCGGTCACCAGACTCGTTTCTGGAACCCCAAGATGGCCCCATACATCTTCGGCCATCGCAACAAGATTCACATCATCAACCTCGAAAAGACCCTGGCCAAGTATCAGGAAGCCATCGCTTTCGTGAAGAAGATGGCGGCCAAGAAGGGCACCATCCTGTTCGTCAGCACCAAGCGCCAGGCACGCGAAATTATCGCCGAAGAAGCTCTGCGTTGCGGCATGCCCTATGTCGATGACCGTTGGCTTGGCGGCATGATGACTAACTTCAAGACGCTCAAGCTTTCCGTCAAGCGTCTTAAGGACCTGGAGCAGGCGGTGCTCGACGGCAATTTCGAGAAGCTGTCGAAGAAGGAAGGCCTGACATTGCAACGCGAGATGGACAAGCTGCGAAAGTCCATTGGCGGCATCAAGGATATGGGTGGTCTGCCCGATGCAATATTCATTATTGACGTCGGCTATCACAAGATTGCCATTACCGAAGCCAGCAAACTCGGTATCCCGGTGATCGGTGTGGTGGATACCAACCACTCCCCGGAAGGCGTCAGCTACGTGATCCCGGGCAACGATGATTCCTCGGGCGCGATTCGTCTCTATGCCCGTGGTGTGGCCGATGCCGTTCTCGAAGGCAAGAACCAGTCGATCAACGAGGTGGTGCAACAACTGGCCGGCGACGACGAGTTTGTCGAGATCTCGGACGCGGCGGAGTAAGGCGTCTAACCACGGCGACACGGCGCAACAAAGCGATTTTCGCCGTGTCCGCCGTGGTGAATGAATTTCTGATTCTGGAGTAGAAAATGGCGGACATTACCGCAAGCATGGTCAAGGAACTGCGCGAGAAGACCGACGCGCCGATGATGGAATGCAAGAAGGCGCTGACCGAAGCCGGCGGCGACATGGCGAAAGCCGAAGAAATCCTGCGAGTAAAACTTGGCAACAAGGCTACCAAGGCGGCGACTCGCATTGCTGCGGAAGGCGTAGTGGCGATCCATATCGCTGCCGATGGCAAGCTGGGCAGCATTATTGAAATCAACAGCGAGACCGATTTCGTCGCCAAGAACGATGAATTCCTCAAACTCGCCAGCGACTGCGTTCGCCTGGTAGCCGAGAAGAACCCTGCCGACGTTGCAGCACTTTCTGTCTTGCCCATGGGCGAAGGCACCGTCGAATCGACACGCACGGCACTGGTCGGCAAGATCGGCGAGAACATGAGCATCCGTCGCTTTGTCCGTATCGAGGCGAAGGGCAAACTGGCGT
>Ga0194060_10001300_pt1 | contig 17796 bp, 16 predicted proteins | sample SepL225m_MetaG_FD_163427 | JGI IMG/M metagenome (GOLD analysis project Ga0194060, IMG submission 163427) | Anoxic zone freshwater microbial communities from boreal shield lake in IISD Experimental Lakes Area, Ontario, Canada - Sep2016-L222-5m | ecosystem: Environmental > Aquatic > Freshwater >...
TTGAAACTGACCAGGCGTATGTGACGTTCGTGTATGAAGGGATGGTGGTCCAATCTGCGCTGTACATGGGTTGTGCGAGCGTGGTGGAGAGGGAGTCGAGGGAGTCGGAGAGAGGAGTGGAGAGTTTTGCAACGAAACCATCAAGCGTACCTGAGGTGTAAGCACGAATTGGCGTACCCCATGTCGCACCCGTAAATCCACCGATATATATGTCTCCAAGGCTGTTTATCGCTATCCCTCGCAAGCTATCGGCACCAGCACCTCCAAGAAATGTATTCCACAAAAGTGCACCATTCGTATCAAAAGAAGCTACAAATCCATCGTAGCCCGTTGTAATCGCTCGAATTGGCGTACCCCATGTCGCATTACTATATCCCATGAAATCAATATTCCCTGTTCGATCAAATGCAAAACCGTAGGTTCGATCGACCCCGGTTCCACCAAAAAAAGTCTGCCAGGTTAATCCACCGGTCGCTGCATCAAGCTTCACCGCGAAAACATCCGTGTTTCCTGTGTACGCATGAATTGGCGAACCCCATGTCGCATCGCTACGACCACCAACATAGACGCTTCCAAATCCATCAAAAGCAGTTGCTTCGATTACATCTAGGCCGCTCCCTCCTAAAAACGTATTCCATAACACTGCACCGCTAGCCGTATCAAGCTTAGCTACAAACGAATCTATTCCTGTCGAATAACCGCGCACCGGAGCACCCCATGTTGCGTCGCTTCGTCCTGAAATAAATATGTTCCCGCTCGAACCGAGCGCCATTGCAAGACCATAATCAGCGCTTGCACCTCCGAGAAATGTGCTCCACTGAAGAGCACCATTCGTATTGAGCTTGAATACAAACGCGTCAATAGCACCGGTATACGCACGAACCGGAGTGCCCCATGTTGCTGGACTGTAGCCAGTCGCGAACACATCACCGCTCGCGTCGACCGCTATCGCCGTTACCATTTCTTGGCCAATGCCACCGAAAAATGTATTCCAAAGAACCGTACCGCTATTATTTAATTTAATAACAAGTGCATCATACCCGCCTGAATGTGCATGAATCGGAGTACCCCAAGTAGCATTACTGTATCCACCAATATAAATATTCCCACTCGCATCCAGCACAATTGTATAAGCTTGATCCGTACCAGGGCATCCAATAAATGTATTCCAAACTAGATTTCCATTGCTATCAAGTTTAGCCACCCAAATCTCATCTCCTGATGAATACGCTTGAATTGGGGAACCCCAGTTAGCGGTTGCAGCACCCGTCACATACACGTTTCCACTCGAATCAAGAGCGACACCGTAAACCGCGTCATCCGTGGCACTTCCCTGAAACGTATTCCACGTCAGATCAGGGTCGATCACGACGGGAATGCCTGGGACGTAACTTCCGAGGGTAAATCCGATTTCATTCTTGCCTTGAATCGCATATGCAACCGTCACTGATTGCTTCTGTCCATTGATTTCCTGCCAAGCGATTGGCGCAGATTCCGTCATGATTCCATCCTCGTATGCAACCAAAAGATTTCCTTTTTCATCAATTTGAACTGGGCGATTATATCCCAATCGGATATTCTTTACATTCGCTCCATCCACAAAATACGTACTCTTCATCACCGACTTCTCGCTTGATTCATACACGGCTTTTACGCCATCCCATGCATTCGTATACGTCACATGACCGAGAGGGCCTCCTGCTTGAACGTCTGACTGAGGAGTCGATCCCTTAGAACCAAGAAAGTTCACCTTTAACATGTGGCGTGCGGAAGCAATCATCACACCATCCTCGCTAAAACCAAGTACATGTCCGGCCGATGTGAACTGTAACGTATTAGAAATATTATCCACACTCGAAGGGAGCGTTGCATTTGAAATCCCACCCGCTTGCACAATTGGCGCGATAGGAGAAAGCGTAAGAACCGATATCAATACCGTCGAAACCACTGAAAACGCACGGTGTAATCGGTTCACGTTCATAGATTGTTGCGAATAGTTTTTAAATTCAGATTGATTTTACCAAATCATTCATACGCGCGCTATGGGTTCCGCTACGGAATTTGTTCTAAAAATTCCCCACCACCATAAAGTATTCATGATGTGTGTAGTTGGTCCCCTGAGGAAGGGTTGGGGCTGATTCCACTTTGATGGCATAGGCGTATGTTGCAGCACCTGGGGCTGCATTGTCTGCCACAAGACCCGTGGTGATTGGAGCTTCCCCTGCTCCAGCAATGGTTGGGATGCCTGCCCAGACCGCGATCGTGCCACCGCTTGGAGCAAATGCACTCGTGTCATTGCTTGAATATCCAAGATGAGCGAGTTGTCCTGTGGCTGGAGAGCTCCAGATTGTGGCAGTGGATTCATCTGTACGCGTTCCATTGTTAAATTGCTTGATGGCATTGCCATTGAATGTCATGTCTTGATCTTGAACGACATAGATTGCGTATCCATTTGAAGCGTTTGTGGCGATGTGGAGATTCCATGTACAGATCGCTGGGACGGATGGGGTGAGAACACCAAAGACACAGGTATCTGCATTTCCTGCTGTTGATACCGTGCTTGCATCTGTATAGAACGCATTAGAAGAAGCTGTACCTTCAACAGAAAACGTGAGATATGGATTCACATCTGCATTCACGGTGAGACCTAAACCAACTGCGACAATGGAAATGAGAGATTGATTGGTTGTGCGTGAAATACTTTGGTCATTCACATACATCGTGTGTGAAAGAGAGGTGTATCCCCCAGACGTATATCCAGGTGGTGATACTGGATTCTTGATGGGGCTATTCACGATCGTGAGAGAATATGGAGTACTCGTTGTCATCGAACAGGCTACGGAACAATCAACCAAGATCTGAAGCTGATCAAATCGACCATTCACATCAGAGTCGACGCGTTGTACAGAAGAGATACTTGAATTTGCTGGGCCATTCCATGTGATATCCCCTGTGGCGACCGTACCCATCCATTCCTGATTTAAGTGATCAGATACCGTCCCAATGTCTTTCAAATTAATGAGAAGCTTGAAACAATCATTTGTCGTGAGACATGGATCTGTACCGGCTGCTTCAATTGTTTTTGAAACTGACCAGGCGTATGTGACGTTCGTGTATGAAGGGATGGTGGTCCAATCTGCGCTGTACATGGGTTGTGCGAGCGTGGTGGAGAGGGAGTCGAGGGAGTCGGAGAGAGGAGTGGAGAGTTTGGCGACAAACGCCTCCATAGGAGGTGCAGTGAACGCTTTCACTGGCGCGCCCCACGACGCATCAGAATCTCCAGCAAGAAAAATATTTCCAACTGCATCTAAAGCGAGCGCACGTCCGTTATCACTTCCCGCACCACCGTAAAATGTATTCCAGAGAAGTGCACCATTATTACTAAGACCCGCAGCAAATCCATCGTTCCCAGCAGAAAATGATCGAATCGGCGTTCCCCATGTCACATCACTACGACCAGCGAGATAAACATTTCCCACTGTATCCAAAGCAATTCCTACTCCGTTATCTGCCCCGCTCCCACCAAGAAACGTATTCCAAAGTAGCGCACCATTACTATCGAGTTTTGCCGCATAATCATCCGTTCCTAATGTGTATGCTCGAATAGGCGTGCCCCAAGTTACATCACTTCGCCCGGCGAGATATGCATTTCCTGTCCCATCCACCGCAAGACCTAAAGCAAAATCACTACCAGTACTTCCAAGGAACGTATTCCAGGTAAGCGCACCACTCGTCGTTAACTTCGTCACAAATGCATCACTACCCGAAGTATATGCACGGACCGGCGAACCCCATGTCGCATCACTTCGTCCTGAGACATATGGATTCCCCAAACTATCTACCGCAACCGATGAAACATTGTCCGCGCCACTCCCGCCAAGAAACGTATTCCAAAGCAATGAACCAGAGCTACTTAATTTCGCTGCGATACTGTCATTTCCTAAAGTGAAGGCTCTCACTGGTGAACCCCATGACGCATTACCGTATCCACCAAAAATAATATTATTAGAACTATCCACCGCAACACTCAAACCATAATCAATCCCAGCGCCCCCGAGAAACGTATTCCACAAACGTGTCCCACTACTATCTAATTTTGCAACGAATGCATCATTACTCGACGAATATGCTCTCACAGGAGTACCCCAGTTCGCCGTACTGTATCCAGTAACGACCACGTCTCCGCTTCCGTCAGTGTCTATTCCATAAGCGTAGTCAGTACCAGCCCCGCCAAGAAATGTGCTCCAAATTAGATTACCCGTCTCATCGAGTTTTGCGACGAAGGCATCATACCCCGCGGAATAAGCGACCACTGGAGATCCCCACGTCGCATTACTCGCTCCACCAATATACACATTGCCCGAACCATCTACTACGATCGCATATCCTAGATCAGTGCCTGCGTTCCCCAAAAACGTATTCCACGTCAGATCAGGGTCGATCACGACGGGAATGCCTGGGACAAAATTTCCAAGTGTGAATCCGATTTCATTCTTGCCTTGAATAGCATAAGCAACCGTCACTGATTGCTTTTGTCCGTTAATTTCCTGCCAAGCGATCGGAGCTGATTCTGTGAGCGTCCCTTGATCATAGCTGATGACGAGGTTTCCGTTTCCATCGATTTGAATTGGACGGTTATATCCAAGATGAATGTTTTGGACTTTTGATCCATCAAGATAATACGAACTCTTCACAACTGAGGTTTTGGATCCTTCATAGACAGCTGTCACTCCATCCCAGATATTTTCATATGTGACTTTTGTGAGTGGAGCGATCTTTTCACCAATTGTTCTTTCATCTGCTTTTGGAGTGACGTTATTCGCTTCAAGAAAGCTCACTTTCAACATGTGCTCTGGGGAAGCGATGTAGATACTGTCATCACGAAAGCCAAGAATATGCCCTTGTGAGGAATATTGAAGAAGACCCGCATCTGTATGAGATGAGATGGGTTGTGCTTGAGCGATGGGGGGAAGAGACGAAAACAAAAGAACAGCAATTGAGATCGCAGAAATAAAACGGCGCATAGTACGATTATACCATGCGCCGTTCGAACAAAGTATTATGCCGTTTCGCCGTTTCGGCCTAATTTCTTTTTGATCTCATGAACAACTTTCTTGATGTCAACAATTTCTTGAGAACCCGCATCCATGTCGCGGATGATTGCCGTCCCATCAAGTGTTTCCTTTTGGCCCATCACAATGACCCATTTTGCGCCTCGGCGGTTTGCAATTTCCATCTGATTCTTGATGTTGGCCTTCGAGAACGCTTCTCCCACGAGAATCCCCGCTTCACGGAACTCTTCAAACAAAGCAAGAGCTTTCTTGCGGCCCATCTCTCCAAGCTGCGCCAAAAATACTTCGTGCTTAATACCGATGGAAGATGATGGCTGCGTATCTTTGATGCGCGAAACGATGCGATCAAGACCAAAGCTGAATCCGGCGGCTGGCGTTGGACGACCGCCTAATTGCTCTACAAGCCCATCATAGCGACCACCACCACCGAGCGCGCTCTGTGCAAGTTCCGCATCATCCGAATTTGCGTACCACTCGAATACGGTCTTCGTGTAGTAATCAAGACCACGAACCAAGTATGGATCGAGCTGATATGGAACGCCGACTTCATCAAGATATTCGAGCACGCGCATGAAATGCGCCTTTGAATCTTCATCGAGCCAATCCACAATCTGAGGCGCTTCTGCCTTCAACTCCTGAATCGCTGGATCCTTCGAGTCGAGCAAGCGCAATGGATTCTTGAGCAAACGCTTTTTATCTTCATCGGACAACTTCGCTTTCTTTGAACGGAAATACGCCACGAGCGCATTCTTATAGTTTGCGCGTGACTCTGGCGTTCCGAGCGAGTTCACTTTTACCGTGGCATCAATGCCAAACGTTTTAAGATAACTCCATCCAATTATCATGAGCTGCGCATCAATCACAGGATCCGCGTCTCCGATCACTTCAAATCCAAGCTGGGAAAACTGACGGAAACGACCAGACTGTGGACGGTCATAACGGAACATTGGACCTTGATACCAAAGTTTTACTGGCTGTGGCTGATTCAACATGCCGTGCTGAACGAATGAACGAACGGCCGAAGCAGTCCCTTCTGGGCGCAAAGACACATGCTCCCCTCCTGGCGTTTCCCACGAATATAATTCTTTTTCGACGATATCCGTAGAACGTCCAACACCGCGCATAAACAACGACGTCTCTTCGACGATTGGCGTTTCGATGCGTTCAAATCCGTAGGAGGTAGCGATATCAGTCGCAGCCAAACTCACGCGACGCCAATAGTGCTGATCCGCTGGCAACAAATCACGCATGCCGCGTACCGACTGAATCGGTTGCATGCCTTTCTTTGGGACGAATGTGTCGATGATCGGGGCTCCAGGAACTGGAACCGGTGCTTTTCTGTGCATCATAATCAATTATCTAGTATCAAGTGAGAAAATTAGAGCCCTGGGTAAGTTTGATGCGTAAAATGCTTCCAACGATCCACCGGATATCCGCGCACCCACACACGACCAACGATGAACGAGCGTTTTACCGGACCAAAGAAACGCGAATCGAGACTTGATGATCGGTTATCACCGAGAAGGAAGAACTCATCTGCTTTCAAGGTGACTGTTTGTGAAGCGGCGGTGAAGTCCTGATCAAGATAAGAAGTCTCATCGAGAACCGTTCCATTTGGATGCGCATCGTTGTAGATCTTCACTTTCCCTTCTGCGATCTCAACCGTCTCTCCAGGCAAACCAATCACGCGCTTGATAAAAAACTGCTTTGTATCGTTTGGATAATGGAAGACAATGATATCTCCACGATCTGGATTTCCAATACGATAGGAAAGTTCATCAATCACGAGATACTCATGATCAAAGAAGTTCGGCTCCATGCTTGCCCCTTGTACATAGAACGGCTGAATCAAAAACCATCGGACAGGGATAATAATTGCTAAAGAAACGGCTAGAACTTGGACAAGCTCTAGAACCATTCCTACTGCCTTTGCTTTTGGATTTTCAGGAACGTTTTCTGCCGAGGTTTTACGGCGTAACCAGTTGAGCGACATGGGTGCCACTTTACGCGAAATAGGCGCGTCAGGCAAGATAGGCATCAATATGGCCACGAAAGACATCGAAGTTGAGTTGCGCGGTGAGATCAAGGCGTCCGATATCCCCATTCTCAGCAAAAAGCTCGTAAAACGTGGATTCAAAATTGAGAAAAAATATCGCCGTACCATGGCGATGTCGTTTGGCTGGGTTCAGGGTAATGATGAACAGATGAACAAAACAAAACCCCAATGGGCGGACTTACGATGCAGAATGACAAATGGCAAGGGAGAAATCATGTGCAAAATCGGCGAACCAACCGCTCATAACCGCCGAGAAATTTCTGTTCCTGTTTCAAAAAAAGATTTTCTTCGTTTCGCCGAAATGTTTGGCGCAATGGGATTTTTTACAAAAGTTGGCACACGTGAAGCGGTTGCCTATCGAAAAGGAAAAATTCAAGTCGCGCTCGTGAAAAGTGCGAGCGGCCTCGCGTATGCAGAACTTGAGATCATGTCAGATCGTGCACATGAAGAAAAAGACGTCGCCACCCTTCGCGCACTTGGAAATGAACTCGAACTCACGCTCTGGCCAGGAGAAAAAGAATTTTTTGCTTTTTGCGATCGCCTGACAAAACAAGACGACTGGCTTTTCAACAGCACTCCAGCCGATGTTAAACGCTTGGCTCGCGCCACTCGTTAATCGCACGCTCCCAACGTTCCATTGTTCCACAATCAAACCAAGGGCCATCCAAAGCACAACCGCCTAATCGCCCCTCTTCAGCGAGACGCGGAAACAGATCACGCTCAAACATGAGAAATGTTTTTGTTTTATCTACTTCAGAAAATACCGCCGGTTTGATGGCGTATAACCCAGAAGACACAAGCGTTGACGGCGGCAGCGCGGGTTTTTCATGAAAACGTTTAATGCGATGCTCATCCATTTCAGCTACTCCGTAGTCTGATGGGTTTGGTACTGTGATCAGCGCAACCGTTGCCGCATTCCCATGATGTTCGTGCGCCTCGGCGAGCGTGGCAAGATCAAGACCTTTTAACTCGTCTCCATTTGTCACAAAGACAGATTCATCTCCCAACCCATCACCAAGATGATGCACGAGCGCGCCAAGCGTTCCCATGGCTTCAGGTTCAATCCAAATGTCCACATTTGGATATGCTTCTGCCCAACGTTCGAATTGTGATGACCACTTTTTTGGGGCGACAACCGTAATACGCTTCACTCCATATCGCTCAAACCAACGCACTTGCCATGAGAGGATTGGAATCCCTTGCACGGGTACGAGCGGTTTTGGAATTTCGAGCGTGACTGGACGCAAACGCGATCCCTCGCCCCCCGCAAGAATGATCGCTCTCGTAATCATGTCGTCTTCGTGTATTTCATAATTGCCTCCCACTGCGCTGGCGTGACCTGACTCACAGACAATCGCGGCTGCTCAACCAAAGGCATAATCGATAAGCCCGCCGTATTACGGATCTCCTCTAAACCCAATGTACGCCCAACCGGTTTTAAATGCTTCAATTTCACAGATACCCACTTCTCGTCCTCGTCCGTTTCATCTTGTTTCGCTAATTCAGCCACCTCAGCGATTCCTACAATTTCACGATCTTCTTGCGCGTGATACACGAGCACGAATTCACCCGTTTGCATCTGATTCAAAAAATTGCGAGCCTGAAAATTACGCACCCCCGTCCAATCGACGGTACCGTCACGTTCCAGGTCCTGCCAGGAATAGTCTGATGGGTCTGTCTTTATGAGCCAGTAAGCCATATACCTTTATCCTAATCTGCCGCCTTGACCAGGACAAGTAACGCTGGTAATTCGTAGGGGCAATTCATGAATTGCCCCTACAACACACGAGGTATAAGTGCCCAGAAATCGAGTCCTGTTGAAATTGTCAGGTGAAGCGCTCCTCGGACCAAACGAGGAACGGCCCGTGTTCCCCTACGATCCGGATACGATGCTCCGCATCGCCCGAGAAATCGCGGCAGCACATCACAAGGACATTGAAATCGCGATCGTGGTCGGTGGTGGGAACATCTTCCGTGGCGCGATCGGTGCGAGCAAAGGGATGAACCGCGTGTCGGCTGATCAGTTCGGGATGCTTGCAACGGTCCAGAACGGCATCGCGCTCCACGACCTGCTCGGTCGTGTGTGCAAGATCGAGACTCGGCTCATGTCTGGTCTCGAGATGCGCAAGGTCGCCGAGCCGTATCTACCGAAGAAGGCTTCGCACCATCTCGAACGGGGTCGCGTGATCGTCCTGGCTGGGGGAACGGGCAATCCGTACTGCACCACCGATTACGCCGCCGCCCTGCGCGCCTGCGAGATCGAGGCGAAGTTGCTCGCGAAGGCCACCAACACGGACGGCCTCTACACGAGCGATCCGCGAAAGGATCCGGACGCGGTCCTGATCCCATTCGCAACCTACAAGCGCTGTCTCGACGAAGAGCTGCGCGTGATGGACACAGAGGCATTCGCTCTGTGCCGGTCCGAGAACCTTCCCATCCGCGTGTTCTCGCTCAAGAAGCAGAACAACATCGAGTCCGTTCTCACCGGTGAGAACATCGGCTCGCTCGTTTCTTCCGCCACCGCTTAATCCGCCTACGCTGCTGCTTCGGCGGATGCAAGAGGTGGTTTTTTATTTGCGAGCCAAGCCTCCACACAGGCTTCTGCTTCCGCTTCATCTTTCACCCAATGAATACGTTGATCTCGTTTAAACCAAGTCAGTTGGCGTTTCGCATAATGCCAAGTCGCTTCCTTTGTTTTTTTCACCGCTTCGTCTAGCGTGCATTCTCCACGTAAATATCCACCCAGTTCACGATACCCGATCGATGTCATCGCCGGAGCATCCCAAGGCACGCCCTTCGCTCGCACCGCACGAATCTCATCCAACCATCCAGCCTCAATATATGCTTCAACAGAGCTATCAATACGTGCACGAACATCTTCACGTTCTCGTTTGATCGCAATCATGAATGGATCAATGACGGGATTTGCCGAAACTTTCTGTTGCGTGAAAGGCCGACCAGTGAAGGTAGACACTTCGAGTGCACGTAATACGCGTCTTGGATTTTTTAAATCTACTTGTTCTTTCGCGTCTGGATCAGCACGTAATAATAATTTAACGAGTTCTGCCAACGGTTTTGTCTCCATGGCTTTACGAAATTCTGGCTGAGGAGCTAGCGATGGGATTACATAATTATCAACAAGAGCCTGAACATATAATCCCGTTCCTCCAACCACGATAGGTAATTTTTTTCGAGAGGAAATTCCTTTCACGGCAACCATCGCTTTATCCTGCCATTCCGCGACCGTGATCGACTTGTCTGGTGGCAAGAAATCCATCAAATAGTGTGGGACATCCTCATACAGATACATCTTCCGACTCCCAATCGCCGTGCGCTTTCCCCCAATAGGCTTTCCCGTTCCAATATCAAAGGACTGAAATACTTGGCGCGCGTCCGCATTAATCACCTCTCCCTTAAACCGCTTAGCTAAGCGAATTCCTAGCGAAGTTTTTCCTGAAGACGTCGGTCCAACGATACATAAAACGCGCGGAAGAGCGCGTTTCGTACCCACCGGGCCTCGTGAGCCGGGGCGGCGTGATGAACCAACTCGAACCTTCATGTCCTGATGATATCCACAGCCCCCTATTGGGTCAAGCTCTATTGAGCAAAATTTCATGTCTTTCGATCGCGGATCTATTCGCGACAAGCTCATGATCCTGACGCTGCAATTCATAGACAAACGCATCCAAATGACCGAAACCCGTATCAACTTTTTCTTCAAGTGAACCCATTCGATTTTTAAGCTCATTCACGTCTTCGCGAAGCGTGAACGTTTCCGTTGCCATCACATCAAACTCTGACGTGATCTGACTGAATTCTGACTTGATCTGATCAAATTCTGATTCTATTTTATCAAATTCTGTCGCGATTTGATCAAAGCGCTCGTCATGCTCTTCAAGTTTCGTCATCACCTCTTCAAATTTCGAATCAATCTGACCAAACTTTACGGTCAGTATTGTCTCCAATCTATCAAAACGTTCAATCACTTCGTTGGGCATATTCATATGATATACCGCGTGCCTTTTTTAGAATATCTTGTCAAGCCTTAGATGGTGGATAACTCCCCTTCTAACACCCACGATTTCCCTGTTTTGATTTCTACATTCACGATTTTTCCTACAAGTGACTCGTCTGAAGATTTGAAACGTGTGAGTTTCATCTCGCGAGAGTTTCCGCTTGCATATCCATGGTCTACTTTTTCAATCAGCACGCTCACCACGCGACCGACATAAGCCTGATTTTTTTCGCGTGAAGTCTTTTCCATGAGACTCTGCAATTCATCCCAGCGTTCGCGCTTTTCTTCTTTTGTCACATCGTCTTGATAGAGCTTTACACCAAGCGTTCCTGAACGAGGTGAATACTGCGCATTATAAGAAATATCAAAACCCACCTCTTGATACAAAGAGATCGTATCATTAAATTGTTCGCGCGTTTCACCAGGAAAGCCGATGATTATATCCGTTCCAAGGGCGATATTCGGACAACGCGTTTTAATCTTTTGAATCGTCGTGAGAAATTGTTCGCGCGTGTACTTACGATTCATTCGACGTAATACTTCATTATTTCCCGACTGAATCGGAAGATGAAGATAATTTACCTGTTTCGGCAAAGCGAGTGCGTCAATCACTTCATCCGTCATGGAGAGCGGGTGCGCAGCCGTCCAATATAAGCGCTCAAGTCCCTCCATCGCATTCAATTCACGAAGGAGATATGCAAACTCTGGATGTGAGTTCACGGTCTGGCCAAGAAGCGTGATCTCCACGACTCCATGCGCAATCAAATCACGCGCCTCGTTTAAAATATCTTCTGAAGGACGATTGCGCTCAAGGCCACGCGCATATGGCACAACACAATACGTGCAGAATTTATTGCAGCCTGTTTGAATCGTGAGAAACGCTTGCGCTCCTGGAGCGCGATATGGATGAATCTTGAGATAGTCGGCCTCAAGCGAATCTGAATTCACGAGTTCAGGACGTAGCTCGGCGATCCAGCGCGGCAAATGCACCATGTCAGGTGTTGGGAAATACAAATCCGTTCCTGGAAGACGCTTGCGCAATACCTTGTCCTTGTCGCGCCCAGGCATGCAACCCGTCACTGCCACGATCATGTCTGGTTTTGCTTTTTTGTATTCGATGTATTTTTCCTGTGAACCATACACGCGGTCTTCTGCAGACTGACGAACGGAACAGGTATTTATCACCAAAAGGTCTGCCTGCGACTCATCAGCCGTCTCCGAAAATCCAAGCGACTTCAAGAGGCCGGCGATACGCTCGCTATCATTCTTGTTCATCTGACAACCATAGGTATTTATATTGTATGTCGGCATAGGGAATTCCCGCATTCCACATCACTCATCTCGACCCGTCAATGTGCTATACTTTGCGTGCTATGGCCCCACTTACTCCTGAGGCAAAATCGCAAATTACTGCCGCCTACAAGAAGTTTGAAGCGAAACTTAAAACCATCGCTCACGAACATCGCGTTACGGTTGGTGATTTGCTGACGCAACTCGATAAAAAACAAGTCGAGGCGATAAAAAAACGCATTGGGCCTTCCTAACTCTTTTCCCCTCTTCGTATGGCACCCATCGCTCCCAAAGAGAACAACACGTTGAATCGGACCCTTGTGGTCATCGCCGTGTTTCTCGCCGTGTTTCTCGCAGCACAATCATGGAAGACGGTACTCGAAGGACGTCAGATCGGATTTGCGCCACGTACACCAAACACGTTCACCATCAACGGAGAAGGAAAAGTCTCAGGCCAACCAACGCTCGCCCAAGTGAGCCTCGGTCTCTACTCTGAAGGAATGGATGTTCCGAAGGTCCAAGACACGAATGCAGCAAAAGTGAATGGCATCATCGCCGCCATGAAAACTATGGGCATCGCCGAAGCGGATCTTCAAACATCCAATTACAGCATCCAGCCAAAATATCAGTATACGGATGGCAATCAAACTATTGTAGGGTACTCGGTCTCGCAGAGCTTCAATATCAAAGTGCGTGATCTCACTAAGGTTGGAACGGTTATTTCAAAAGCGGGCGAACTCGGCGCAAATCAAGTAAATGGCGTTACGTTCACCATTGATGATCCGACTGGTCTCGAGCTTCAAGCGCGCGCAAAAGCTATTGAGAATGCTCGCAGCAAAGCGAATGAACTCGCAAAAGCCATGGGCGTGGACATCGTGAGCATCGTAACTTTTTCCGAATCGTCCAATACACCAAACCAGCCAATCTTCGCCTATCGCGATATGGCCACCGCTGAACCAATGGCCAAAACCGCGCCAGATATTCAGCCAGGTTCGCTCGATGTGAGCAGCAATGTGAGTGTCACCTTTGAAATTCGCTAGCCAAACCAGGTACGCGTGAATGTCACACGGCACAATTATGAAAAACATCGAGATCAAAGTGCGCGTAGATAATCGTACGAACATGCTCCGCAACATCCAAAAGCTTGGCGCGAAAAAGATAGGTCTTCTTCGTCAAACGGATTCATACTACAAGGTATCAAACGGAAGATTAAAGCTACGTGAAGAACGTCCGCCGGACCACACAGCTCTCATCTACTATTCAAGGCCCGATGATAAGCAATCAAAACTATCCGAGTACGATATTTTAAACATTGCGAAAGATGATTCAAAAAAGTTCAAGAACATCTTATCTAAAGCACTTTCAACTTTGGTGGTAGTCAAAAAGAATCGATCGCTCTATCAATACAAAAATACACGCATACACCTAGATTCCGTATCAGGACTAGGCGATTACCTCGAGCTTGAGACGGTTATAACTAAACAATCTTTGTCTCATGCGAAAAACGAACATGAAACAGTCGTAAAAGCGCTCGAGCTAAACACATGCGAAATTATCGCTGTTTCATACTCTGATCTGCTTATGAAAACAAAGGCAACCGTCACGTGAACGTAAAAAATCATCCTCACTTATACTTTTGACTCTAACCATATGTTCGGAGGAACAAAAATAAAAAAGATCTTTGCACGAGAAATATTGGACTCACGCGGTAATCCTACCGTGGCTTGTCGCGTCACACTTTCATCTGGCGCAAGCGCAGAAGCGAAAGTTCCTTCTGGGGCTTCTACAGGGTCACACGAAGCGCTCGAGCTTCGTGACAATGATCTGCCTGATCGGCAGACAGGTAAGAAGCGCTATGGCGGCAAAGGCGTTCTAAAGGCCGTAAAGAACGTGAACACACTCATTGCAACACGTTTACATGGAATGGATGCTGCGAAGCAACGTGAGATTGATCGCGCGATGATTGCGCTCGACGGCACAAAGAACAAATCCGTTCTTGGCGCGAATGCGATGCTCGCCGTTTCGCTTGCCGTCGCAGAAGCGCTTGCCGTAAGCCGCGGAATTCCACTGTGGCAATCTCTTCGTAAGACGTTCACCTTTCATCGCGCCGCGGGCATGCCGATTCCGACCATGAATGTGTTGAACGGCGGCGCTCACGCGAATTGGTCGCTTGATGTGCAGGAATGCATGATTGTTCCAAAGATGAAAAAGTTTCCAGATCGCATTCGTGCTGGATCGGAAGTGTTTCACGCTTTGGCAAAACTTTTGAAAGCGAGTGAATTCACCACCACGGTTGGCGATGAAGGAGGATTCGCCCCAAAGCTTGGTACGGTTGAAAATGCATTTACGGTTCTTGTGCAGGCAATCAAAGCCGCAGGATATAAGCCAGGCACGGATTTCACTCTCGCCACCGATGTCGCCTCGTCTGAATTCTATGATCGTAAGGCTGATTTGTATCGCCTAAAGACCGAAGGCCACACCTACACATCTGACGAATTAACAGAGCGCTATCTCCAGTGGCAAAAAGATTTTCCGATTGAATCGATCGAAGATCCGTTTGCTGAAGACGACTGGGCTGCATGGACAAAGGCATTGCCGAAGCTCAAAAAGAAGTCGGTCATTGTTGGTGACGATCACTTTGTCACAAATATCGAACGTCTCCAACGCGGCATCACAGAAAAATCCGCGAACGCGATTCTTATCAAACTCAATCAAATCGGCACACTTTCCGAAACCGTTGACGCGATCAACCTCGCTCATCAGAACGGCATGAAGACTAGCATCTCGCATCGCTCTGGAGAAACCGACGACACCTTCATTGCCGACCTCGCGGTGGCATGTGGGAGCGAGTATATAAAGACGGGATCGCTGTCGCGGTCAGAGAGAGTTGAGAAGTACAATCGGCTGCTCGATATCGCGGAGAACGAAATCTAAGATCGAAAATACAGTCCGCCGCGGCGGACTGTATTTTATTTCAAGCAATCTGCATAGGTCCCAAACAACTCGTTCGACAATGGTTTTAGCCACACGTCGTCCGGTGAAGGACGGCCCTCGGGACGAGGAAAAATATCCAAGCATGTTGAGGTCGTTGGACCGCCTTCTCCGGAACAGGCCTTGCCCTTTGATTCATTCGTAGAAGTGAAGACCTCCCAACAACGAGCTCCATCACCTCCAAGCACGAAACCTTCTTTGACGATAAATACCTCGTTCGTTCCAGTCAAAATCGTCGAGGTCGAGGAGGCGTATTCCGGGAAAACCGTATTAATCACAATAGGGAATATCACCACAGAAGCTATCAACCCGATACTCGCCAAGACAGCAATTGTGAGTAGCAGGCTTTTCCAATTCATATTCAAAGCCTACACCAGCTACCTCAACAACACCAACGCCCCGTCGAAACAAAGTCGAATTGATTTTCTGTTCTATTTTCGCGTCTTCTTCTCCTATATTTCCCTCACCTTACCCTTCCCCGCCAGCACCCCCACCTTCCTCCTCACCAAATCTTGCACATGTTCCTCCGCCGGCAACTCTTCCGGCATAGTTCCACCAATCCGTTCGATCCTTCTGCGAACTTTTCTCCCCACGTCATGATGGGTAACGATTGCGATATCCTCCCCATTCACTCGTCTCTATTTAAGCTTTGCATCCGTCTGTGTGATACAAAATATATTCGCGGCGAGCTCCGTAGAACTGACGCGGCATCACCAAAAATATTCCCGCAAATACGATTCTTACCAAGCTCATCAGAACGGCATGAAAACCAGCATCTCACATCGCTCTGGAGAAACCGACGACACCTTCATCGCCGACCTCGCGGTTGCGTGTGGGAGCGAGTACATTAAGACGGGATCGCTGTCGCGATCAGAGAGAGTGGAGAAGTACAACAGACTACTGGAAATTAGTGAAACAGAGATCTAATAAGCAATTGTCCTAGTCCTATGGTAGGGCTTTTCATTTAAAATCTTTTCTTGTGAGGCCAACCAAATATAATCATTGATTTCCATTGATGTTACCGTGGGGAAACGTGTCAGTAACTCTTTCTTAAGATATTCGATAACCCAAATCGTATTCGCTCGAATTTCGACCTCTTCTTCGGACCCGTGAGGAATTTCTATTAATTGGTCAACTCTATCAGATAGCTCTGTAGCATACTCTAGAATCCCATATCGACGTAATAGTCTCGGTAATTTATAGTCCGCACAAGCTGTTAATTGATCGATATATTTCAATTCCCCATACCCTTTTCCATCAAAGAGACGATATATATCGCTCACTAAAAGCTGCGCGCGTTTTGAAAAAAAGACTTCTCTCCCTTTGTAGCCAGAAGAATCTGAAAAGGAACTAAAATATATCTGAAGAAGCGAAACGAGCTTTTGTGCATCGCCTTCGGACTCTTCAACAAGACCAGAGGCCTTACCCGCAAATCTAGTCATTATCTTTGAGCCAAGATCACGTACGATTTTCCAACGCTCATCAAGCAACGGGATCACTGCATCCGATTGAAATATACTAGCGAACTCCTCCCTCGATATTTTAGAACAAAAATCAAAACTGAGAATTTGAGTGCCGCCACTGATGGCATTGTCAAGTGCCATAACCATACCCAATGCTCCATTAGACTTCGTGCCTTCGTGCTCTGTTGTCCAATTAGGCTCTCCCCAAAAAGAAAAACTGATAGCGTTGAATAACAACAAAAAGTTAAGCTTCTCTTCTTGTGAATATTTCGGAAAGCCGATAGGTATATTGCTAAGCCAATGCTGGGCATTGCCACAATCAAGTTGACGGGAGAAGGCTGCTAACGCATTCTGATTAATTTTTACAAACTTTGAATTTTCCTCGACGTATTTTGTTGTTTCTAAAATCTTGTTCATCTATACAAGCTTACTATAGCCAAATATATTTTGAATAGCTTCCCTCAATCACGCCATTCCCACGCAAAGCATTCTATTTCTTCCCCTTCTTCCTCCCCTTCACCTCCTTCGCCCTCATTTTCCCCGGCAACATCCCCACCTTTCTCCGCTTGATATCTTCGGCGATCAGTCCGTGCAAACCAAGATAGCCAACATTATTAAACATTCCAAAATCTTTCCGAATGCTTCTTTTAGTTTATTCTTAGCCATATTTATCATTTTGGCGGCGCCGACAAAATGATCATAAATCGACCAGTCGATATTAACGCAGACCAATTGATTCAAAGTCCTTGTGCAGCGACGTAGGGACAATGGAATTCATATCCCTATCTCAACAGCGCCATCACCCCCGGCAACTTCCCTCGCTTCGCGATAAACTCGAGCATCGCTCCCCCGCCTGTGGAGACAAAATCAAATTGATGTTCGGTTTTACTTTTTACGATCACCGGAATC
>Ga0194060_10001301_pt1 | contig 17782 bp, 14 predicted proteins | sample SepL225m_MetaG_FD_163427 | JGI IMG/M metagenome (GOLD analysis project Ga0194060, IMG submission 163427) | Anoxic zone freshwater microbial communities from boreal shield lake in IISD Experimental Lakes Area, Ontario, Canada - Sep2016-L222-5m | ecosystem: Environmental > Aquatic > Freshwater >...
ACCGGGGTTCCGGCTGGCACGCGCAACCCAAACAAATGCTCGGTGTTGTGTTTCACGCCAGCGGCATAGCGGTGCTGCCAGCGGGGATAGATTTCGTAAACATTCTCAAGTTGCCAATCCAGCAAAGCCCCGGCCAGCGGTGTTCCCGGTCGGCAATCGATCCCGGTTTCTTCCAGCACCTCACGCACAGCTGCCTGCACATAGGACTCGTGCAGCGTATCTTTGCTGCCGGTAACGGATTGCCAAAACTCTGCGGCGTCGGCTCGCTTGATCAGCAGAACGTCGAGCGCTGGGGTGAATATCACCACCAGAACCGATAGCGGAATTTTGAAAGTTGCAGGCATAAAAGAAAGGACGCTGTTGGAGCGTCCTTTCATTCTGCCTGAAGCCGCAAACCGGCTCTTGATCAGGGCGCCTTGACTGGCTCGGTCGTGCGTAGCCGGATATGGAGTTCGCGCAACTGCTTCTCATCCACCAACGAGGGCGCCTGCGTCAACAGGCATTGGGCACGCTGGGTCTTGGGGAACGCGATCACATCACGGATCGACTCGGCACCCGTCATCAACGTGATGATGCGATCAAGTCCGAAAGCCAGGCCGCCGTGGGGTGGCGCACCGTATTGCAAGGCGTCGAGCAGAAAGCCAAATTTGTCCTGCGCTTCGGCTGGTGTAATTTTCAGGGCATCAAATACTTTTTGCTGCACATCGGCACGATGGATACGCACCGAGCCACCGCCCATTTCCCAACCGTTGAGGACCATGTCATAGCCCTGGGAAATGCACTTTTCAGGGGCTGTGACCATCCAGTCTTCATGGCCTTCCTTGGGCGCCGTAAAGGGGTGGTGGGTTGCCGTGTAGCGCTGGGCTTCATCGTCGTATTCGAACATCGGAAAATCAACCACCCACATGGGGCGCCAGCCCTTTTCGAACAAAGCGCTCTTCTTGCCAAACTCGCTGTGTCCGATCTTGATGCGCAGAGCCCCGATCGCGTCGTTGACGATCTTAATCTTGTCAGCGCCGAAGAAGATCAGGTCGCCGTTCTGCGCACCGGTGCGCGCCAGCACTTCAGCTAAGGCCTTGTCATGCAGGTTCTTGACGATCGGGCTTTGCAGGCCTTCACGCCCTTTGGCCAAATCGTTGACCTTGATATAGGCGAGCCCTTTGGCGCCGTAGATCTTGACGAATTCGCCATAGGCATCGATCTCGCCGCGGCTCAGGCCACCGTGCTCACGCGCCCCGCCCGGGACACGCAGACCCACCACGCGTCCGCCAGTCATGGTCGCTGCCGCAGCAAACACCTTGAAATCCACATCCGTCATGACATCAGTCAGTTCGGTGAATTCAAGCTTGACACGCAAATCCGGCTTGTCGGAGCCATAGCGCTGCATGGCTTCGCTGTAGGCCATCACCGGGAATTCACCCAGTTCAACATTGATGGTGGTCTTGAACACGGTCATGATCAGTTCCTGGAACATGTCGCGGATTTCCTGCTCACTGAGGAACGATGTCTCGATATCGATTTGCGTGAACTCGGGCTGCCGGTCAGCGCGCAGGTCTTCGTCACGGAAGCACTTGGTGATCTGGTAGTAACGGTCATAACCGGCAACCATCAACAACTGCTTGAACAGTTGCGGACTTTGCGGCAGTGCGAAGAAGTGCCCATCGTGGACACGGCTGGGTACCAGGTAATCACGAGCACCCTCGGGCGTGGACTTGCCCAACATGGGCGTTTCAATGTCAATGAAACCGTGGGCATCGAGAAACTTGCGCACCTCCATCGCTACACGGTAGCGCAGCATGAGGTTGTTCTGCATGTAAGGGCGACGCAGATCAAGCACCCGGTGCGTCAGGCGCGTGGTTTCGCTCAAACCCTCGTCATCGAGTTGAAACGGTGGCGTAACCGAAGGATTGAGCACCGTCAGTTCGTGGCACAGCACCTCGACCTTGCCGCTCTTGAGGTTGTCGTTGGTGGTGCCTGCCGGGCGTGAGCGCACCAGCCCTTTGACCTGAATGCAAAACTCGTTGCGCAGCCCCTCGGCCGTGGCGAACATGGCAGCGCGGTCCGGATCGCAGACGATCTGGACATAGCCTTCGCGATCGCGAATATCAACAAAGATCACCCCGCCATGGTCGCGCCGACGGTTGACCCAACCACACAGACTGACAGTTTGACCCAGAAGGGCTTCGGTCACGAGACCGCAATAGTGGGAGCGCATAGCCATAAACAACTTTCAAAGCCGACCTGAAAGGCGGCACAGGTTAGTGAAAAAATTACTTTGGGGAATTGCCAACAACAGGAAGCGGTGCCACCGAGCCCATGGAAATCACATAGGTCAGCGCTTCGTCAACACTCATGCGCAATTCGATGACTTCGGAGCGGGGCAGCATCAGGAAAAAACCACTGGTCGGGTTGGGCGTTGTGGGCACATAGACACTGACGAAGTCCGAACCCAGATGGTCTTGCACTTCGCCACTGGGTGCGCCTGTCTGGAATGCAAGGGTCCAGACACCTGGACGCGGGTACTGAACTAGCATGGCTTTTCGAAACGCATTGCCGTTACTGGAAAAAAGCGTGTCCGACACTTTTTTCACGCTGTTGTAAATCGACTTGAAGACCGGGATATGGGTGAACAAGTGATCCCATTGCGCCAGCCACCAACGACCCGCCACATTGCTGACCAGCGCACCTGTGATCAGCAGGGTCGAAAAAACCAGGACGACGCCGAGGCCTGGGATGCCGCGCAATTGCGTCAGGATACCCAGAGTCGAATCCGGCGTCAGCGCCGCAATGCCAGTCAATAAGCCACCCAGAATCGCGTCAAGCAAGCCAACCAGCCACAACAGCACCCAAAGCGTTATGGCAAGCGGCAACCAGACAAGCAAACCGGTGAGCAGGTACTTCTTTATTGGCACAACAAAATCCAGCTTGGTTTCAGGCGCAACTCAATGGCAGCTACAAGAACCACCGCAGGCACTGCTTGCGGCGGGCGCTGCCGCTTCGGTCTTGACGGCTGCGCTGGTGGTGGCAGGTTTGGCGCCTTCGGCAACCGCCGCTGGCCCGTCAGAACTAGCAGTCCCACTGGCTGAAGACGCCGCGCCGCCCTTGAAATCGGTGGCATACCAGCCCGAGCCCTTAAGTTGAAAACCAGCCGACGTGAGTTGCTTCTTGAAAGTGGCAGCAGAACAGGCCGGGCAGTCCGTCAGCACCGGATCGGACATTTTTTGCAACACGTCCTTGGCAAAGCCACAGGACTCACATTTGTACGCGTAAATTGGCATGGCGATGAGGCTTTGCTTTGAAGCTGCAAAGTCGCAAATTATAAGGCGTTGGCTCGCGCCAAGCTGCCGCTCGGCGTGCGGGACTAGAAAAGGCGGATGCGGATGATGAGTTGCATCACGACCAGCCCCAACACGAAGCCAACTGCACCATAGACCAGGATTTGCAGCAGACGGTTGGTCCGTCTTTGCTCCAGTAGCAGCTGCGTCATGGGAGCGACCGAGCCGTTGCGGTGACTTTGCAGAAAGTCAAACAAAAGCCGTGGCAACTCAGGCAGCATCTTGGCGTACAGCGGGGCCTCGTTACGAAGTTGATCGATCAACTTTTTCGGCCCCACTTGATCAATCATCCATTGCTCCAAAAACGGTTTTGCCGTATTCCAGAGGTCCAAGTCCGGATCGAGTTGCCGTCCCAGACCTTCGATATTGAGAAGCGTCTTTTGCAACAGCACCAACTGCGGTTGAATTTCAACGGAAAAACGCCGCGAGGTCTGAAACAGCCGCATCAAAACCAGTCCGAGCGAAAAGTCCTTCAGCGGTCGGTCAAAGTAGGGTTCGCAGACTGAGCGGATCGCCGATTCGAGCTCATCGACCCGAGTTGTCGCCGGTACCCAGCCCGACTCAATGTGCAATTCCGCCACGCGCTTGTAATCACGCCTGAAAAATGCCGTGAAGTTCTGCGCCAGGTATTCCTTGTCAGACCGGGTCAGCGTGCCAATGATGCCGAAATCGAGCGAGATATAGCGGCCGAAGGTGGCGGGTTCAATGCTGACCTGGATATTGCCGGGGTGCATGTCGGCATGAAAAAAACCGTCGCGAAAGACCTGCGTGAAGAAAATGGTGACGCCGTCGCGTGCCAGTTTCGGGATATCAACCCCGGCCGCGCGCAGGCGCTCGACCTGACTGACCGGCACCCCGTGCATGCGCTCCATCACGATCACATCGGGCATGCAATAGTCCCAGAACATCTCCGGCACCAGCACCAGATTGAGCCCGGCCATATTACGGCGCAACTGAGCCGCGCTCGCCGCCTCTCGCACCAGATCGAGCTCATCGTGCAGATACTTGTCGAATTCAGCCACTACCTCTCGTGGCTTCAAACGCCGGGCGACGCTGGAGATGCCGCCAACCCAGGCGGCCATCATGCGCATCAGGCTCAAGTCTTTTTCAATGGCCGCCAGCATACCCGGGCGCAGTACCTTCACCGCGACCTCGCGCGCCTGACCGTTGCGGTCCTTCAAAACACCAAAGTGCACCTGTGCAATCGATGCACTGGCAACCGGTTCACGCTCAAACGAAACAAAGATGTCGTCGAGTTTCTTCTGAAACGAACGCTCGATGGTTGCAATCGCAACCGCACTGTCAAACGGTGGAACCCGGTCCTGCAACTTGGCCAACTCGTCGGCAATATCCTTGGGCAACAGGTCACGCCGGGTTGACAGGACTTGTCCGAATTTGACAAAGATGGGGCCCAGTTTCTCGAGTGCCTCACGAATACGCTGCCCCGGAGAGGCCTGTAGATTTCGCCCGACAGCCAGAACTCTGGCCAGCGCATTCAGGCTAGGCTTCTGAAAACTCGTCAGCAGAAGCTGATCCAGACCGTAGCGAAAGAGCACCCAGAGAATAAAGGCACCCCGAATCAGGCGCCTCATGTCTGGGCCTTGGCCGTCGCTGCGCTGCCCACAAACTGACGCAAGGCCTTGACGATGCCCCGCGCACTCTCTGCCAGGGTGTGCGCTGGCGCGTCGCCGATGATGCGCGCAAGGTCTTCCTCGATGTCCCAGCGAACGTGGTCAACCAGCCAGTTGACCTCGGCTGCAAGTTGCACATCGCCCGCGATTCGCACCGCCGGCCGATTCCCCTGAAACAACTCCTGCGCCAACGCTATTGGTGACTCTTCGGTCAGCACCAGCACCAGGTCTGCCTTGGCGTCGCCTGTGGCCTGGTCCAGAAGACCCGCCGGCGTGGCCATCAATCGCATGGAATAGGCGCGCCACTGAAGTTGCACAACGCGGTTCTTCTGCCGCACCAAGCGGCTGGTGGCCTCTGTCTCTTGACTAAGAATATGGTTGAGCAACAGAACAATGCGTCGCTGGATTTCCTCGATCGCCCATGCCGGAGGTTGCAAATCGGGAAGTGGAAGGTTTTGAAGAAAACCTTCCATCAATTGAAAAGGGGACTGTGTTGCCATAGTCCCCTATTATTCCCTGAAACGTGCCGCAGCTTGCCGCCGCGCTTGCAATCGGTCTGTTACAGAGCCTGGACCCCGGCCACCAGCCAGCCGCTTCTGCCGCTCTTGGGCTTGGTCATGTTCCAGGCTTCACGGAACGGGCTCGGACCTGCCGAAGCCTGCTCCCGAATCATGCCGGAGAACTCGACACTGGCCATGTATTCCTCACCCAGATCTTCAATGCCGAGAAGTTGGGCTTCGATCATCACCACCTCGGTGAGATTACCCGCTGCACCGCCTTGAACTTCACGCTCAGCAAGCTGAGACCGGATTTCCTGAAGCATGCCGTCGGTCATCATGACGCGCAAGGCGTCAACATCGGACTTGTCCCAAGCAGCCTGCAACGACACAAAATTCGCCTTGGCCGACGCCAAAAACCCAGGAATATCAAACCCGTCCGGAATACCCCAACTTTGCGAACCCGCCAAACCTGAACCAATCAGTGAGACCGGCGTTTGCGACTCCGGCTTGAGCGCACCAAATGTCGAGGTGCTGCGCTCCCAGGGGCGGGCGGAAGCGTCATTGCCCACGTTTTCGGGGCGGTAGCTGACTGGTGCTGGGACCGAGCCCGAAGCGCCCTGAAAGGCGAACGGCGCTGCCCCGTCAGCCCGCACCTGAGCCGCTCTGCGGGAGCGCATGAACCAGCCAAACAGCATCATCACCAACAGCGCCAGCAGCGCAAACAGCATGAACTGAGCGATGGCACCGCCGCCAATTCCAAGTGAACTGGCCAGCCAGGCTAAGCCGAGCCCGGCAGCCAGGCCACCGAGCATGGCGCCCCAGGGCCTCTTGGGTGGCACGACCGCTGGCGGCGCAACCGGTGCCGCAGGCGCTGCCGGCTTGACCGCATTTTGAGCCGGTGCTGTTGTCTGGCGCTGCGTCACATTGCTGGATTGCCGGCCAATAGACCGACCGCCACCCAGGCGCGCCGCATCCGCGTGCACGCTGGCCAGCGCGAGAAACACCGTCAATAGCAAGGTCCAGAATTTCATCAAATCTCCAAAGATTGTCTGTAGCTGCGGCTCGAATTCAAATATTCAAGTTCAGCACTTGATTCCAACATGCAACGCAACCAGACCGCCGGTCAGGTTGTGATAGTCCACATGACCGAAACCGGCTTGTTTCATCATCGCTTTCAACTCATCCTGCCCCGGATGCATGCGGATCGACTCGGCCAGGTAACGGTAACTTGCATCGTCCCCGGCGACCCATTTGCCCAGCTTGGGCAGCACCTTGAAAGAATACCAGTCATAAACTTTTTCCAGAGGTGGCGCTACTTTGGAAAACTCAAGAACCAGCAACTTGCCCCCTGGCTTGAGGACGCGGCTCATTTCGGCCAGTGCGATGTCCTTGTGCGTCATGTTGCGCAAGCCGAAGGCGACACTAACCACGTCAAAATGCTGATCCGGAAACGGCAAACGCTCAGCATCGCAAACCAAGGTCGGCAGTGACACGCCGGCATCGATCAAACGGTCCCGCCCGGTGCGCAGCATCGCCTCGTTGATGTCGGTATGCACGACACGTCCGCTTTTGCCAACCTTCTTGGAAAAAGCCAGCGCCAGATCACCGGTGCCGCCGGCAATATCGAGCACCTGATAGCCCTCGCGGATGTCCGCCACCAGCACGGTGTAGGCCTTCCAGACCCGGTGCAAGCCCATCGACATCAAGTCGTTCATCACGTCGTATTTGGGCGCAACAGAATCAAACACGCCACGAACGTGCTTTGCTTTTTCGGCTTCGTCGACCGACTTGTAACCAAAGTGTGTTGTTGTCATATTGTTAAGTTTAATTTAACGACTAGCGCAACTCGGAGCGGCCTTGTCGGGCATGGGAGTATCCCGTGACACGCCCGCAGCAAGCAGTCGCGCCTCATAGTCGGCCCACAGCTTACCCTCCTCGGAGCCCAGGAAGTACAGGTAATCCCAGGAATAAAGTCCGCTATCGTGCCCATCGGAAAAGGTCGGCTGCACGGCATAATTTCCGACCGGCTCAAGCGCGATAACGGTCACGTCCCGCTTGCCCGTCTGCAGCACCTCCTGCCCCGGACCGTGACCCTGTACATCGGCCGAAGGCGAGTACACGCGCATCAACTCAAACGGAATCCGAAACGTCTTGCCGTCGGAAAAGCCAACCTCGATCACCCGGGACTGGCTGTGCACCGTCAACGCCTGGGGCGTTGGTGCGCCCGCTTGCAAACCTGCCATAAAGATCACCTGCTAAAAGCTTGAAACTAACACAATGCCATCCGTTAAGCTGACAACGACTTTGGGCAACGCGCAACACGCTACACCAACACCCGCTCAATGCCGCCGGCATTGGCGCGCTTGACGTAGTCAGGCAGCCATTGCGGCCCCAGAATCTGGTTCGCCATCTCGACCACGATGTAGTCGGCCTCCAGCAAACCGTTTTGCAGGTCGTCGCCAAAGCGGCTCAGGCCCTGCAGGCAGGCCGGGCAGGAGGTCAGGATCTTGACGTTTTCCTTGGCACCCAGGCCGCCCAGTTCCCGCAATTGCAATTCACCCTTTCGAATTTCTTCTTCCTTGCGAAAGCGCACTTGCGTCGAAACATCGGGGCGGTTCAGCGCTAGCGTACCTGATTCGCCACAGCAACGATCGGACTGGATCACTTGGTCGCCCAGCAAGGCGCGTACGGTCTTGATCGGCTCCTGCAATTTCATTGGGCTGTGACACGGGTCGTGGAACAGGAAGGAACCTGCATTGGGCAGGGTAATTCCCTTCTCCAGCAGATACTCATGGATGTCAATGATGCGACTGCCGGGGAAGATCTGGTCGAATTCGTAACCCTGCAACTGGTCATAGCAAGTGCCGCAACTCACCACCACGGTCTTGATATCGAGGTAGTTCAGCGTGTTGGCCACCCGGTGGAACAACACGCGGTTGTCGGTGATGATCTTCTCGGCCTTGTCAAACTGGCCAGCGCCGCGCTGCGGGTAGCCGCAGCACAAATAGCCCGGCGGCAGCACGGTTTGCACACCGGCGTGCCAGAGCATGGCTTGTGTCGCCAAACCGACCTGACTGAACAGCCGCTCGGAACCGCAACCGGGAAAGTAGAACACCGCCTCGGTCTCGGTGCTAGTGGTCTGCGGGTCGCGGATGATCGGGACGTAATCCTTGTCTTCAATGTCGAGCAGGGCGCGTGCTGTTCTTTTGGGCAGGCCACCGGGCAGTTTCTTGTTGACGAAGTGAATGATCTGTTCCTTGATCGGTGCGGTGCCAACCGTTGCCGGTGGCATCTTGGTCTGCCTGCGCGAGATCACCTTGAACAAGTCCGAAGCAAAACGCTGCGCCCGGATGGCGACATTGACCATGACAGAGCGCGCCAGCCGAATGGTCTCGGGGTTGGTTGCGTTGAGCATGAACATGGCAGCGGCGCCAGCCGGACGAAAAGTCTTTTTGCCCATCTTGCGCAGCAGGTTGCGCATATTCATGGTGACATCACCAAAGTCGATGTCCACCGGGCACGGCGACAGACATTTATGGCAAACCGTGCAATGGTCGGCCACGTCTTCAAATTCCTGCCAGTGGCGAATCGAAATTCCCCGGCGCGTCTGCTCTTCGTACAAAAAGGCTTCAACCAGCAGCGAGGTTGCCAGGATCTTGTTGCGCGGGCTATAGAGCAGATTGGCACGCGGCACGTGGGTGGCGCAAACCGGTTTGCACTTGCCGCAGCGCAGGCAGTCCTTGACGCTGTCGGCAATGGCGCCGATGTCGCTTTGCCGCATGATGAGTGACTCGTGCCCCATCAGGCCAAAGCTCGGTGTATAGGCGTTGGTCAGGTCAGCCTGCAACGCCGATGCCGACGCGCCCGCTTGCCGCAGCAACTTACCTTTGTTGAAACGCCCTTCGGGATCGATCCGCGCCTTGTATTCGGTGAACGGCCGCAGTTCTTCGTCAGACAAAAACGCCAGCTTGGTGATACCAATGCCGTGCTCACCCGAGATCACACCGTCAAGCGAGCGTGCCAGCGCCATGATGCGTTTGACGGCGCCGTGCGCGGCCTGCAGCATTTCGTAATCGTCGCTGTTGACGGGGATGTTGGTGTGCACATTGCCGTCGCCGGCGTGCATGTGCAGCGCGGCCCAGACGCGGCCCTTGAGCACGCGCTGGTGCACGGCATTGCACTCACGCAGAATGGCCTCGAACGCGCTACCGCTGAAGATGTTCTGCAGTGGTGCGCGCAACTGCGTCTTCCAGCTGGCGCGCAGGCTGTGGTCCTGCAACTGGGAAAACAACGCATCCACATCGCGCAGCCAGGCCGCCCACAGACTGCGCACCTCGGTGATCAGGGCCAAGGCCTGCGCCACGCGGTCTTCCAGCAGTTCGGCTGACGGAATCTGACTGGCGTCGTCGTGTTTGCCAACCGGCAGATGACCGCTGACAAAAAAATCCTCGAGTTCGTCGCACAGCGCAATCTTGTTGCGCAGGCTGAGTTCGATGTTAATGCGCTCAATGCCATCGGTGTATTCGGCCATGCGCGGCAGCGGGATCACCACGTCTTCGTTGATCTTGAAGGCGTTGGTGTGCTTGCTGATAGCTGCCGTTCGCTTGCGATCAAGCCAGAACTTCTTGCGCGCAGCGGCGCTGATGGCGATAAAGCCTTCACCGCTGCGCGAGTTGGCGATGCGCACCACTTCCGAGGTGGCGCGCGCGACGGCGTCGGCGTCATCACCGGCAATGTCGCCGAAGAGCACCATCTTGGGCAGGCCACCGCGTTTGGATTTGGTGGCGTAACCCACTGCCCGCAAGTAGCGGTCATCGAGATGCTCCAGCCCCGCCAGCAATACGCCGCTGCGCGCCGCTTCGGCAAACATGAAGTCCTTAATTTCCACAATGCTGGGAACGGCGTCACGGGCATTGCCGAAGAACTCCAGACAAACCGTTCGCACATGGCTGGGCATGCGGTGCACGACCCAGCGCGCGCTGGTGATCAAGCCGTCGCAGCCTTCCTTCTGGATGCCCGGCAGACCGCTCAGGAACTTGTCTGTGACGTCCTTGCCCAGACCTTCCTTGCGGAACGCCGTGCCCGGGATGTCGAGACGCTCGGTGCGCAGCAGCGTCTTGCCATCGGCCTTGAAATACTTGAGCTCAAAGCTGGCCAGCGCCGCGTCGTGAATCTTGCCCAGGTTGTGCCCCAGGCGCGTCACTTCCAGCCACTCGGCCTGCGGCGTCACCATGCGCCAGCTGGCCAGATTGTCCAGCGCCGTGCCCCATAGCACGGCCTTCTTGCCGCCGGCATTCATTGCGATGTTGCCGCCGATGCAGGAGGCTTCGGCCGAAGTCGGGTCCACCGCAAAAACAAAACCACCGCGCTCGGCCGCGTCGGAGACGCGCTGCGTCACGACACCGGCTTCGGTCCAGACCGTGGCCACCGGCATTTCGAGCCCGGGCAGCGCAACGATCTCGACTTCCGTCATGGCTTCGAGTTTTTCGGTGTTGATAACCACGCTCTTCCAGGTCAGCGGAATCGCGCCGCCGGTGTAGCCAGTGCCGCCGCCACGCGGGATGATGGTCAAACCCAGATCGATACAGCCCTTGACCAGACCGGCCATCTCGGCTTCACTATCGGGCGTCAGCACCACGAAGGGGTATTCGACGCGCCAGTCGGTGGCGTCGGTGACGTGACTGACGCGTGACAAACCGTCAAACTTGATGTTGTCTTTCGCCGTCAGGCGGTTCAGCAAACGCTGCGTCGTGCGCCGCAGCGTTGCGACCTCGACAAAGGCCGCATCAAACGCCAGCACCGCCTTGTCGGCGGCCACCAGCAATTCGCCCACCATGGCATCGCGCTCCGGATCGCTCTCGGGCGTGCGGCGTTTTTGCACTTCCGACAGCCGGTGCTGCAGGGCTTCGACCAAGAGCACGCGCCGCTTCGGGTTGTCCAGCAAATCATCCTGCAAATACGGATTGCGCTGCACCACCCAGATGTCGCCCAGCACCTCGTACAACATGCGCGCCGAGCGCCCTGTGCGACGCTCCTCGCGCAATTGATTGAGCAAATCCCAGGATGCGCTGCCGAGCAGGCGAATGACAATTTCGCGGTCGGAAAACGAGGTGTAGTTGTAGGGTATTTCCCGAATCCGGGCGTGTGCATGCGGCACAGCAACAGGAGCGCGAAGTAATTGATCAGACTGTATCGTGACGTTCATCAGATTCTGTATTTACAGCCGGAACTTGATATGGCGCAAAAGGCAGACTGGCCAATCCCGGCTGGGCTCGCATATTATCGCAGTGCAGCATTGACCTACTGCACCGATGGACACCCTAGCGGGAAACCCGGATAGGAGACGGGCATAAACGGGTGTCTAATTGAGGCTCAAATTACTAACATTTTGCTGTCGCCAAGCTGTCACGCACAAAAGCTAGGCTCAACCCTTTTATCCAAGGAGATCGCATGAAGTTCAAATTGCTCGCCGTTGCTCTCGCAACCGCATTTTCCGTATCAGCCCAGGCCCAGACCGAAATTCAGTGGTGGCATTCCATGACCGCTGTCAATGGTGAATGGGTCAACGACCTGGCCAAAGATTTCAACGCCAGCCAGAAGGAATACAAGATTGTCCCGACCTTCAAGGGAACCTATGACGAGTCGATGACGGCGGCGATCGCCGCGGTCCGCGCCGGCAATGCCCCCAACATCCTGCAAGTGTTTGAAGTCGGAACTGCCACCATGATGGCCAGCAAAGGCGCCATCGTACCCGTTGGCAAGGTGATGACGGACGCTGGTTACAAGTTTGACCCCACGGTCTATGTCTCCGCCGTGGCCGGTTATTACACGGCGCCGAACGGCCAGATGCTCAGTTTCCCGTTCAACAGTTCGACCACCATTTTTTACTTCAACAAGGACGCCTTCAAGGCTGCCGGCATCGACACCGCCAAACCACCGACCACCTGGCCGGAAGTGGCCTTGGCAGCGGCCAAGCTTAAGGCCAGCGGTCACAAGTGCCCGCTGACTATCGCCTGGCAGGGTTGGACCCAGCTGGAAAGCTTCTCGGCTTGGCATAACGTCGAATTTGCCAGCAAGTCCAACGGTCTGGCCGGCATGGATGCACGCCTGAAAGTGGACTCGCCGCTGCATGTGCGCCATATCGAAAACCTCGCCAACATGGCCAAGCAAGGCTTGTTCATTTACAAGGGTCGCGCCAACGTACCCGAAGCCAGTTTTGTGTCAGGCGAGTGCGCCATGATCACGACCTCGGCCGGTTTCTATGGCAACGTCGCCAAGAACGCCAAGTTTGATTACGCTCTGGCCACCCTTCCCTATTACCCCGATGTTCCCGGGGCACCGCAAAACACGGTGATCGGCGGCGCCAGCCTGTGGGTCATGGCCGGCAAAAAGCCGGCTGAATACAAAGGTGTGGCAAGCTTCTTCAACTTCATCTCGCGCCCGGAAGTGCAGTCCGCCAGCCACAAGCGCACCGGCTACCTGCCGATTACCACGGCAGCCTACCAGTTGACGGAAAAGTCAGGTTTCTATAAGGAAAAGCCCGGTACCGACATCGCGGTGACCCAAATGATCCGCAAGGTGACTGACAAGAGCCGCGGCATCCGCCTAGGCAACTACGTCCAGGTGCGTCAGGTTGAAGACGAAGAACTGGAGATGGTCTGGAGCGGCAAGAAGTCCGCTACGGAAGCACTGCAGGCGATCGTCAAACGTGGCAATGAGCATCTGGAGCGCTTCGAAAAGGCGAACAAGTAAAGTTCGTTTCACTTGCCAGCCTCGGTCTGTCCAGTGACGACGGGGCTGTGCTAGCTGACAAGTCCTGAGCAGTGGAAAAACGCGTTCAATTTCGTTCAGTCTGGCTGCCCTGGTTGCTGCTGGCGCCCCAGGTCGCCGTCATCAGCATGTTTTTCTTCTGGCCCGCAGGCCAGGCCTTGCTGCAATCATTCCAGGTTCAGGACGCATTTGGCATCTCGACGCAGTGGGTTGGGATGGAAAACTTCAAGCGCCTGTGGGGCGACGCCAGCTACCTGGCCTCCTTCAAGACCACGGCCATGTTCTCCCTACTGGTTGCCGGCTTGGGAATTGGCCTGTCCCTGCTGCTGGCCATTTTTGCCGATCGTGTCGTGCGCGGCGCCATGTTCTACAAAACCCTGCTGATCGTTCCCTACGCCGTGGCGCCAGCGGTCGCGGGCGTGCTGTGGATCTTCATGTTTTCACCATCGCTGGGCGTGGTCTCCTACGCACTGGGAAAAATGGGGCTGAACTGGAATCACCTGCTCAATGAGGGTCACGCCATGACGCTGATCGTGATGGCGGCGGTCTGGAAACAGATCTCCTACAACTTCCTGTTTTTTCTGGCCGGTCTGCAGTCCATCCCGAAGTCCTTGATCGAAGCGGCGGCCATTGATGGCGCCAAGCCATGGCGGCGCTTCTGGACGATCCAGTTTCCGCTGCTCTCGCCCACCACTTTCTTCCTGCTGGTCATCAACATGGTGTACGCCTTCTTCGACACCTTCGCCATCGTTGACGCCACCACCCACGGCGGTCCGGGCCAGGCCACGTCAATCCTTGTTTACAAGGTTTATTACGACGGCTTCAAGGCAATGGATCTGGGCGGCTCGGCTGCGCAGTCAGTGGTGCTGATGACGATCGTTGTTGCCCTTACCGTGGTGCAGTTCCAATTTATCGAGAAGAGAGTGAACTACTGATGATGCCCCCGCACTTGGCACTTCACGAGGACTCGCGCCATGGTTGAACGCAGTCCGTTTCTGACTTTTCTGGCCCATGCGGTGATGATTCTGGGCGTGCTCGTTGTCGCCTTTCCGCTGTATCTGGCTTTTGTCGCCTCCACCCACACGGCGCAGGAAATCGTGCAGGCACCCATGCCCTTGCTGCCCGGCAGCAATCTTTGGGCAACCTACGAAAAAGCATTAATGGGTGGCGGTTACGGTGCAGGTTCCAGAGCACCGGTGGTACATATGATGTGGGTCAGTCTGGTGACGGCGCTGGTTATCACCTTCGGCAAGATTGCAATCTCGCTGCTGTCGGCTTTTGCCATCGTCTATTTTCGTTTCCCATTCAAGAATTTTTTCTTCTGGGCGATTTTTATCACCCTGATGTTGCCGGTCGAGGTGCGCATCGGGCCAACCTACCAGGTGGTCTCAGACCTGGGCATGCTCAACACCTACGCCGGCTTGACAATTCCCTTGATTGCTTCGGCGACGGCGACCTTTTTGTTCCGGCAGTTCTTTATGTCGGTGCCTGACGAATTAACGGAAGCAGCGCGCATGGACGGTGCCAGTCCGATCCGTTTTTTCATCGATATTCTGGTGCCGCTGTCCAAGACCTCGGTCGCCGCGCTGTTTGTGATTCAGTTCATTTACGGCTGGAACCAGTACCTGTGGCCGTTGCTGGCCACAACCTCGGAAAACATGTACCCGGTGGTGGTGGGCATCAAGATGATGGTAGCCGGCGGCGATTCACAAAATGAATGGAACGTCGTCATGGCGACCGCGCTGCTTGCCATGCTGCCACCAGCCATGGTGGTCATGCTGATGCAGAAATGGTTTGTCAAAGGACTGGTGGACACGGAAAAGTAATATGTTTGCGGGACAGACCGAAGCAAAGCGGAGCTCTGTCGCCGACCGAATATGGAGTTTGCGGGACGGACCGGGGCGAAGCGAAGCTCTGTCGCCAACTGACTAAAAAGTACTATGGCCTCAATCACATTAAAAAACGTCATCAAGCGCTACGGCAAAGGCAGGGGCGCCAACCAGGTCATCAATGGCATCAACGCCGAAATTCTTGACGGCGAGTTCGTCGTCATCGTCGGCCCATCAGGTTGTGGCAAATCCACTTTGCTGCGCATGGTGGCCGGATTGGAAGAGGTCACCGAAGGCGAAGTGTCCATTGGTGGGCGCGTCGTTAACGACCTCGAACCTTCGGCGCGCGACATCGCCATGGTGTTCCAGAACTACGCGCTGTACCCGCACATGAGCGTGTTCGACAACATGGCCTACGGACTCAAGATCGCCAAAGTGCCGGCAGACGAGATCAAGACCCGCGTCGACAGGGCCGCAAAGATTCTGGAGATTGAACCTTTTCTCAAGCGCACGCCCCGCGAACTCTCGGGCGGCCAGCGCCAGCGCGTGGCAATGGGGCGCGCCATCGTGCGCCATCCAAAAGTCTTTTTGTTCGACGAGCCCCTGTCCAACCTCGACGCCAAACTGCGCGCGCAGACCCGCATCGAGATTCAGAAGCTGCACCGCGAACTGGGCATCACCTCGCTTTTTGTGACGCATGATCAGGTTGAGGCCATGACGCTGGCCGAGCGCATGATCGTCATCAACCTGGGCGCCATGGAGCAATTTGGCACACCCGAAGAGGTGTACAACCGCCCGGCGAGCACGTTTGTTGCCAGCTTTATTGGCTCCCCACCGATGAACCTGCTGGAGAACGCGCCGGATGCCAAGCCCGGCATCATCGTCGGCGTGCGCCCGGAACACCTGGACATTACCGAGAGCGGCTGGGCCTTGCACGTTGAAACTGTTGAAATGCTGGGTGCCGAACGTTTAGTCTATGGCCGCTGGACGCATGGCACAGGCAAGGAAATGGTGATTCTTCGCACCGAAGAAGGGCAAGCCGTCCCAAGCATCGGCAGCACCATCTACGTCACTCCGCGCCCCCACAAGATTCATTACTTTGACGCCAAGACGGGCAAGCGCCTGGAGCCTAATTCGCTTAAGAGCCAATGATTGTCATCCCGGACTCGATCCAGGATCCGTGGATTGCGGATCCGGTCTGCAATGACAAACCAAGGTCTGAAATGACACTACCCTCCTGGCCCTATCCTCGCTGGATCGCGCACCGTGGCGCGGGCAACTTGGCCCCTGAAAACACGATGGCGGCATTTCGCCTCGGCGCCAGCCATGGCTACCGCATGTTTGAATGTGATGTCAAACTCAGCGCCGATGGCGTGCCGTTCCTGATGCACGATGCCACGCTGCAACGCACCACCAATGCTCCGGTACGCCTGGGTCGCGAGGCGAGCATGGTGGGCGGCGATCACGCCTGGGGTAGCCTGGCACAACTCGACGCCGGCAGTTGGCATTCACGCGCTTACGCCGGCGAGCCCTTGCCCAGCTTTGAGGCCATCGCGCGCTATTGCCTTCACAACGGCTATTTCCTAAACATCGAAATCAAGCCCACACCCGGGCTCGCACGCCAGACCGGCGAGGTCGTGGCAAGCCACGCGGCCCGGCTTTGGCGGGGCGCTACCGTGCCGCCGCTGCTCACATCGTTCAAGCCCGACGCACTGGCAGCAGCGCGCGAAGCCCAACCCGAACTGCCACGCGGCTTGCTGCTCGCCACCCTACCAAAGGGCTGGGTCGAAGCGGCCGTCGACCTGGGCTGTGTGGCCGTCGTCTGCGATCACGCCCTATGGAACAAGACCAGCGTCGCGCAGGCCGAAGCTGCCGGTCTGCGCACCCTGAGCTACACCGTCAATGACGAATGGGCAGCACAGCGCTTGCTTGACCTCGGCACTGACACCATCATCACTGACCGCGTGGACCTGTTCGCCCCGAGCTGAGATTTGCTTTTGCTATGATTTTGTCCTCTCCCTGAAGGACCGATCATCATGGCGCTGAACCTCAAACACCTTGGCCTGGCATGGGCCGCAAGCACGCTCTTCTGCATTGGCACTGCCCAATCAGCCGAGCCCAAAGTTCTCAACATTTACAACTGGTCTGACTACATTGCCGAAGACACGATACAGAACTTCGAAAAAGAAACCGGCATCAAGGTCCGCTACGACACCTACGACAACAACGAAATCCTGCACGCCAAACTGGTCGCCGGCAAGACCGGTTACGACATCGTGGTGCCGGGCTCACACTTCGCCAAGAACCAGATTGAAGGCGGTCTGCTGCAGAAACTGGACCGCAGCAAGCTCTCCAACTGGGGCAACCTCGACAAGGGCCTGCTGGAGCAACTCGCCAAACTTGATCCCGGCAACGCTTACCTGGTGGACTGGCTATGGGGCTACGTCACTGTCGGCATCAACGTCAACAAGGTCAAAGCCGCGCTGGGCGGCATGCCAATGCCGGATAACGCCTGGAGCCTGCTGTTCGATCCGAAATACGCCAGCAAGCTCAAGGGCTGCGGTGTGAGTGTGCTCGACTCGGCCTCCGAGGTGCTGCCCGCAGCACTGTTGTATGTCGGCAAACCACCCTACAGCCGCTCTGCCGCAGACTATGCCGTGGCCGCCCAGATGCTAAAGACCATCCGGCCCTACGTCACGCGCTTTTCCTCGTCGGGC
>Ga0194060_10001303_pt1 | contig 17775 bp, 12 predicted proteins | sample SepL225m_MetaG_FD_163427 | JGI IMG/M metagenome (GOLD analysis project Ga0194060, IMG submission 163427) | Anoxic zone freshwater microbial communities from boreal shield lake in IISD Experimental Lakes Area, Ontario, Canada - Sep2016-L222-5m | ecosystem: Environmental > Aquatic > Freshwater >...
TATCAAAATTATTTACGGAAAGATTAAATGATATGTTCTGCGTATTCTTGTCCGGCGTATAATAAAAACCATTGGTGGTAAGTGAGCCACCTAAAAGATTCATATTAAGCGGATCCATCGAAAGTTTTTTATCCTTTAGCTTAATTACGCCCCTGACATTCTGAAGCTCCAGATTCTGAAATATTACTTTGCTGAAGTTTGAGTTCATGGTAAATTCAACTCTCTCGGGTAGCTCGACAGCTTTTGATTTTACCTGATTATCTGTCGGTTGTTGATTTTTCGGCTGTTCAGGCATAAGCTTGTTCAGGTCAAGCAGACTGCTGTTTACATTAAGGCTGCCTGAAATTGTGCCCTTATTAAATAGATAGCCGAGCATATTGCTGAGGCTACCTTCCGCGCTGATATCGCTTTGTCCAATTGTCATACTAAACGACTGAAGCGCAAAGAACTGAGTATTCATCTTAAGCAAAGCCTGATTAATTTTTATTTCCTGAGGAAGTTTCTTACCAGCCATTGCGAAATTATTTAAGGCAGTTGTACCGGAAGCCTGAACATTAGCAAGCTGGTTTTTCTTTACATCGCCAAGATTCCCCCTTGCCTGAAAATCAGCCTGGACAATACCTTCAAGTTTCGAAATATCTTCAAGCGGGAGTGCACTTTTAAGCTGCGCCAGGTTAATCCTTCCTTTTGCACGCATATCGATATATGGATTTGATTTAGGAGTCTTAACAAGCAGGCTCCCGTCAAACGGCTCATTCCCGATTACAAAATGAAGTAGCTTTAAGTTGATTACTGTCTGATCCGGCGTCTGTCCCGGATTCATAATATTTAAGTCCATGTTCACATCTTTAACCGGAGTGGGCAGTTTCGGATACTGAAAATATCCATTCTGAATCATCAGCCTGATATTAAATGCCGGCATTCCCGACTTATTATAAATTCCCCTTGCATTGCCTTTAAAAAGCATCTTACCCGAAGACTTCAGCGCGGAGAAATCCTTTGATGAGTATGCAGAGGGAATCAGCGAAACAATATCCTTAAAGTCAGTACGCGCTGATTCAAAGTTAATATCCATCGAAATATTTGTATCAGGCTTTGCAAAATATCCGTCAAGCTTCAGTATCAGATTATTAATATGCAGTTCATTTTTCTTAAAAGTAAATTTCTTTGCCGCTATATCTGCATCAATATCCATGTCCAATGTGGTGGCGACATTCTTTAGATAAGAAATACCCTTAAATTCCAAGTTCATCGCTTCGACTGTGGTTTTTGTCAGCAGATCGAACCTGTTCTGTGAAAAGTCGCCACTACCGGTATGATTCAGGTTCTTCATTACCACAAATATGTCAGAAGTCTGATCTTCGTATATAAACTGCCCGTCTTCAACTGTATATTTCTTTAGCGAAACATTCATCGCGGATCCTTTCGAGGGGTTAGCCGTGTCTGGTTTTATTACCATATAGTTCGCAGTACTGTCTCTAAGAACTTTTATATTCAGCTTCGGTCTGACTATTTTGATTGCTTCAACTTTAATATTTTTGCTGACAGCACTCCAGAGATTAACCGTAACCTGAAACGATGAAGCACTGATAAGAGTATCCCCCTTAAAAGGTTCCTTGCTGACAATGGTAAAATTGTCAATTGAAAGCGTAAGGTCAGGGAAGCTCTTAAACATGCTAATGCCGGTTGACTCAAAGTTGAGCGAGGCATTAAGCCTTTTGTTTGCTTCTTTCTTAACAAGTTCTTCAATATTTCCTTTGAAGAATATCGGAGTGATAACCATAAGTAAAAGCAATACGAATATAATAACGCCGGTAATAATCGCGGGTTTTTTCATTTTGTCATCCAAATTTTGTCAAAATAAACTTCTCTTAAATATTATGACTCCGGAATTCTGTTCCGGCTATCAGTATCAGACCAAAAGTATTTGCATCTTATCTTTAATTGGATCCTCAATCATTCCCTTAAATGGTACTGCGGTTATTGGCAGATTTCCGTTTAGCGTAACATCATTCTGCCCGACAATGATATCTCCGTCAATATTTAATCCCATAACCTTAAGAGAAAAAAGATTTTTATTGCCTTCCCAGTTCTCCTTAACATCGCTTATCTGCCCGCTGAATTCTTTTTTTAATTCCCCCAGTAGGTTTTTAATTCTGCTGACAGCCATATCCTGTCCTAAACTGTGGGATACTGATACTTTTAATGATGACATACTATTCTCCATTCTAATTTGTAAATTTCATGACTAAATTAATAAATTTTCTTGGAATTATCATTTATTTCGTTGATAAAACCGGATTTATTAAAAAATAAATCCTGAACACTATTATACTTAAAATGTAAACTCTCCGCTATTTCAATCTTTATCATTATTTTTGTTCCGCTATAAAAATTAATAATATACAGGGTAAAAATGAGCCACAAACTTTTACATGAGGAAAAACATTTTACTTCCACGGAACTGGTGCGTGATATCGTTATCGGAATGTCGGACGGACTTACCGTTCCATTTGCGCTGGCGGCGGGACTTACAGGAGCGGCAGTTTCAACTTCTATTATCGTTACGGCAGGGTTCGCGGAAATTGCCGCAGGCTCTATCGCTATGGGACTTGGCGGATATCTTGCCGCAAGAACCGACAACGAGCATTATGAGTCTGAAAAACAAAGGGAAATAAGGGAAACCATCGAGATACCAGAGGCTGAAGAAGAGGAGGTAGCCAAAATATTTCGCGAATATGGACTGAGCGAACAGCATATCGCGCCCATCGTTCAGGCTGTCTGTTCAGATAGAAACAAATGGGTGGACTTTATGATGAAATATGAACTCGGTCTTGACGAACCCGATCCGGCCAGAGCATTCAGAAGTGCTGCTACAATAGCTGTTTCTTACATCGCGGGAGGAATGATTCCTCTTTCGCCTTATATTTTTGTGAATAATATTTTCACCGCTCTTATTGTTTCTGTAATTGTTACGCTAATCGCACTTTTTGTGTTCGGATATATCAAAGGTAAGTTTACCGGACTCAAACCTTTGAGAAGCGGATATCAGACCATTCTTATCGGAGGGCTTGCCGCTGTTGCTGCTTTCTTAATTGCAGGATTTATCTAAAGGCACAGTCAGATAATTTTCGCATTGATACGGAAAGCTTTATTATAGTTCAGGGGTTTTATAGACGGACTGCAAAAATTGAGAACAGACCCGATGATGCAATGAATATCGTCAGTACCAGGCGCAGTACGGTTATAAAAAAAAACGGCAGAGAATAAGCGATTTTGTTTCTCTGCCGTTAATAACCAGAAGGGATAATATGGATTGTCAGACTTTGTATGTGCCTGAAGCAGTCGAGCCACCGTGACCTGTCCAGTTTGTATGGAAGAATTCTCCTTTTTCCTTGTCCAGTCTTTCATACATGTGTGCGCCGAAATAATCGCGCTGAGCCTGAAGCAGATTAGCCGGCAGTCTTTCGCTCCTGAAGCCGTCAAAGTAACTAAGCGCTGTTGACATTGCCGGAACCCAGATGCCGTTCATTACCGCCACCGAAATTACTCTTCTCCATGCGTCCTGCGAGCTTTCTACTTTTTCCCTGAAAAATGGAGCAAGCAACAGGTTCGACAGTTGCGGGTTCTTGTCAAATGCTTCTTTTATCCTGCTTAAGAATGCCGACCGTATGATGCAGCCACCACGCCACATAAGAGCAATTCCGCCGTTGTTCAGATTCCAGTTATATTCCTCCGCTGCAACTCTCATAAGCATATAACCCTGAGCGTAAGAGACAAGTTTTGAGGCAAAAAGGGCTTTCCTTATATCTTCAATAAATGCTTTCTTGTCTCCCTCGAATTTAGGGACAGGACCCGATAATATTTTTGAAGCTTCAACCCTTTCACTTTTCATTGCAGATAAGCAACGGGCGTAAACGGCTTCTCCGATAAGCGTCAGAGGCACACCAAGATCAAGTGATGCTACACCGGTCCATTTGCCCGTGCCTTTCTGTCCCGCGGAGTCAAGGATTTTATCTACGAGAGGCGAGCCGTCCTCGTCTTTGAAGGCGAGAATATCGCGGGTAATTTCAATCAGGTAGCTGTCCAGTTCACCCTTATTCCATTCGGCAAAGACTTCGTGCATTTCATCGGCAGACATGCCGAGTAGATTCTTCATGATATAATAAGCCTCGGTAATGAGCTGCATATCGCCGTACTCAATGCCGTTATGAACCATTTTAACAAAATGCCCGGCTCCGTTTTCACCCACCCAGTCACAACACGGGCTGTCGCCATCAACTTTGGCGGCAATAGCCTGGAATATTGGTTTTACCTGCGACCATGCTTCCGGTGAGCCGCCAGGCATGATGGAAGGACCTTTGAGTGCGCCTTCTTCGCCACCTGAAACGCCTGCGCCGATGAATAACAGTTTTCTGCTTTCAAGATATTTAGTTCGTCTGATTGAATCGGGGAAATGGGAGTTTCCGCCATCGATTATTATGTCTCCTTCCTGAAGATGGGGGATGAGCAGTTCGATAAAATCATCGACCGCGTTTCCGGCTTTTACCATAAGCATAATTTTTTTTGGCGATTTAAGGCTTGCGACAAGGTCTTCAATCGAATGCGCTCCGATTATATTTTTTCCCCTGCCGTTTCCATTAATAAAACTATCCACCTTTTCGACTGTTCTGTTAAAAACTGCGACTGTGAATCCGCGACTTTCCATGTTAAGTACCAGATTCTCGCCCATTACGGCAAGACCGATAAGTCCGATATCTGCAAGTTTACTCATAACTATAACCTCAATTGTTTCTAAAATAATTTATATTGTTAACTTAAAACCAAGCCGGCTTAATGTCTCCGGCAGAAAATTATCCGGTTTTTTAAGACTAATTTCAAAATAAGGAAATTCGCGCCTGACAGGATAACTGCCACGCTGATTCTCAAATGTTTCAGGAGAATTTCTAAGAGTCTTATCATCGCTTAGAACATCATAGGAAGCTTTTATAGCTTCAAAAATAATTTCATCATTGCTTTTAGCTGAGCAGTCAAACTCAGAATGGCGTGAACCTGACGGCGCGGGAATTTCAGACGGATACCAGTCCTGAGATATATTAAGCCCGAAGAATTCCGTGAGCGCGCGAATACACCAGGCAGTTCCGTTAGCCTTGCCGTCTGCGGAATAGCCTGCAATATGCGGAGTTGCAATGTTAACTAAATCTAAAAGTTCACGGTCAATGTCCGGTTCATATTCCCATACATCCAGAGCGGCATAATTAACAAGTCCGGAGGAGATTGCCTGCTTTAGCGCGTTAGTCTCAACAACCGCTCCCCGCGATGTATTAATGACAGCCTTTCCGCTGTTAAGAGTTGAGAAGAATGTTTCATCTGCCATATGGTAAGTTGTATACTCGCCACTTTTATTCAGCGGGACGTGGAATGTTATTATATCACTTTTGTCTTTAAGTTCATCGAGACTGATAAACCCGGCACCATTTTCTTTCGCCTGCCGCGGAGGATCGTTAAGCAGTACATTCATCCCAATCAGTTTTGCCATCTTTGCCACTTTGCTTCCGACATTCCCAACACCAACGATGCCAATCGTAGCATTACGAAGGTTAAGCTTCTTTTCCTGCGCAATAGTTACCAGAGTTGAAGCGATATACTGCATAACAGACGATGAGTTACAGCCGGGAGCACTTACCCATTTTATATTATTCCCGATGCAGTATGCCTGGTCGATATGGTCAAAGCCGATTGTAGCCGTGGCGATAAATTTGACGCTACTGCCGTCAAGAAGGGGAGCACCGCAATTGGTGCGGGTTCTAACGAGAAGCGCATCGGCTTCTTTTACCGCTCCCGCTGTAATCATTGACGGGTCAGGATACTTGATATCTGCAAATGGTTCCAATACGCCTTTAAGAAATGGAATCTTACTGTCGGCGACTATTTTTATCTTCTTACTCATACTTCCTAAATAATTAATCTGTTTTTATGAAATATTTAAAATGGTCAGGTGTAGTTTAATAAATAGTTTTATCTTTTCAAATTCCTGGGAATTTTCTTTTGCCTGGCGTACAAACTATGTTTGGTATTTAGTTATGCTGTGAGTAAGTTTATTCGTATATTGGGAATGTAATTTTTAGCGGACCTGCCAATTAAATGCGGGAACGCCGGGAATGTTGTATGGGATTATTTCTCAACTGCCTGCTTACTTCGGTAATATTCCGGCTTTGTAAACCTCTGATTCAAAACTCTAAGTTAACCTATAAAGCATTAGAATTCCTTGATTATCAAGACTAATCGTCTAATTAAGAAAAAGTAGTTTAATCAATACAACAGGGATTATGCATATCTAAAATGCTGATTCAATACGAATAATTATTATCACTATTTTCGAATTAGAAAAGGAAAGAAACAGTTAATGTCATTTGAAAACTTAAATCTTATTGAACCTATTAAAAAAGCGCTTAAAAGCGAAGGTTACACTACTCCGACTCCTATACAGGAGCAGGCAATCCCTATAATATTGGGAAGAAAAGACCTGCTGGGCTGTGCTCAGACAGGCACAGGCAAGACCGCCGCTTTTGCAATCCCTATATTGCAGATACTTTATACTGAAAAAAATCTTAACCAGGGCATCAGAACAATTAAATCGTTAATCTTAACTCCTACAAGAGAACTTGCCATTCAGATTGGCGAGAGTTTTTCCGCTTATGGACAACATACAGGTCTCCGTACAACAGTTATATTCGGAGGAGTTAACCAAAAATCTCAAACTGCCGCTCTGAGAGCCGGTGTTGATATTCTGATCGCAACTCCCGGAAGACTGCTTGACCTGATGCAACAGGGATTTGTCAAACTTCAGAATGTTAAATTATTTGTTCTTGATGAAGCTGACCGTATGCTTGATATGGGGTTTATCCATGATGTAAATAAAATCATTGCAAAGCTTCCGGAAAATAAACAGACAATGTTTTTCTCAGCGACAATGCCCGCGGAAATTAAAAAACTAAGCGGAAAGATACTTCATAATCCGGCTTACGTTGCGGTTACTCCCGTGTCTTCCACGGTTGATATAATTAAACAGGAAGTCTATTTTGTCGATAAATCTGATAAGAAATCTCTGCTTATCCATCTCTTAAAAGGAAACTCAATTGATACAGCTCTCGTTTTTACGAGGACAAAGCACGGCGCGGATAAAGTTGTGAAAGACCTTGTTAATGCCGGAATAATCAGCGAAGCGATTCACGGCAATAAATCGCAAAATGCAAGACAGCGCGCCCTGTCAAATTTTAAGGCAAAGACAACCCGTGTTCTTGTAGCTACTGATATTGCAGCCAGAGGAATAGATATCGATGACCTCTCGCATGTGATTAATTTTGAAATGTCCAACATTCCGGAAACTTATGTTCATCGCATTGGACGAACGGGAAGAGCTGGCGCGCGTGGCGTGGCAATTTCGTTTTGCGACAGAGAAGAGAAGGAATTTCTCAAAGGAATTAATAAATTAATTTCCAAAGCTATTCCTGTTATTGAAGATCATCCTTTCCCGATGAGCAATACCATGGTGCCACAGCGTCCATCAGAAGAGAAAAATAACTTTGCAAAAAGGAAAGTAACCGCATCCTCTTCTTTCAGAAGGAACAGGAATGAATGGTCCGGATCGCAACGAACAGCATAACGAATTTAATTTTTAAATAAGTGCGGGGGCATGATATGAAATATTATCATGCTTCCATGCGGGATTTTATAAGCCTCCGTGCTCAATGTTGAACGATTACTACTATTACAATATGACTGACTTAAATTTATTTCCTCCCGGCGATAGCCAATTGCTGTTTGAAGATGATTATTACCAGAAAATTTCCTTTGAGGGACGCGATTATTCGAAGCGGGAACTAAAGAACCGGGAATTTGCCGAGGTTAAGTTCATTAAGATGAACTTTGAAGAGACGCACTTTAATACTGTCAGGTTTGAGAATTGTTCTTTCATTGCCTGCAATCTGTCGCTTGTGAAACTGAAGTCCTGTCGCTTTATTGACTGCCGGTTTGACTCGTGCAAAATCATAGGTGTTAATTTTATGGAGGCAGACGGCTCCCCCGTGGTTAAGTTTAATGAGTGCAAGATTAATTACTGCATCTTTTACGGAATGGACATCAGACGTATCGGGATAATTAACTGCGAGGCGAGGGAAGTTAATTTCGAGAACAGCGACATGACTAAAGCCAGTCTGCGCGGTAGCGACCTGCTGGACAGCATTTTCCGCAACACGAACCTGACCGGTGCAGACCTCAGCCAGGCTGTTAATTATAACATCAATCCTGAGTTTAATACTATCAGGAAAGCCCGCTTCTCGATGCCTGAGGTTATGACCCTTTTGCAATGTTTTAATATTGAGATTGTGTGAAATCAGGATGGAAGTGTAGCAATAATAAAAAAGCCCGCGCTTATTCAGGCGGGCTTTCTTAATTTTAGAGTCTGTTAAAGAATGTATTCATCCCAGCTCTTAATGTTGAGCGTCTCGGGGGAATAGTTCATAATTGACTTAACAAACCTTTTGGCAAACTGTGCGTTTGTAATAAGCGGAATGTTCATATCGACAGCCTTACGCCTGATTAGGTAATCGCTGTCCAGCTCGTCTTTTTCATTATTCTTCGGTATGTTGAACACCAGGTCTATTTTGCCTTCGGCAATATAAGTCATAACACTCGGTTCCATATTATCGCATGGACGGTGAAGAGCTTCTGTCGGGATGCCGTTCTTGTTAAGGAAATCAGCGGTGCCCTGAGTGGCGTAGAACTTAAGACCGCGGCCGTAAAGCATCCGCATCTCTTCGAGCGTCTCCGCCTTATCTTTCATTGTCCCCGTTGACAGCAACACCCCTTTCTTTGGTATCCTGAAGCCTGTGGACAGGATACTCTTTAAGAAAGCTTCATTAAAATCATCACCCAGACACCCGACTTCACCCGTTGAGGACATTTCAACGCCCACAACCGGATCGGAGCCTTTAAGGCGCGTGAACGAAAACTGCGAAGCCTTTACGCCCACAAAGTCGAGATCGAATGAGGATTTATCAATTTTATTAACCCGCTCGCCCATTATAAGCTTTGTGGCAATGTCTATGAAATTAATCTTAAGCACTTTGCTCACAAACGGGAAACTTCTCGAAGCTCTCAGGTTACATTCTATTACCTTAACCTGATTGTCCTTAGCGATAAACTGAATGTTAAAAGGACCTGTTATTTCCAGAGCCTCGGCTATCTGTTTAGTAATAATTTTAATGCGCCTCATAGTTTCAAGGTAAGTTCGCTGGGGTGGCAACACGAGAGTTGCATCACCGGAATGAACGCCCGCATTCTCAACATGCTCGCTTATGGCGTAGCAGAACAGTTCACCGTTCCTGGCAACGGCATCGGCCTCTATCTCCCTGGCGCCGGTGATAAACTTGCTCATTACTACCGGATGTTCCTGGCTTATCTCGCTTGCTTTATTAAGATAGAACTCAAGCTCGTCTTCGTTTAATACAATGCTCATCGCCGCGCCACTCAGGACGTAGCTCGGCCGGATTAAAACAGGATAGCCTGCCTTTTCGGCAAACTCCTTTGCATCCTTAAGATCGGTCAGCTCGTTCCAGTCGGGCTGGTCAACGCCTAAATCATCAAGTATCTGCGAGAAGCGGTGGCGACTTTCCGCGTTATCAATCTGCCTTGGCGATGTTCCCAGTATTTTAATGCCCGCGTTATGCAGTTTCATCGCAAGGTTGTTTGGTATCTGGCCTCCCATCGAGACAATAACTCCCTGCGGATTTTCCTTTTCATATATATCCTGCACCCTCTCAAATGTCAGTTCTTCAAAGTAGAGCTTGTCGCAAATATCATAGTCAGTACTTACTGTTTCAGGGTTGCAATTAATCATTATTGTCTTGTAGTCCAGCTTGTTTAACGTCTGCACCGAATTTACGCAACACCAGTCAAACTCAACCGATGAACCAATGCGATAAGCACCGCTTCCTAAGACGACTATCTGATCGTTGCCACCGGTTTCCACATCATCTTCATTGCCGTTATATGTCATATAAAGATAATTGGTCTTTGCCGGATACTCTGCGGCCAGCGTGTCAATTTGCTTGATTACCGGCAGAATGTTTAACGCCTTGCGCTGAATGCGTATATTATTCTCTGATTCATTGAGTAGCAGACCTATCTGTTTATCCGAGTATCCCTTCTGTTTGGCTGTAAGAAGAAGCTCTTTTTGCAGAGTGGCTGGCGTATGTTTCTTAAGTTCCTTTTCAAGTTCTACTATATTCTTCAGCTTATAAAGGAACCAGCGGTCAATCTTTGAAAGTTCGTGGATGCGGTCAACCGTATAACCCTCTTCCAAAGCACGCGCCACAGCGAAGATACGTTTATCCGTAGGAGCTTTTATAAGGTCGTCCAGATTACCTAACGCAATTTCGTTGCATACAAAACCGTTCATTCCGCCGTCAAGCATACGGATAGCTTTTTGCATAACCTCCTCAAAGCCACGACCAATCGACATGACTTCGCCAACAGACTTCATCTCGGAACCAAGCAAAGTGGATACCTGGCTGAACTTCTGAAGATCCCACCTTGGGAATTTAAGCGTAATATAATCAAGCGCAGGCTCGAAGCAGGCCGAAGTTTCCTGTGTGATGATATTTTCCACTTCATTAAGAGCGTAACCGAGAGCCAGTTTTGTAGCAATAAAAGCCAGCGGATATCCCGTAGCCTTTGAGGCAAGAGCACTGCTTCGGCTGAGACGCGCGTTAACTTCTATAATGCGGTAATCTTCCGAATGAGGGTCCAGTGCATACTGAATGTTGCATTCACCTATGATGCCCAGATGGCGAATGAGCTTTATGCCAATAGATCGTAGTCTGAAATTCTCTCGGGCAGAGAGCGTTTGAACCGGCGCAACGACAATGCTGTCACCCGTGTGTATTCCCATCGGGTCGAAGTTCTCCATCGAGCAGATTGTGATGCAGTTATTATACTTATCGCGGACAATCTCATACTCCACTTCTTTCCAGCCATAAAGGGATTCCTCCAACAATATCTGATTTGCAAATGAGAAAGCGCGGTTTGCCTTGTCTGTCAACTCATCTTTATTGCGCACGATACCAGAACCGAGTCCCCCAAGAGCATAAGCGATTCTGACCATCAGCGGATAGCCTAACTCATCCGCCTTTTCAAGTGCTTCATCTACGGAATTAACAGTGCGGCTTTTAGCTACTTTCAGTCCGATTTCCGTAACCTTGTTGCCGAACAGAAGACGGTCTTCGGTGTTTTTAATCGCATCTACCTGCGTTCCAAGCACTTTTACGTTATACTTCTCAAGCGTGCCACTCTCGTAAAGCTCTACACCAACATTGAGCGCTGTCTGTCCGCCGAAACCTAAGAGGATACTGTCCGGCCTTTCTTTCTCTATTATTCGTTCTACTATATCCTTCTTAAGCGGAAGGAAATAGACTTTATCAGCAAACTCCTCAGAAGTCTGAATTGTAGCGATGTTGGGATTTATAAGTATCGTATAGACACCATCTTCTTTAAGAGCCTTGATTGCCTGACTTCCAGAGTAATCAAACTCTCCGGCCTGCCCAATCTGCAATGCACCGGAACCAAGTATTAAAACCTTATCAGCTTTTCTTTTAATTATCATTTTAGTGCCCTCACAAACATGTCAAAAATAAATTCCGTGTCGTCCGGTCCAGGCGAAGCTTCGGGATGAAACTGTGCGCCAAAGAGCGGTTTGGAGATGTGAATAATACCCTCATTGGTGCCATCGTTATCATTATTAAACCATTCCCGCCAGTCTTCCGGCAGCGTTTCGGTATTAATAGCGTAGCCGTGATTTTGCGAAGTGATATAACAGCGCTTGGCTCCGGACTCGTTGCATGGCTGATTATGGCTGCGGTGCCCGTACTTTAGTTTGTAAGTATCGGCTCCGGCTGCGAGTGCCATAATCTGACTTCCCAGACAAATACCAAGCATCGGTATGCCACTCTGCATCGCCTTTTTTACATTGGATATGGTCTTAGTACACATCTTTGGGTTGCCGGGACCGTTGGATATAACAATGCCGTCCGCATCTTCGCCCGTAAAATCATAATCATAAGGGACGCGCTTTACCGATATATCCCGTCCGAGGAACGCCTGAATAATGTTATTCTTGGCTCCGCAGTCCACAACGATAATCTTCTTCCTGCCCTTTTCGTAAAAGACCGGCTCGCCGACCGTTACCTCTTTTACCAGATCCGTCAGGTTTGGGTTCTCGAAATCTATCGGGGAGTTTTCATCGATAACTATCTTGCCGGGCATTGTACCCTTCTCTCTGAGCTTGCGCGTAAGCATGCGCGTATCAATTCCGGCGATGCCCGGTATCTTATACTCTGTCATCCATTCCGAGAGGGATTTTACGGCACTCCAGTGGGAATAATTATCCGAATAATCGCATATAACAAGCGCACGGAGGTGTATTGCCTCCGATTCGAAGTTCTTGTAAAGTCCGTTCACCCTCTCATAATCCGGTACACCGTAGTTGCCTATAAGCGGGTACGTACAGACGAGTATCTCGCCTTTATAGCTCGGATCGGTCATTGTTTCGGGATATCCTACCATGCCGGTGTTAAAAACGACCTCGCCGTTAGTGTTACCGTTATAGGCAAATGAATATCCGTGGAACTCAGTGCCGTCCTCGAGTATCAGTTTTGCTTTTGGTTTGTTGTTTGTCATGTCCTGTCTATTGTATTATTAAAAAAAAACTTTTAACTGTCCGCCGTCAGTATGGAATTACTTCAGAAGCGGTTCGATAATTTTTTATATTTTTTGTGATAAGCAGATATCCTATACCGGGCAAAAAAATAGCCGCTACATGAGCGGCTATTTAAAACATATAATGAAAAACAAAAGGAGAACCAGGCATCCATGGTCCGTTTGTAAAAATAATTGCAACCGACTGACCAGCCGGACAGCCGGAGCTGTTTTTTATGATAATGGTTGATAAGTTTGCCAATATAGCCCTGAATTCATAAAAATTTATCTTAAACTGGTAACAAATGTAATAAAAACAACGCATAAATTCAACGAAAGAATATTATCCGGGTGTATGACAATATAATTACTGCCATTTTGAGTAATGCTGTTCAAATTTAAATGAGCATTGTATTCTGATTTATTCCTGTAAATGATATTATCTTTAAATGATGCCTTAATTCCTTAAAGAATATCCCTTTTCCCCGTCTTTGTTTATTATTGTTCAAAGATATTCCTCACAGATTGCTTAACCCATGGTAATATGTATTTTTTTTGCCCGGTATATACAGATATATGATGAAAAAAAAATATTTCGCACAAGAAAAAGTTTGACATTTATTTAATAATGTTTATATTTGTAACAGTCGTTCATCATTAAGATACGATTACACAAAAACCAAACCGGATGTTTTAGATGGAAAGGATACCCCACTACAACAATTATACGTTTAACCCGCTTCTCTTCGCCGTTGCGATAAGGACTGATGTTATATTAATACTCCGGGACTGCAACATTTGCCGGAAACTATCCGCCCGGCAACTCCTGAACAATAACCATTTACTTTCTTTTCTCATAAAAACTCATTTCAAAGAGATACTTAAATTGCCTGAACGCATGTTTCCGGGTACGGAATTCATCACCCGGAAACGGCACTCCCGAATTCATTAATTAAAATCGTGTCCGGTGAAACCATAATGTGCTGTTTTTAACCTGGTTAAGGTGTTTTATTTTAATCACAGGCTTGTGTAAAACCCATAATGGCGAGTGTAAAGTACACAGAGGCTTGTGTAAAATACACAATGGCGAGTGTAAAGTATACAGAGGCTTGTGCAAAACCCATAATGGCGAGTGTAAAATACACAATGGCTTGTGTAAAACTTATAAAAGGGAATAAAGAAGTGCAAAAGGCTTCACTTTATGGAACACGGTTCGTTATTTGTTAAATCTGTCTTTTTAGAATATTTGATAAGGGTTAATAAATTGTAAATTATATAAAAGTCCGTTCTAAAAAGGTCTTTTTGATAATAAAATGTTTTGATTTAATCGAAAAATTAAAAGCTACTAAATAAATTTCAGGCTTTTAAGATTATGCTTATACGAATTTATTTAAAAAAGGAACTAACTATGACTGTTTCCAATAGGTCTTTTGCAACCCGTGCAGGTCGTTTTAATTCAGCTTGCTCACAACTTACAGGAGTAATCGAATATACTCCGTCAAATACGCTTATCACTCTGCCAAATCTGGCTATGTTTCTGAATGATATCGATACCAAAAATGAAAATGTAACTCTAAGTCAGCAGGCCCTCGATGATTTGCGCGAAGCAAGGCGGCATGCATCTTTTATCAACAAGGATGAGAATCCCGTCTGTATGGAGAGCCTCATCAAAATGGTCTTTTTCTATATTCAGGCAGATATAGAAGACAGCACCGGGACGCTCAAGATTATCAAACATATTATTGATAAAATGGAACCCGAAAGCAAGAAAGCACTTCCTCCTGTGTCTGCCGAAACTACTGATGAAAATGTTTCACATTCAACAAGTGAAAGAACATTTGCTGCTATAATTGATTATGGCAAGCAGGTTTTGTCACTTATTAATGGTATAGGGGCTGGTTATAACCCGTCAAATGATACTATTAAGGTTGTAAATTTTTCTGCATCGGTTACCGCACTAGAAACTTTGAGAACCGATATTACTACCGCTGAACAAATGCACAATAATTCCATTACTGCCCGCAAGAACATCTATGACGGGGCAACGGGAATGTCAGCCAGGACAGTTATGATTAAAAACTTTTTGGCAAGTTTGCCAAATAAGAAAAAAAATCAAAATTATATTAACTTTTCCCGTACTCTGAGAGGCGTGTAACCCCTTTTTTGGTAAAGTAAATATTATTTTGAACTATTCAGGGAGACCGGACGTGTCTCCCTTTTTCTTAATTGTACTCATAATTGCACTCATGTTCCCGCTCTTACTCATAATCATACCTGCTTCAGGGGAAATGAGCAGGATTAAGCATTTCAGATTATTTTTCTTCTTTGTTCAGGGCAGTTTGAAGCATTTCTTTAATTTTCGGAAGAAGTTCTGTTGTTAATCATGGAGGCAGAAAACCTTCTGACCGGCGGGCAGATATCCGGCCGACTTAGAATTCGTTTATTATTCCGAAGTGTATTTTACCTGAATTGAACGTATCCCCGTTTCCGAGAGCATAGCTGACGCTCAGCATCCCAAGTCCGGTTTCAAGATTTAAGCCTGCGCCATATCCATTCCTGAATCCGGTTTGTTTTTCAATAATTTTGTACATTTCAGCATTTCTCAGGTAATATCCTGAATCAAGGAACAGGAAAGCATACGTTTTCCGGGTCAGCAGTTGCCGTAATTCAAAGTTTGACCAAAGCAGGCGGTTAGCGGGGAACTGGCTTTCCCTGTAGCCTCTCAAAGAATTTGTGCCGCCAAGCCTGTACAGGTCGCTTACTTCAATGCCATTTCCTGTCAGTTCCCTTGCATGTATTCCAAAAGCAATGACTGAGTTATTATAAATGCCCTTATAGACAATAAAATCAAGGGCAAAGCGCTGGAAAGTATTGCTAAGGTTTGTTGCAGGAGTAATATATTCGGCAGGTCCGTTGATTTTTTTTTTGCTGAACTGGTATGTGTTAAGCAGATACACCCCTTCATGCGGTGCATAGATATCATCGCGTGAGTCAATTTTGAGATTAACTCCCGTTGTAATTATTGTAGAATTAAAAACTGTAAAGCGCGGAACGGTATTAACCGTTGGGACAATCGATTCAGATGAAAATATAAGAGTTGCGGAGATATTGCCGGATGCAAGGAACTCAATGGCGCCGTCAAGCCTGCCGCGCACATATACAGTATCCTGTTTTTGCTGAAAAAAGCCAAAGTTTATATTAAACGGATAACCTAAGACCCACGGTTCAAGATATTTAATTTCCAGTTCCTGAGAGTTTTTGTCTGCTTGCTGCCAGCGGATTGCAACTGCACGCCCTGAGCCAAACATATTCCTCAGAGTAATATTGACAAGCCCTGTTAAATATCCTTTTTTATCTGTTCCACTGGCGGGCAGATAGCCAATGATTCCGTCAAAGTTGTTTGTTTCTTTTTCCTTAACCTGAATGGATAAAATCCCCTCATCCCGTGAATTAAAATAATAAGATGGCGGTCCGACCGGTTCAAAAAAGCGGAGGCGGTTTAGTTTTTTTGGGATTTCATTGATTATTTTTTGTGAATAAAGCCCGCCTCTGTGGATATCTGCCTCGCGAAGGATTACAAAATCCCTTGTTTTGACATTTCCTTTTATTTCAATTTTATCAATTCTGCTGAGTTTGCCATAATCTGTTTTCAGGCAGATATCTGCAAGATAAGATTTAGTTAAACTGTCCGTCATAAAATTAACTGAGCTTATGCTTACGCCGGCAAAAGGCTGTCCTTTATCTTCAAGATAGTCAATCACCTTATTGACATTATTTTCAATTTCTGTTTTTGTAAGGATTTGATTAGTGCTATAATTAAATATACTTTGTATGGCAGGAGAATCTGCCCGGCTTATTCCGTTGCAGTAAACATTTCGGACAAGCGTTGGCGTGCCCTGATTTACATGAATAAACAGGACGGCAGATTTTTTATCTGAAGAAGTATCTGTATTACCTGAAAGAGTGCTGTGATAGTAACCCCTTTCTTGTAGTTTGTCAGAGATTCGCTGTTTTACAGAATCAAGTATTGCATGGAATAATTTTGCTCCGGTATTTATCCCGCTCCATGTAATATACTCATCCGGAGAAAAGTTATCTGCTCCTGAAACAGTTATTTTTTCAATTACCTGAGCATATAATGGAGCAGACAGTAACAGCAGGGCAGAAAATATTTTGATTTGGCTAAGCAGTTTTATCATTTACCCTTTTCTTTTTAGCGATGCAATAAGATTTTTGTGTGGGGCGGGTCGGTACCGGTTCATTTCATATTGTACTCTCACAAAATACCGGGCATTACCAAGCATTTTATCAGAATAACGCCATTTTAGATAAACGTCATCGGGGTCATATTTATTTTTTACTCCATTAAAACATTTTCCGGTATTACGGGGCGGGTGAACAACGATAAGATTAATTGGTTCATCTTCTGTTTTGTCTGATAAGACATCAGGTATATTGCCACAATAAATCAGACTGTTATTATTTTTGAACTCCTGCAGAGTAATTTAACATATATTTTAGAATATATATAATAACAGCCAGACATAGATACTGTATTTTTAAATAACTACTTTCTCTGATATTATTTTTGATATAGATATTCTAAATCAGAATTGATTATGATTAAGAGAACTCTGTTCATGCAGAGGGATGTATCCGGACAAGAAATTAATTTAGCACGGAAACATACAGAGGACTATGGATTGGAGTCGCCCTCATTTTTAAGCATTTCGATGATGTACTTAATTGCTCCGGCTAAGTCACCGAGGCCGCCAGTCAGTCTGTAACATGCGATAGCCGCGTTACAGATTTTAATTAAACTGCTGGAATTTTCATGTAGCCCGTCCTCATTTGATTCTGCGTGGGCCAGCATAAAATCACGTATCAATATATAATTATCTAACTTACTCATAAAACTCTGCCTGCTCTTTCAGAGAAATAATAAAAAAACGCTCTGATTTTTGTTTAATTGTATTGTCGGAAAAACCGTAATTATATTTAACATTAGCACAATAAATT
>Ga0194060_10001304_pt1 | contig 17774 bp, 8 predicted proteins | sample SepL225m_MetaG_FD_163427 | JGI IMG/M metagenome (GOLD analysis project Ga0194060, IMG submission 163427) | Anoxic zone freshwater microbial communities from boreal shield lake in IISD Experimental Lakes Area, Ontario, Canada - Sep2016-L222-5m | ecosystem: Environmental > Aquatic > Freshwater >...
GTATTTACCAATCAACTTCGGGAACTTTAGTAAACCGTTATTTACATAACACCGTTTATATTGAAGCAGCGCCAACAGTAGGTACTGCAACTCAAATTACTTCGGCATTCGAATTAACTACAGCAGCTACAGCACCTGGTTTGGTTGATGTTAGAAATAACATTTTTGCAAACAACACCTCAAATAGTGCAGGTACAAGCGTGGGATTACATTATGTTGCCCGCTTGCCGGCAAACACTACTAACTACTTACCAATACCAAACCTTAACTCTAATTATAATGTTTATAGTTGCCAATCAGCTACAAACGTATATTTTAGCCAAGTTGGAGCAGCAAATCAAAATTCAATTTTTACACATAATGCAGCTGCTATGGTAGATGGAGCTTCTGGCTTTAGTTTTTCTCTTCCTTTTAATAACGCAACAGGTAATTATAGTACAGTTAACTTAAGATTAACATCTCCAAATAGTTTAGAAGGTTCGGGTGATTCATCAGCATTAACTTATGTAACAGATGACGTTGATGGAAACTTACGTTCAAGCTTAACACCAACAGATATTGGAGCTAGCGCAGCTAACAGTACACTTTCTGGAGATATATTACCTCCAGGTATTATTTATACCCCACTTTCAAATACAAGCAGTATCAGTAATATTACATTTACTGCTAATATTTTTGATAAAGGAGGTTTACCAATTGGTCCAAATGCACCAAGAGTTTATTACAAGAAAACTGTAATAGGTAGCTGGTTCTCATCACCTGGAACACTTGTGTCAGGAAACAGAATTAACGGAAATTGGTCATTTACCATCAACAACTCTGTATGGAGTGGTGTAGTTCCGGGAGATAGTATTTACTACTTTGTAACAGCACAAGATAGTTTATCAAGTAACCTTAACGGTATTCCAATGTATGCTAACGGATCATCGGTTAATGTTTTAACTGTTAATCCGATGCTTCCTAATTCATATTTAATTGCAGCACCATTCCCATCAACAGTTACTGTTGGTCCTGGTGGTATGTATAACAGTTTTACTGAAACTGGCGCATTAGGTCTTTTCAATGCAATTAATACAGGTTCGGTTTCAGGAAATATCTCTGTTCAAATTACAGGAAACATTACAGAAACTGGCGCAGTTCAATTAAACCCTTGGATCGAATCAGGAGCTGGTGCTTATACCATTACTATTCGTCCTCAATTCAATAGTCAGGTAGTATTAAGCGGTTCGGTTGCAAACACAAACGGTTTAATTCGTTTTAATGGAGTAAGTAGAGTAAATATTTTAGGTTACTCAACTACAGGAACTGTTGCTGATACAAACTTGATTATTCGTTCATCAAGTACTTCAACACCGGCATTAGGTTTCTTAAATGGTGGCGGATACGATACAGTGATGAATGTTATTCTCGAGTCGAGAACAACTTCAAACGGTGTTGTGTTCATTAGTGGAACTACAGTAACAACAGGATTAAACAATGTGTTAATCAAAGGATGTTACATCCGTCAGGATATGACTTCACCGGGCGCATCTTTCCCAACTTATGGTATTTATGCAGCAGGTACAACTCCTCGTTTAAATAACAATATCTGGTTAGTAAATAACATGATTTACAATTTTGGTACTTATGGTATTTATGCAACTACAGGTAACGGTAACGGCTGGATCATTAACGGAAACCATTTCTTCGAAAACACATTAGCTACTTGGACTCAGATGTATGGAATTTATTTCACACCTGGATCAACTTCAGATAACAATACCATTAATGGTAACTGGATTGGTGGTATGGCTCCTTACGCTGGAGGTAACCCACTTACCCTTTCATCAACTTTCTATGGTATTTATGGTACAGCAGGTATTGCTACAGGTACAACAATTAACAACAACGTTATTTCAAACCTTGCGTTTACTGCAGCTAATACTGCTACACAGTATGCTATTTATGCAGCTGGTTCAGGTGCAATTTATACCATTAATAACAATAGAATTGGTAACCTTATTCCGGCATTGAGTATCAACTCGGCAGGTAACCAAAGAATATATGGTATTTATTCATCGGCAACTGGTAACGTGTCTGTTCAAAACGATTCAATCATGAACATTAACATGACGAATGTAGCAGGTGCATCAGTAGGTATCAATGGAATATTTGTAACTTCAGGTGCTTCAAACACTACAATAATTAATAACAATTACCTGAAGAGCTTTATCATGAATTCGGCAAGTACCGGAGTTCCTTATTCAGGAGCTGGTTCTATTTGCGGAATTTTCTTAGGTTCAACCAGTATCACGCAATCAATTACCAACAACTGGATTCAAACTTTGGTAAATATAAATGCCACAGCAGCACATTCAATTACCGGTATTGCACAATACAGTGCCGGAGCGGTAAATATTAACAACAACATGATTTATGGTATTTCATCTAAATCAACTTCAGCTGTTAATGGTTCTTATACTTCAGCTATCTTTGGTATTCAAACTTACTCGAGTACACAGATCAATCATAACTACATGAATAATACTATTGATAGTATTTGGTTAGTTCCAACTACACCAACAACTTCTCAGATAGTAGGTATTTACGATTATTATGCTTTACAGTTGCCAGTTATAATGACAGGTAATATTGTTCGTAACATTAATACGAATAGTACTGCAGGTGGTACAGCTTATGGTGCATCTATTATCGGTTTAGGAATGTATTATGGTTATTATACCGCAAACGGTAATATATCAAACAACCAGATATACAATTTACAAAACTGGAATACAACTTCGGCACATTGGATTTGTGGTATTATGCATACTTCATATCCTTCATTAACTGGTAACAATACAGTGGTTAATGGAAACAGCATTTATGGTTTCAAATCAGCCTCAACGGTTGCTCCACGTTTTGATGGTATTTATGTATACAATGGATATTCATCATTCACCAATAACATGATTCGTTTAGGTGTTGATTCGTCAGGTACAGCAATTACCAACCCAACTGTGATGAATGGTATTACATTGGCAACTGCTAATCAGAATTATTTATATCATAACACTATTTTGATAACAGGAGCTCCTACTTCGGGTACCTCACAAACAGCAGCATTCCTTTCAACTGCAACTATTCCTAACGGACAGTTACTTGATATCAGAAACAACATTTTTGTAAACACTACAAGTAATGGTGGTACTGCTACAGGTTTCAATTACGGTATGAAATTAGTCGATTCATTAAGATTAAATAGTAACTATAATTTATTTAACGTAAATGGATTAGGTGGTTATGTTGCAGCAACCAACTATGCTAACTACCCAACACTAGGTGGTGCAGCATTTAGCTGGCAAGGAAGCACAAAATTAGATTTAGCAAGTGCTTCAGGTAATCCTAACTTTAATGCGAATGCTTTAGGTAGTTCATATAACTTCCAAGCAGCAGGATTAGCTGTACAAAATACAACACCAATCGAAAAGAGTGGTGACCCAACTTTAACTTCGGTAGCAACCGACTTCTTCGGAAATACTCGTTCTTCAATGTCGCCAAGCGATGTAGGAGCACATGCAGGTAACTTCAGTCAGTCGCCTGATTTGTTTCCTCCGGTAATTTCTTTCTCTACGTTAACTCCAAGTGGAACATTAACAGGAACAAGAACATTAAGCAACGTTGTGATTACTGATAATAACGGTATTCCAATGACAGGAGCAAATCGTCCGAAAATATATTATGCTAAAACTTCTGCACCTGGAACATGGTACAGCAGTTCTTCAACTACATTAACAGGTTCAGCAACAAATGCTGTAGCAAGTTTCGGTATCGATTATACACCAATGTTGCCATTAACAACTGCTGATACAATTATGTATTATGTAATTGCTCAAGATAACGCTGGTAATACAATGTCGAATGCTCCTTATGCTGTTGCTACAAACGTATCAGCAGTTGCAAGCAATCCTGTAAATCCAAATTGGTATAACTTCTTGCCGGTAATTCCTGCAGGAACAGTTTATCAAGTAGGAGCAGGACAAACATTTACTTCACTTACAGGTGTTGGTGGTTTCTTCGATTTCATCAACAGCAGAACTCTTGGAGGAAACATCAGTGCAGAAATTACATCTAATTTATTAGGTGAAACTGGAGCGGTAGCGTTAAACCTATTTGGTGAAGATGGTGCAGGTGCAGGAACTTATACCTTAACAATCAGACCTGATGCTACAACTTCATCAGTACGTACAATTGAGGGTAATGTTGGAGGAAATGGACTTGTGGTTCTTAACTCGGCAAATCGTGTAAAAATTACGGGTGTACCTACAGGTGGATTATCAACTTTGAAATACTTATTGTTTAGAAATACAAGCATGTCTGCTCCAATCATTAATATCAGAAATGGTTCAACAGGCGTTTGTATTAACAATTGTATTATTGAAGGTAGCGCAGGTGCAGTATCACAAGGTTCAATCAATCTTGTTTCTCCTACTGGATTAATTCCATGTTCGTTTGACACTATCAGTGGATGTATAGTTAGAAACGATCAAACAGCTACTTTACCTAATGGACTTCCATATTTTGCATTCTATACAAACGGAAATACAAATGGTTCAGGTGTGTTTAATAACAACATCGTTATCTCAGGAAATGAATTTGCGAATTACTACAATAGTGGTGTTGTAATGGATTTGAATAATGGTAACAACTGGACAATTACAGGAAACAGTTTCTATTACAACTTGTACCCATTCAATCCTGTTACAGCTCAGTTTATTGCGCTAAATGATGTAGCTCAACAAAACTCAAGTGGTAATGTTATTAGCGGAAACTTTGTTGGTGGATCGGCTGCAAATTGCGGTGGCTCACCTTGGACTAGTACAAACATGACAACAGTATTCTATGGTTTAAGAGTATTTGCAAGTCAAGGTGTTTCAACGTTGGTTCAAAACAATACCATCAAGAATATCAACTTTATTGGTAATGGTACCTCAGCATTTTACGGTATCTATGGTGGATTAGGTAACATTGTAATTGGTGGTGGACCAGGATTGGGAAATACCGTTGGTGATGTTACTGTAAACAACAGTATTGTTAATACAAACTCATCTACACATTATGGTATTTACTATTCTTCAACAAATAATATCACTGTATCTTATAATACCGTTGCAGGTTTAAACCTTGGACAACCAGGTTACGCAGGTACTTTCTATGGTGTTTATGTTGGAAACGGAAACGTACTTGGTGTTAACAATAACACTATTGGAAGTGCATCTGTTACTAATAGCATTACCAATAATGGTATTAACTACACATATGGTATTTATTGTAATGGTAGCGCTCAGTATACTTTAAATCCATATACAGTTTCAAATAACACTATATCTAATATTTATGGTGTAAGTAATTTTGGTGGTGCGGGTGTATTTGGGATAAACCTTGCAGGTTCACAATTCCCTACAGTTGCAAACAATACGATTTATAATTTGACAACGAACAGTACCAACTTTGCTTTCTCGGGCACAGGTGCAGTTCAGGGAATTCAAATGAATATAGGTTCGAATGCAGTAGCTACGATAACGAATAACACTGTTTACGGATTACGTGCTTTAAATACCGGAGCTGTAAACCCATGTGTATTCGGAATCATTTGTGTTACAGGTCAAAGTCCTGTGATCAATGCAAACAGAATTTACGACTTAACCAATGCTTCAACATCAACAACTACAATCAATAACGTTCCAGTTATCAGTGGTATTTGTTTAGCATCTAGTCCTCAAATTTCTGCTGTTGTAACAAACAACCAAGTTACTTTAGGTTCAGGTACATCTTACAATACTCAAATAGATGGTATCTGGTTACAATATGGTAATGCTGCATTTACTTTGAATGCATTCAATAACAGTGTATTTATTACTGGTACTGCTGCTGGAAATCAAAGTTCATTTGCATTTGCTAGAAGTAATAATAGCGGAGGTGAAATGGGAACATGGGTTAACTTACGTAACAATATATTTGCAAACAATCGTACCGGTGGTACAGGAAATCATTTTGCAATTGCTAACTTATGTAATAGTCCAACTAACAACTATTGGAATGCAGCAACAAGTCAATACAATTTATTGGTAAGTGCTTCAGCAAGTACAATAGGCGGATGGGGATTAGCATCTAATACATTATCAAGTTGGATTACCAATTCAACATCGGATGCAAATAGTTATGCAATGGTAGCAGGAGTAGGCGCAGGACAATTAAACCTTGCCAACTTGTTTACAGCACCAGCATCAGGAAACCTTGGAATCATTACTACAAATGTTGAAAGCTGGTATGTATACGGAAAAGGTATCACAGGTTCACAGATAAACAATTTGAATAATGATTATGTGGGAACAACACGTAGTACAATTCAAGGATATGCAACAACATTAGGTTCGATGCAACTTGCATCAGTTCCTTCAATGTTGCCTCCAGCTGCTACAGCTTCTGCTGCTCCAGTTGCAAATGCATCATCTACCTATTCATTTGCCGGACGTAATTTTGCAACTGTAAATTGGGGAGCAACAGTTCCATCATCAGCAAATGCATATAACTTCACAGGTGTTACACCAGCAAATGCTCCAACAGGAAATAGCTTAAACCAATACATCAGATTAGATCTTGGTTCTACAGGAACATATCCTTATGGTGCAATGTTGAATTACGACATCGCTATGACAGGAGCAGTAAACTCAGGTGCAAACTTGAAAATTTCAACTGCAACATCATCGTCAGCTCCAGTATGGACAACTAACCCGGTATCTACAGTAAATACAAGTTTACAAACTGTAACTGCTGCTGGTATGACAACAACTACAAACACCATCATGTTGACAGGAACTGAAAACAACGTGGCTCCAACAATTTTATCGTTTAACCCAAGCTCTAAACAAGTGGGTGGTGCGGTAACAATTTATGGTCGTTCGTTTGTTACTATTCCTGCAGTTAGTTCGGTTAGCTTTAACGGAACAGCAGCAACTCCATATACAGTTGTAAATGATACAACAATCACTACAACAGTACCAGTGGGTGCAACAACCGGAACGGTTTCAATTACAAATGCATATGGTACAGGAACAAGTGCTGGTAACTTCACAGTTATTCAGCCACCAACTGTATCATCATTTACTCCAACAACAGGAACAATTGGAACAATAGTTACCATTACCGGAACTAACTTTAACACTGCTACTCAGGTACAGGTTAATGCAACAACGGTAGTGTCGTATACAATTGTAAATAGCACAACAATAACTGCAACTGTACCAAGTGGAGCAACTACCGGAAATATTTCGGTAACAAATCCAGCAGGAACAGCAAACAGCAGTGTGTTCGGTACATTTACCGTAATTCAAGCACCAACAGTTACTACGTTCTTACCAACAAGTGGAGCTGCCGGAGCAACAATTACTTTAACAGGTACAAACTATGTAGGTGTAACAGCTGTATCGTTTAACGGAACAGCAGCATCATATACAGTTAACAGTTCAACTAGTATCTCTGTAACAGTTCCAAACGGTGCAACAACCGGAACAATAGCTGTTACTAACGGATCTGGAACAGGAACAAGCACAAGTTTCACGGTTCTTCAAGTTCCAACAATTACTTCATTCACTCCAACATCGGGTGGTATTGGTACTGTTGTAACAATTTCAGGAACTAACTTTACAGGTGCAACAGCAGTAAGCTTTAACTCTATAGCAGCTAGTACTTTCACAGTAAATAGCTCAACACAAATAACAGCTACAGTTAACACAGGTACAAATACAGGAGCAATCGCAGTAACTACACCTTCGGGAGTAGCAAATAGCGGAAGCAACTTTACAGTAATACCTGATTTAACAGTAAGTACTGTAACATCATTAAGCGGAACATATAATAACGTAACAATTACAGCAACAGGTAACTTAACCCTTAACGGAAGTTTACTTGCTTTAGGTAGTGTTACAGTTAATACAGGTGGTAAGTTAAACACCAATGGTTTTGTAGTTAATGGAAGTAATAGCTTCACATTAAATACAGGAGCAATGCTTACAGTTACTTCTGCCGCAGGTATCTCTTCTACAGGAAACTTAACAGGAGATATTCAAATGTCGGGTACCCGTACATTTAATGCAGGTGCAACATATGTATACGCTGGAACAGCTGCTCAAGTAACTGGTAACGGTTTACCTGCTGCAACTGACACGGTTGTTATCAATAACATTAACGGTGTTAGCTTATCACAAGCAACAACAATCAATAAAGGTGTTGTATTGGGAGCTGGTAACTTAAATCTTGGTAACAATAACTTAACTATAGCTCCAACAGGAAATATTTATTCTGCTTCGGCAACTGGTTATGTAGCAACTTTAGAAAATCCTACATCAGGAGGTTCGTTGAAGAGAACAGTTACATCAGGAGGTGCAGCAGTTGTATTCCCAGTTGGAAGTGCAACATGGACAGGTTCATACAATCCTGCAACAATTACTCAACCTACAGGTACAACAGATGTATTTGCAGTAAGAGTATTCAGAGGAGTATTAACAACAGGAACAACAGGAACACCTATTGCAACAGATGTTGTAAACAGAAGTTGGGCAATTTCAGAAGCTGTTGTTGGTGGATCAAATGCAACAGTTCAAGTACAATGGCAAGACACAATGGAAAATCTTCCTTTCACTAGAACAGCTACAAATCTTCCATACCACAACGGAACAACATGGAATGCAGCACCGCTAGTACAATATACTGCAGCATCTGGAACTAATCCTTACACAAGATCACGTGCAGGTATTACAACATTCGGAGCTTCAGGTTTAGTGTTTGTTGTTGCTGATAACACAACAATCGCAGCTTTACCTGTTGAGTTAATCAACTTTGCAGGTGTTAAAGTAAACAACGATGTGGTTCTAAACTGGCAAACAGTTTCAGAAATGAACAACAGCCATTTTGAAGTTGAAAGATCATTTAACAACATCGATTTCGCAACTATCGGAAAAGTAGAAGGAGCTGGAAACAGTAATGTAATTACCAACTACAATTTCTTAGATGAGAACATCGTAAACAAAAACCAACCTGTTATCTATTACAGATTAAAACAAGTTGATTTAGATGGTCAATATTCTTACACATCATCTGTTGTTATTACTATCAGCAAACCAACAGTTGAGTTAAGTGTAAATACTTATCCTAATCCAATCGTTAACGAAGTGAAAATGAATGTAACCAGCAACACTGCTGGTAACATGAACATTATCATTTTTGATATGAGCGGAAAAGAAGTTTCTGAAACCAATGTTTATGTAGAAAAAGGTATCCACCAAGTAACCATCGAAAACCTCGAAGGATTAACAAATGGAATTTACCTGATGAACGTTACATTAAACGGAAACGTTTACAGACAAAAACTGGTAAAATAATCATTGGATAAAACCAAAATAATAAGCAGCCCTCAAGAAATTGAGGGCTGCTTTTTTTTAACACAATCATAAGATTAAATGCAAGGAAAAATTTAAGATTTGGGTTATTCTTGCAGTATGAAAAACACAAGGAAAATTCTTGCGGCTTTGATGATGCTGCAATTAGCCTATTCAGTTTCTGCTCAAACTACTTTACCAACTTTTTGGAGTTTTGTTAACCCATCTCCAACAGGTTCATCAACAAGTGACCCTGCTAGTCCACCTACACCTGGCCCAACCGGATGGTATGCTGAACTTGATCTTTTTGTTACAGGTTCTACACCTTTTACATATGCAACAGGTCAGGATGGAAACGCTTCTTGTCGTTTGGATGCTACCAGTGAATATGTGATGGTTTGGTTTACAGATAAACCAGGCCCAATCAGTTATTATTTAAAAGGAACAGGTATTTCACCGAACCCTGCATTTAGTGGAATATTCTCAATTCAGGAAGGTCCTGATACAAGTCATTGGACCGATATGCAATCAGTTACGACAATGACTGGTTCATTTGTTAGATATGTAAATAATCCGCTACCAACAACTCGATGCATTCGTTTTTATTACACAAGTAAAGTATCGGGAAGCAATGTGGCATTAGATAGTATATACATACAGGCTGCTCCTGCAAGTCCGAATGCAACCATCAATGTAAAACAAGGTACTGCAAGTATTGTAAACGGAAGCACTTATGTTGTTGGAAAAACTGCTGCTTCTCTTTTTAAAATTGAAAATAATGGAACATCACAAGCTTTAACATTAAGCAATAAAACAATAACAGGAGCTAACGCTTCAGATTATACTGTTAATTATTTTCCATCATCAATAGCTGCAAACAGCAACGATACTTTTAGTATTACTTTTAATCCATTAACCAGTGGAACAAAAAAGGCAACATTGTCTTTTGCTAATAACGATTCATTAAAAAACCCATTCGTTATTAATTTATATGGTATCGGTGGAAGCTACGCAACTGAGCCACTTAGCCAACCAACAAATCTTACTTTTTCTAATTTAAAAGCATACACATTAAGTGTAACATATAGGAATGCAGCAGGTGCAGCTCCCGAAAAATATATTGTACTCAGAAAAAAAGGTTCGGCAATTAGCGATATTCCTGTTGATGGTCAAACTTATGTAAGAGGAGATTATATTGGAACTTCACAAGTAGCATATGTCGGTTCAGATACTAGTTTTATACCTCGAAATATCATTGCTAATTCAACCTATAATTTTTCTGTTTTTGCATTCAACGGCCCATCGGGATTTGAAAATTATTTGACCACTTCACCGCTTGCTGGCAGCATTACTTCAACAGGAAGCAATATTGGTTCATACTACGGAACAATTAGTTCGGCAGCACCAACTTTTGTAAATGATTTACATGCAAAAATAAATGTACACGATACTATTTTTTACAGTAATTACACAACCAGTATTGTCGACAATTTTATTGCAAGAGACACGACAGGAGGGAAAAAAATTGTGAACTGTGTTTACTCAACTTTACCGTATGTTTATAATGATCCGTTTATGTGGTGGACAGGTACAGGAGGAAATTTAGGAACTTTAACTCGCGAACATTCTTTCTGTCAAAGTTGGATGCCAAGCAATGTGGGAAATCCTAATTGGCCAAATGGAGCAAATGGAAAAGAACTTCCTGAGTATAATGATCAACATCATTTATTTCCAGCCGATCAATTAAATGCAAATGGCAAACGTTCAAATTATCCTTTTGGTGAAGTTGTTACACCAACATATACTTCATCAACCGGTATGGGAAAACTTGGGTTAGATTCTGCAGGAAATACAGTTTACGAGCCACGTGATGCTCATAAAGGAGATTTAGCAAGAGCTTTGTTTTATATGTGTACAGCGTACAACGGAGTGAACTCGCAAAACTGGTCGTTACCAGCTCAACAAAAACAAGCAGTACTTAAAAAGTGGCATTTTCAAGATCCACCAGATGCTTGGGAAATTGCACGAAATGAATACATCAATTCAATTCAACATAATCGCAATCCATTTATCGATAGTATTTATTGGGTAAATAAAATTGATTTCTCAACGATGACTTTGATTAGTTCATCGGTTGCAGGAATTACATTATCATCACCAGTTGGTGGCGAAAACTGGTATGCAAATCATAATTATAACATCACATGGGCAAGTGCAAATGTTGATTCGGTTAAAATTGAATTGTTATTAAACGATACCGTTTACAAAGTAATATCGCCTCGTACATTAGCATCTGCAGGTACATTAGCTTGGTTGATTTCGCCTAACTCATTATCATCTACAAAAGCAAAAATCAGACTAACGGATACAAAATCTGCAACAGTTTCAACAAGTGCCAATTATTTTACCATCACTTCAACAGTTGGGGTTAATGAAATAAATATTGGCAATCACGTTTCTGTTTATCCAAATCCATCGCAAGGAAATGTAGTTGTAAACGTTGATATGCCTATCATCAGCAGTTCATCAATTACTGTTTTTGATATTACAGGCAAATTGCTTCAACGTATCGAAACAAAAGAAAATGCAACAAATTTGAATATTGAAGGTAAAGGTGTTTTTATTGTTCAGGTAAAAGCAAATAATGGTGTTACTTACAAAAAAGTTGTAATCGAATAAGTACAATAAATTATTTTATAAAAGGAAAGAGAAGTTCTATTTGGACTTCTCTTTTTTTGTTATATTTAACTGTTAATTTATGTTGTATGAAAACTACAGATATTCATCAAACAGAAATATTTTATACCGATCCGGTTGATTTGTATAAGTGTATTATGGATGCGCGTATACACAGTTCGTTTACGGGTGGCGAAGCAAAAATAAAAGATAAAGAAGGCGAGGAGTTTAGCACCTTTGATGGCTATGCTCATGGTAAAAATGTATTACTCGAGCGTGGTAAAAAAATTGTGCAAACATGGAGAGCCAATGAAGAGGGCTGGCCTGATGATCATTTTTCGGAAGTATGTTTTGTGTTTACCGAAATACCAGAAGGAACGCGCATGGATTTTTATCAAACAGGAATTCCGAACGAACATGCCGATGATATTGCCGAAGGCTGGAAAGATTATTACTGGAAACCTTTAGCACAATATTTAGACAGATAGCAAGTTATTTTTTTGCCACTACAAAAATATCCCAGGTAAAATCAAGTCGCTCGTTGGTTAGGAAAAAGTCTTTTGAAGTAATATTCAACGTATCGTTGTTTTGCTCCTTCAAATCTTTTCGCATCATGGTTGTTAAAAAATTATACGGTTTGATAATCCACGAAGATGGCAGTATTTTATGGATTCCCAGAGGATCGAGCATTAATATTTTTTTAGCCCAACGTGAATTTTCTTCATAATATTTATTCACCTTTTCATTTCCCTGCAATCCTTTTATTTCAAAACTACCAAACACTGATGACATTTCTTTTTGCATTTCGTCAAACGTGTATTCGTGCACATGAAAAGGATTACGAGCGATACTCATTTTTACATTTGGTGTAGTACAAATAAATGTTCCTCCGGGTTTAAGCACACGGTAAACATCTTTTATAAAACCGAGTCGGTCTTCAATATGTTCAATAAACTGAAATGCTGTAACAACTTCTTTGCTATTATCATCCAACGGAATTGGCGGAACTTTGCCTGCCTTAAAACTCAAATTGGTTTTAGCTGCATGCTTTTTTCGGGCATCTTCAATGGTTACTTCACTGTAGTCAACACCAACTGTTGATTTGGTATAATCGGCAAGGTATGTAGTGCCATATCCATCTGCACAGCCAATGTCGGCTGTCTCTTTATCGCGAATATAATCGCGAGCAAATTCGTAGGCATAAAAACAACGTTGTACGGTTACATTGTTGCTGTCTTCAAAACTTGGTCTTTCTCTGTCGTGCATAAATTAGCTGTTAGCCTTTAGCCATCAGCTTTTAGTAAAAGCAAACAGAAAACACTCTGATCACTAACCGCTAAAATCTAATAGCTTATTTGGCAAAAATAATCAATTCTGTAACTTGCCCTAAAATGAATTGAAATGGATTATAAAAGAGCATTACTTTTTTTATCAAAACTCAAGAAAAACAACAACAAAGATTGGTTTGATAAAAATAAAAAAGAATACGATGAAATACGCAAAGAGGTGATCGAAATGGTTTCATCGATGATTAAAAAGATTTTAGCGTTCGACAATTCGATTGTAGGATTAGAAGCAAAGCAATGTATGTTTAGAATTAATCGTGATGTGCGTTTTTCGAAAAACAAAGAGCCATATAAAGCTAATTTTGGTTTGAGTTTTAACCGTGGCGGAAAAAGCTCACCATTTGCAGGATATTATTTGCACATTCAGCCAAATGAATGTTTTATAGCCGGAGGAAGTTACGCACCCATGCCCGAACACCTTGCTGCAATCCGTCAGGAAATTGATTACAATTTTGATGAGTTCAAAAAAATTATTGGTAATAAAGAGTTCATAAAATATTTTGGTGAGTTGCGTGGTGAAAAATTACAACGACCACCAAAAGGTTATGAGGCCGAAAATCCTGCAGTGGAATTTTTAAAACATAAAGCATTTTTGATGTGGCATGAATTTGACGAAAAGAAATTGCACGAAAAAGATTTTGAGAAATATTGCGCCACTGTTTTTAAAGCCATGAAACCCATGCTTGATTTTATGAACAGAGCGATTGAGAGCTAGAATATTACAATCCTAATATACTTTTCAATTTCGGATAACCTGTTTTGCTTAATGGAATTCGTGTGTTGTTTTTCAAAACCACCACATGATTTTCTTTATCGTTCGATTCAATTTTTGTGATTTGAGGAACACTTACAATATACGAACGATGAACTCTCACAAACTGCGAAGGGTGCAGTACATTTTCGAAATGTTGCATGGTTTTCTTTTTTAAATACGAACCTTCGGGTGTGTGAATTTTTACATAATCATCATCGGCTTCAAAATAGATGATATCGTTTACTGGAATGATGCGAATTTTTGTTCCCGTTTTTACCACCACTCGCAAATTTTCTTCAGGTTGTTTTGAGTTGGAATCAATTAGTGATTCGGTCTTTGATATTTGCTCAATAGAATGTCGCTGGTCTTTCCATTTTTGTAAGGCTTTGTCAAAACGATCTTTGCTAAAAGGTTTCAACAAATAATCGATAGCAAGTGTATCAAATGCTTTGATGGCATATTCGTCAAAAGCTGTTGTAAAAATGACTCCCGGTGGTTGTTCAATCAATTCGAGCATTTCAAAGCCATTTATTTTTGGCATTTGTATGTCTAAAAAAATCAATTCAGGTTGATGTTGTTGTATGGCTTTTACTCCTTCAAATCCATCATTACATTCTTGTACAATGGTAAAATCTTCATGCTTCGATAAGTAATCTTTTATTATTGTACGAGCCAAAGGTTCGTCATCGATGATGATTGTTTTGATCATGATTGTGGAATTTTTATGGTGGTGATAAAAATATTTTTATTTGCTTCGGTTTGTAGCAAATCATTTCTCGAAAACAATAAAAACAATCGTCTTTCAACAGAGCTCAATCCAAATCCTGTTCCGTTTACAGGCCTTGATGTTTCTGCATCATAGGGGTTTTCAACTTTGATGATGAGTTCGTTTGCAATAGATGTAGTGCGAATGCTGATTGTAATAGCTTCGGTGGTATCGTACAAACCAAATTTGATGGCATTTTCAACAACAGGTTGTAAAAGCAGTGAAGGCAATTTCATTTCTAAACACTTTTCATCGATTTCAATATTGGTGTTTAACCGATGTCCGAAACGTACTTTTTCAATCTCAAGATACAAGCGTAAATGTTCAATTTCTTCCTTGAGTGAAATATTTTGTTGATCGTCTTTTCGTAAAGTGCCTCTCAAAAAATCGGATAGTAATTGAATCATTTTTCGAGCTTCTTCGGGTTGAGAACCAGCTAGTGCACTAATTGAATTTAAACTGTTAAATAAAAAATGTGGTTGCAATTGCTGACGTAAACTGGTAAGCTCGGCTTCGCGTGCAAGCTTTTCGGTATCTGATTTTCGTTGTGCATTTTCCTGTTCGTTTTTAAAGTAAAATATCATCCAAATCATCAACGAAATAAAAGCCAGCATCAAAAAATTGTATGCAAACCGAAATGGAAAAGCTTGTTCAATAAATTTTGTATAGTATGTGTCGGCAACGCAAACCTTACTTAAAAGCCAGTTTACAGAGATTGAGCAAAAAGCTGTGATAAGAATTACCCAGATATGAAGGTAAAAAGTGTTTTCTTTTTCGGGTTGATAAAAGCGCATCACATTGTATAAAACCAATCCGATGAGTGCAAGAAAAATATTGCTAACAAGACTATCGGCAATGGAAGAATTAAGTGCAAGTCCTAAATTATGCAACACATAAATTTGGGCTGCAATCCAAAACAACCACCACAGTATGTATGATTTTACTAATTTTCGATATGTAAATCGTTGTGCCAAATGTTATGAAGTAAAACTTATTTGTTGTGTTCGTTTTTCAATATTAAACGCTTGATATTTGATGAAAGCAATATAAGGTTTTGGAGAAGCTGTTTCGTGTGTATGCGAAGTAAGTTGCATTCCATCACTCAAACTTTCAAAAGGTAAAAGTTCAGCAATGTCAACAAACTCCCATTTTACTAATTCGTGATTAGCATTAATAAATGATTCATCTTCACGCATACCAATCATTCGAGCTTTAAAAAATGCTTCCTTTTCATTTTGTGCAGATATCATTCGTAATTGCTCGTCAAATTCGTTCGGAACATTTTTGTTTCCGGCTTTAATTGCGAATATCATTTTTGCGATATACCAGTTCATTGTTTGTTGATTTGTTGAATCGTTGATTTGGAAAATCCTCATCCCTTCATTCCCTCATCCCTTATTTCTTAGTAACTTTTAATATCAATTCCACCAAACACTGATGTGCCACGTATAACCAAAACCTTTTGTTCGGATAGTAATTCTCTTTGAACCGGACGTTTGTCTTCAATACCACCAAGTATGGCCATCATCTCCGATTGAACTTCCCAATTAGCAGGCACAATTAATTTCGTTCCACCAAAAACCTGTGTAACTTCAAGAATAACTTTTCCATTAATATCAGCCTGGCTTAAATTGATTTCGGCACCACCAAAAATGCAGGTTACATCACCACCTTTAAAATCTTTTGAAATGATATTTTTTTTTAATCCGCCAAAAATAGAAACTGAATGAAGTCTGTCATCACCAGTTGTTTCGTTCATATGATAATAATTATGTTGTTCACATTTATTCCAGCCTCTGCCAGAGTTTTTCCAATCTTTCCAATAATTATTTCTGCGTGGACGAACAATCATTACAATTCCAATAAAAATAATAATCATTGGCCAAATCATTGGGCGAATAATCATGTCGGGAAAAATATCATCGAGTAAAAATATGCTTCCAATAATTACAGGAACAAACCATCCACCTCTGCTAAAATTATGTTTAGCACCAGTATAAAGACCAATCACAATGAGTAGCATTTGCCATGTAAATAGCCAATCGGGCAACCACATACCAAGTTCGCGGGCCATAAAAACACAGCCAATTACAATTAATATAGAGCCAGCAATAACTCTTCCCGAGTGAGGGCGATTAATTGATTGCCAGTTATTTGAGTTTGTGTTATTTGTTTCGTTTTTGTCGTCTATGTTTTCCATGTTTTATTTTTTAACGGAACAAACGTAATGGTATTTTTTTGATCACCATTTGCAAATAGGTAATGATGAAATCAGTATCGGTGAAATGAATATTTTTACATGTGAACGGAAATTCAATTATAAATACTTAAGCCACCACGATTGATGAGTTTGTTTGTAATGGCTGAATTTTTTACAAACTGGGTAAAGTACAATCAGTACAAAAATCCAAATGACATAAACCCCGGCAAGTCCAAAACCCATGTCTGGTGCTCGAAATAGAAACATCGATTGGTTGGATTGTATTTCAGAAACTTGATGTCCGGAAACAAAAAACAAAATCACAGTTAAAAAATGAATGAGATAAATATGAGCGATATAATAAAAAAATGGAACTCGTCCGAAAACCTCAACAATAGCAGAAAATTTATTCTGAATATGTTCGGCTAAGGCAAGAAAAATTAAAGCTGGTCCGATAGTCATTAATACATAAAGTAATGAAGGAGGATATTTGCTCACATCAATAAACGAAAGCAAACTGAACATAAAATTATTTTGCAAGCTCCAATGAAGCGAATCACCAAATGAGTTGATAAGTCTAATGGAAACGAACAATGCAATCATCGCAATACCAAGA
>Ga0194060_10001305_pt1 | contig 17744 bp, 14 predicted proteins | sample SepL225m_MetaG_FD_163427 | JGI IMG/M metagenome (GOLD analysis project Ga0194060, IMG submission 163427) | Anoxic zone freshwater microbial communities from boreal shield lake in IISD Experimental Lakes Area, Ontario, Canada - Sep2016-L222-5m | ecosystem: Environmental > Aquatic > Freshwater >...
CCCCACCCCCGTCGCATCCGGCCCCAGCGTCGGCCTCACGTTCTTGGGCAACTGCGCGCCCAGGCTGCTCAGATACTCCAGCACGCGGCTGCGCGCCCAGTAAGGATCCGTGCCGTCCTCAAAAATCACATACACGAATGAGAAGCCGAAGAACGAATACCCGCGCACCACCTTATTCCGCGGCACCGACAGCATCTTGGTCGTGATGGGATACGTGACCTGGTCCTGCACAATCTGCGGCGCTTGCCCCGGCCACTCGGTATAGACGATGACCTGCACGTCCGACAGGTCCGGGATCGCATCCAGCGGTATGTTGCGCAGCGCGTAGGTCCCGAATACCACAAGCGCAAGCGTCGTGATCAAGACGACGAACTTGTTCTTCAGTGAGAAATCTATGATGCCCTTTAGCATAGGAATCGTTAGGCTCAGTGGTGGTGCTCAGGCATGGCCGCACTGCTTGCGGGCATCTCCGACGCATGCTGCTTCCGCCAATTCTCTTCGGCGATCTTCCCGTGCTTCAGCGTGGATGTGTCCACAAGCTTCATCTCGCACTTAGGGCACGCCCCCGGCTTGTCCGAAACCACATCCGCGTCTTCGGCCATGGGGCACGTGTACAATTTCGCGGGCAAGGGTGTGCTCGTGTTCGCCGGCGTATTTGTGGCCTGGGCCGGTTTCGGTTGCACCATCACCGGAATGAGCGTCATGCCGCATTTGGGGCACTTGCCCGGCTTCTCAGCCCGCACGTCGCTGTGCTCCGGCATCGGGCAGGTGTAATACTCGAGTTTCCCGCCCGGCTGAATCTTATCCAGCGCCTCTCGCGTCACGGGCACTAGCGTCATCCCGCACAGCGGGCACTTGCCCGCGTGGTCATATTCCAGGGAGACGTGCTCCGGCATCGGGCAGATATAGACAACCCTCTCCGCTCCGACTGCCGCCGCGTTCGTTCCAGCCCCGGTTGCGGCCAAGGCCCCCTCATGACCCGCATGCTCCCTGGGTTTCTCCGACCCATGAGGCCTCATCATCTTCTGGATTGCCTCACGCAACTGGCTCTCCGAATCGAGCATGAACTGCCCCGAAATCACAATCCGTTCGCCTTCACTCAGCCCGCTTAATACCTGGTATAGGTTGCCCTCTGCTCGTGCCCCGATCGCTACCGTGCGCGGCTCAAACTTCCCGCCCTCCAGCGCGACGAATACCGTGTTCTTCTCCCCGCTTCGCAACACCGCCATATCGGGCACCAGCAGCGCCGAGGCCGCCAACTCTGCCTCCAGCTCAACCGTGGTAAACATCCCCGGCTTTAATAAATAACCTGGGTTGTGAAACTCCATCCGCACCTTGGCCGTCCGCGTCTTCTCATCCACGGTCGGATAGATATAGGTGACGCGCCCCCGGAACTTGCGGTCCGGGAGGTAGGAAAGACTGACCGTGGCCTCCTGCCCGAGCCGGACCTGCGGCAGGTCCTGTTCGTATATCTGCGATTGCACCCAAACGGTGCCCAGGTCCGCCAGCCGGTAGAGTTTCATCCCGGCCTCCACCATCTGTCCCGCCACTACCATCTTCTCGACGACAACGCCGTCGCGCGGCGCGTTGATGGAAAGCGTCTTTCTTGCGTGGCCGTCCTTCTCGATTTGCTCGATTTGCTCGCTGGGAACGTCCAGGAATTTGAGCTTGGCCCGCGCGCTGGCTTTGAGCGCCTCCGTGCCGGCACCCATCAGGTTGGTGGGCTGGTTGAGCGCCAGCAGGTACTCGACCTGGGCACTGTATAGCTCCGGCGAATAAATATCGAACAGCGGGTCCCCCCGATGGACCTGCTGGCCGGTTGAATCGACGAGCAGCTTTTCAACCCAGCCCTTGAACTTGGTGGTCACCTCTGTGAGCGCAGTCTCGTCGAAGTCCACTACGCCCACCGTTCGCACCATGCGCCGGAGCGGGCCGCGTGTCACCAACCCGGTGCGCAGGTCCATGTTCTGGATCGTCACGGAATCAATCGTGATGGCAGACGTCTCCGCCGCCGCAGCTTCGTCATCATAAACCGGCACCATGTCCATCCCCATGCTGTCCTTGCGCGGTGTGGGGCTGACCTCGCCCGGGTTCATGGTGGACTTGTAGGATTTGACCTTGCGTTCGGTCGGGGAGGCTTTCGTGCCGGCCTGCTTGCGGACGGGCGTCAGCTTCATGCCGCAGATCGGACAGTTGCCGGGTTTGTGCTCGATGACCTGAGGATGCATGCCGCAGGTATAGAGTTGCTCCGCCTTGGCCTCATTGGCGGGGCCATGCTCGCCGCCGCAGGAGGTCAGCAAGAGAGCCGCGCTGCCCGCGACTGCTATTACTAGCGTGCCCGCAAGCAGGCCTCGACACATCCGCAGCCACAGGTGCTCGGACGCCGGCTTCCCCCTCACCCCAGCTCTCACCCCAGGGGAGAGGGAGAACACTGGCCAGCGGTTCGGCGAGGCTGAGGCGCCACGGAATGTCGAGAGACTGACTTCGTTTCCCCCTCTCCCCGGGGGAGAGGGCTGGGGTGAGGGGGAACAGGCCGCCGGTTCTGCCAAGCCACTGGACCTAACGATTTCCCCTTTTCGCCCTACGCGCACGAAGAGTCTAAAGAACATACTGCGTTTCCTTGGCTGTTTCATAAATCACATTCCTCCTTTGGTCTTCTGGGCTGCAGACGAGCCGCCGGGAAGCATCCCTGTTCCACTTGCCGCCATTCCTCTCGCGGGCGCCATGCCCGGAACGGCAATTGCGCCCATTCCCTCGGCACCGGACGGCGGCATCCCCTGGACGATAAGCGTGAGTTCGGCCAGGGCAAGCGCACGCTGGGTGCGAGCCTCGACCTCGCCCAGCCCGAAGCGCAACAGCGTCTGCTCGGCATCGGTGAGGTTGAAGAAATCACTTTGGCCGGCAATGTAGCCGGAGCGGGCCACTTCCACGGATTGGCGCTGCCTGGGCAGCAAAAGCTTCTGCAGCAGTTCGAGGTTGCGGCTAGCCTCGCGATAAAGGAACCCCTTCTCGGCCACGGTAACCGCCAGCGCGATCTGCTCCGCCGAGAGCCGCGCCTCACCCGCGCGCTTGTTGGCTTGCGCCTGGGCGATTTCCGCCGCCAGCTTGTCCCGCCAAATAGGAAGGCTGACCGTCCCCCAGGGACGATAGACCACCGGGTTCATCTTCACATCCGCCATCAGCCCCAGGCTCGCGTCGGGCATTTGCGCTTTGCGCGCCAGGACCAGTGAAGCCTCAGCGGCGTGGACCTCCGCCTCCATCCCCTTGAGCCGTGTGTTCCGGGCCAGGGCCGCCTCAAGAACCTTATCGGAGGTCAGGTCCAGCGGCGCGGACTCGAAGCGCTGCGGGACAGGGGGTGCCGGTTCATTGGCTCGGAGGCCCAGGGCGGCCTTAAACTGAGCCAGCAGCGCGCTGCGGGAGTCTTCGAGGTTGGCGACTTCAGTCTCAACCCGGCTTTGCTCGATTTGGGCGCGGAGCACATCCTGCAAGGTCGCCTTGCCGACTTCGTTCTGGGCCTGGGCCAGCTTCGCCAGGTCCGCCAACAGGTTGAGGTTCTCCCGGTTGACCCGGAGCTTCTCCTCCAGGAAGTAAAGCTGGTAGTAGGCGCGTTCGACCGCATAAGCGCTCTGAAGCGAGGCGGTCTGGAACGCGAAATACTTGGACTGGCTCTCGGCGCTCGCCAAAGCCCCGGCGGCGCGCAACTTGCCCGCGCCCGGGAAACTCATCATCAAGCCCGGCATCAGCGAAGTGACGACCTGCTGAATGTCCATCTGGAATGTCACTTGCGGGTCCGGCAGCGAGCGTTCCACCGTGATACGTTCCACCGAGCCCAGCCAGTCGAAATACGACGCCTCGACCTGCGGCTGGTTCAGCAGGGCATAGGCGAGGAAATTGCTGAGACTCGACTGGGCCGTCAGCGCCGGCAGTTCCGGCTTCCGGCCGTCCGGCCGGTAAGAACCGGCCACCGCCTGGATCTGGCGCCGGGCTTCCTTTTCGCCCTTGGTGGGCGTGCCGCGGCACCCGGCAAGCAGCACGAGCAAAATCAAAGTTGTATAAGTCTTCATAGCTAAGGGAATTCATCGAGTGCAGGTACAGCAGAGCGCACCCGTAATGCGTCCGCACGGTACACACCACGGGCGTGGAAGCTGGAAAATCAGATCAGGAACGTGCAGTTCCGCTGATAGAGCGGGAGAGCTGCAGCCCGGATAAGCGCTGCGGCTGGAGGAGAAAATGCGGAGCCCGGCAACGCAGGCAGCACGAACGCCAAAGCGGCGGGAGCAAGCAGAAGCAACTGGCTTGGCTGGGAAGCCCTGGGAGCAGGAGCACTCGGCGTCGGCTGTGGCCGAGGCGACCTCTTATTCATGCAGCAATTTCCCTCGCCGCAATGGCAGCCGCAACAACCCGACCGTCCCGTAGCCGCCGGCGCACCTTGCGCGCACACCACCGGAGCGGTTTGCGCCCAAACCAGCGCCGCAATGAATAGGATGGCCAACAGCCGTTTCACACCTTTGCCGAAGCAGTTCCCGGGCCGGGCAGCGCCTAGCTCTTGGCCTTCTTGGCCTTGGCCTCAGCCTCTTCGATCTTCTTGATATACTTGTCCGGCTCCTTATTGAAATCCTTGAGGCAGCCCTTGCAGCAGAACTTGATCTCGCGCCCCTTGTAAGCATAGACAAATGGGTCCCCCATTTCGCCCAGCTTGTCGCCGGAGATAATGCAGATCTTGAGCGTATAGGGCTTAAGCTTCTCGGCCTTCTGGTCAGCGGCCAGGCCGGACAGGGGAACAAGGAAGGAAGCGACGAGAATCGCCGCGATCAAGTGTCTTAGTGCTCTCATATTCTGTTTCAATTGCTGCCTACTATACCCCAACCGCAGCCGAATTGCTCAAGAAATTTACTGCAACCAGTTCAAGATGCTGTGCCCGCCCGCGATTTGGCTGCGGCCAATGGCTTGAGTGATGTATTCCTTCGCCCGCTCCACCGCCTTCGGCAACGAGCAGCCCTGCGCCAGATACCCGGCAATCGCCGCCGAGTAGGTACACCCCGTGCCATGCGTGCTCACGCCCCGGACGAACGGAGCGCTGAGCAGCAACTCCTGCCGGCCGTCGTAGAAAATATCCACAGCCTCTCTCAGCCCCCGCAGGTGCCCGCCCTTGACCAGCGCCGCGCAGCCGAAGCGCCGATGCAGCTCCCGGCCCGCCGTCCGCAGGTCTTCTACAGTACGCAGCTTCTCCCCGACCAGGATCTCGGCTTCGTCCAGGTTCGGCGTTACCACTGCGGCCAGGGGCAGCAACTCCGCGCACAGAGCCCTGACCGCTGCTGGCTTCAGCAACCGCGCCCCGCTCGTCGAGACCATTACCGGGTCCACCACCAGCGGCACACCCCGATGTCGGCGCAGGGACTCCACCACCACGCGGATGATCGGGGCCGAGTAAAGCATCCCCGTCTTCACGGCCGCCGGGCGCAGTTCATCAAACACCGCCTTGATCTGACGCCGCACGATTTCCGCGCTGCACGCCTGGATGCCATACACGCCCTTCGGATTCTGCGCCGTAATGCACGTAATCGCGCTCGTGCCATGCACGCCCAGCGCCGCGAACGTCTTCAGGTCAGCCTGGATACCCGCGCCGCCGCCGCTGTCTGAGCCGGCTATAGTCAGCGCGACCGGTAACTGTGCTCGTTTGGACATGAGCTGAGTCTAGCGGGCAACGGTGAAACGTGAAACGTGAAACGTGAAGCCTCCGGGTCAGGATTGCATGGCAAGGTGCCTCGTGGTATTGACGAGCTCGGCATGGCCGGCATGTTCGTGCAAATGGTTATCGCCGTGCCAAGCGCCGGGACAATGGCTGGCCCAGCCCAAGAGTGAAAGGCAGCAAACTTATGACAACACGCGGTCGTTGGCAGAACGGGAGGAGTGGCGAGTCGGACGGCAGGAAGGCGCCGCCGACCGCCGCGCAACGCCGTGCGCGCGAGGATCTCAGCCGGTTCTCGCACATGTGGAGCGAGCTAACCGAAGACCAGCGGATTGCCTGGCGCCAGCGGGCCGAGCAAGGCGGCCGTTCGCGTCGGTTGGGTCAATACTACCGCGTGAAAGGGCCGCAGCTCTTCAATAAACTCAACTCGGTCCTGGCGCTTTGCGACCAGGACCCGCTGACCGACCCGCCGCCGCTGCCCAGCTACAGCCCGAATCCGGTCCGCGGGTTAACGATCACCAGGGTTGGGTACGAACTGACCCTCCAGCTCACCCTCAGTGGCCCTTTCGTCGGGGACATCATGGTGTTCGCCTCGCCCCCGTTTAATGCGGGCCGAGGGTATTGCAGCGACTACCGCTTCATCGGGCTGCTCTCGACTTCCGGTTTCCACGCGGGCGAGATCACCCGTCTATACACAAGGAAATACGGCGTGCCTCCGCCGAATTCGCGCATCTTCATCCGCGCGTGGCAGCAAGTGGACGGTTGGGAATTCCGCGGGCAGATGCAGCTAACCAATGCCCTTGTGCCGCCCTGGCCCGTGGTGGCGAAAGCCCCGCCAGGCCGCCGAGCCGGCGGAAAAAAGGGATAAGGACCAGCGAAGGATAAGAGCTACACAAGAGCTAGAAGAGAGCTAAAAGAGAGCTAAAAGAGAGGGCAACGCGCTACCACCGCGCTATCACAACGCTATCACCTGGCTTTCAGGTGGCCTGGCGGTGGCTTGCATTCCCGGGGTGGGGGCGAGGAGGGCAAAGCGTTTCCCGGAATCCGAAGGCCGAAAGGACCGGAATCAGTCTGGCAGGGAGTTCTCCAGGTCTGCGATTGGACCGAATACCCCATAGCACTTGCCCGTCTCCGCATCGAGACAGCGCCGCCGGTCGGTCATGTCGGACAGAGGTACAAGCCCAACAATTCTCCTTTTGTAAGCGCGCCGGCCGCATCCAGCGACCGAAGCGAATGAAGGCTTGCGTGCTCATTGGAGTGGGTTAGACTTCCTTGCACGGTCGGTGGCGGGGTAGCCAAGTGGTAAGGCAGGGCTCTGCAAAAGCCTCATGCGTCGGTTCGATTCCGACCCTCGCCTCCAACTCTAAGTTGCTTTTTTGCAACGAGTTGCAGCTTCCAGAGGAGGCCAGTGCCAGTGAAAGTGCCAGTGAAATCATTACCGGGCTACCACTCAACAACTACTCCGGTAAAACTCGGCAATCACTCGCGACGACGGGATACGCAGCCCGTTTGGTGTAGCTGATACGCCCAAAGCCGCGTTCAGACTCATAGCTTCGGACAGAAAGTCTGAACTATGAAACGTCGTTACATCCTCTACCGCCGCAAACGCGGTGGCATGTTCTACATCGAGGACACCGAAACCCGAAAGCAGGAAAGCACCGGCACGCGAAATCGCGCCGAGGCGACCTCCCTGCTCAACGCCCGCAACGAATCCGTCCGCGCGCCGCAACTGAATCTCCAAATCGCCAAAGCATATCTGGCCGGAACCGATTCCGGGGTTGCCACCCGGACTTGGCAGGATGCCCTCAACGCGATCATCGACACCAAGAGTGGTTCAACGCAATACCGCTGGCAAACCGCTGCCAAGGACAAGGCACTCGACCTCATTCGCAATCTGATCATCCTGGAGACGCAGGCCGATCAGCTGCTGGCCTGCCTCAAAACGGGCACGGTCAGCACCAATGTCCACCTGCGGAAACTTCACAACTTCTGCATATCCATGAACTGGCTGCCGTGGCCGCTCATTCCCAAGCGCCTGTGGCCGGAAATAAAATTCCAACCGAAGCGGGCCATCACGCTGGCGGAACATCAGCTCATCCTTGAGCGGGAGAAAAATCCGGAGCGGCGAAGCTTCTACGAAATGTGCTGGCATCTCGGCGGCTCTCAAACTGACATTGCCAACCTCACAGCGGAGAACATTGACTGGACCAACCAAACCATCGCCTACAACCGGCAGAAGACCGGCAGTCTGGCGATGGTGCATTTCGGCAATGAAATCGCGGCTGTTTTGCGCCGGTTGCCGGCAGATGGTCCGCTGTTTCCCTACCTGCAAACCGTTCGCTGTGGCGACCGCGCCACGGAATTCAAGCAACGATGCAATGGATTGGGTATAAAGGGCGTGTCGCTGCACTCTTACCGCTACGCTTGGGCGGAGCGGGCGAAAACGTGCGGTTACCCGGAGCGGTTTGCCCAGGAAGCCCTCGGGCACAACAGCAAGGCCATTCACCGTGCCTACGCCCGCAAAGCGCAGGTCAGACTGCCTTCGTTGGAAAGCTATGAAAAGCAAAACGCGGAAGGCCGCATTATTCAACTCCCCACTTTGCGAGTTGAAAATCACCACCTCGTGAGTAGTGGCCATCGAAATTGAAAATTCTGTCTCACAATCTCGTTTGGCGGCGAGAACGCCGCGAAGACCTGGTTTTAATTTCCAAACGCAGGATTGTCGTTTGGCTTCTGAAACGCCATCATCCTCTCTAAACATACCGAACTAAACAAAGGTTTTGGGATGACAGCCGTTGTCATACCCTGTTTGGTATTTTTAGCAGGATGAATGCGCTCGCCACACAGCTTTTCCGCGAGGTGCGCCCGGATTTCTTCCGGGTGCTGGCCGGGCCGTTGGCGCGACTGTATGTGGACGCACTCGATGCGCTGGAGCGCGAGACGAGCCAGCGCAATCAAGGTATCGACCGGGCGGAGGCGCTGGCGTTGGTAGAGCAAGTTGTCGAGCAACATGAAGATTTGGCAGACGCGAGCGATGAATTGGTTGCCGTGGCGGCAACCAACCGGGAACGCGCGCGCATGGTCCTCGATACGCTGCGTGCGGCCGGGTGGTTGCAGGAAGAGGAGCGGTCGGACTGGCAAAAGTTGATCTTCTTCGACCCAAGCGGCACGGTCCTCCTTCATGCGTTGCGCCGGATCGCCTTTCCCGAAGCGGCCGTTTTTTCCGACAAGCTCGTCAACGTCTGTGCCACGCTCTCACGCGGCGGCGAGGTTAATCTCGACGCGTTGCATGAAGACCCGTGGGCGCAAGTGGAAACTTGCGTGGCAAACCTTCAAGCAGGTCTCGCTGAACTTCGCGGGATGCAAAAGTCCATTGAAAGCCACACGAAACAGCAACTCGCGGCGACATCGCTCAAGGAAAATCTCGCCCTGCTTTACGATCAATTTGCCGAGCGAATTGGACGCACCTGTTACGCCCAGCTTGTTCACTCCCGCCTGCCGACAAAGCTTTCGGAAACTCATCGGGCGCTGGAGGGCCTGTCCAGCCACGCTGATCTCCTGACCAAGATGCAGTCGGAAGTCATGCGCCGTGACCCCGCCCTGTCGCCGGAGACGGCAATGGCGCGCGTGCGCCTCCGTATCAATGAATTGGAGGAGATGCTCCAGCAGATTGAACCGCTCGCGGACATGATCGACCGGCGGACGGCCGAATTTGCCCGCCGTTCCCAAGCACGCTTCCGCTATTTGCAAGAAACTGCCAGCGAGAATCGCGCTCGTGTGCAGACATTCTTTGAAACGCTGAACCAACATTTTTCCGGCTGGCGGGTGGCGGACATTGACGCATTGGGCCTTGAAGTTCCAGCGCTAGCCGTTCACGACGTTCGTATTCCTGGTGGGCTTGAATCGCTTTATACGCCGCGCCTACGAAGGATTGCTGGAGAAATCGAGCCGCTGGAAGACGTTGATCCGCGTCACGCCGACCACGCGCTTGCGCAGTTGGAAAGCAACCTCCGTGACTCCCTCACCGTCAGCCGCGCCAATCATTTTATCACAACTTTACCGGGGAACAGCGGCGCGAGTTGGAGTTCTGAAGAACTACTGCGTCAGCATGTCCACAATGATGAGGATGTGGCCGCGCTGATTGCCTGCCTGTTGCACGCGCGATCGGCAGACGCTCGGTATGAAGTTCAAGTGCCACGACGGGAATCCGAATCGGATGCCGGCAGTTTTGACACCAAGCTCCAATACCGCATTGAGCGATTCACATTGGTAAAAAAATGAGCGACAACGGATCAACAACCAATTCCAACGGCCTGCTGGCGCGACTTCAGCCGCAGGACCGCGAGCGGCTGGGCGAGGCGATCCGGCGATTGATGGCGCATGGTTCAATCCTGGGGCTTGAGCCATCGCAGACTGATCTCTACCACTGGTGTTACCAGAATCGTCCGTGGCTGGATGAATTTGCCAACCTGCTGGACCTAAAACTGCATTGGGAACATCAGGACCGCACCGTGCAGGCAGTCCCGGAAAGCTCGGCGTTTTTGCTCCGTCTTAAGCTGGATGCCACGCTGGTGCTGCTCACGCTCTGGTATGAATTTGACACTGCCATCCGTGACCGTGGCGAAACCCCGCCAGTTCGGCTGACTGCGCAGCAACTCAACGATTCCCTGGCGGCGAAATTTGAACCGTTGAAAAAGTTTCAGCCCAGCCCCACGCGCCTGCGCGAAATTCTTGCGCTGGCGCAGCGCAAGAATCTGCTGCGATTCACGCCTGATGCCGCCTTGGAGCGTTCGGTCATCGAAGTGTTTCCGACGCTCAAGCGTGTGATTCCATTTCAAAGCATTGAAGAGTGGAACAAGAACGCTGAGCGGTATTTGGTGGCGGCCAAGGAGGCGGGCGCGGAAACGGCGGCGCTACCGGAAGACAGCGAAGGAGATAAAGACGAATGAGCCGCACAATCCGCCTCACCCGCATTCATGCGCTGAACTGGTATGGCTACAAGGACACCATTCCGGTTGAGGGCAATCTGTTAATCGCGGGTGTTACCGGCTCGGGCAAATCCATTCTGATGGATTTGATCCAGCTTGTCCTGGTAGGCGACCAGCGCCTCGTGCGGTTCAACCAGTCTGCAACGGGCGACCGTTCCGACCGTTCGCTCAAGGGTTACAGCCTCGGCGATCTCAAGGACGATGAGGGTGGCGTTGACAAATATATGAGGCAGAGTGCCATCACCTACGTGGCGCTCGAATTCACCTGGCCAAATGGCAAGCGGGCCGAGACCTGGGGATTGCGAATCGAATTTACGAGCGCCGCAGAAGCGCATGGCAAAGTCACACCGTTTTTCATCCCGGTGTCGTTCACGCGCGGAGATTTTTTGGACACGGAGAAACGGCCGCTGGATTATTCGGCGTTCAAGGCGTTGGCCGAGTCGCGCGAGGGACGGCTATACACCGAAGGACTGGACGCCTACCTGCGTGACATGGCGCAGCCGACCCATTTGAACTTTGACCGGGCCGTGCTCCGGGCGCTGCTCCCTACGGCCATGTCGTTCACGTTTCTCAAAAGCTTCAACGATTTCGCGCGCAACTTCATCCTCCCCGCCGACAAGCTCGACGTGAGTGATGTAACCGCAAGCTACCGCACGTTCCTCGGCTACGAACGCGACTTGAACAACCTCAACGACCAGTTTGAAAAGCTTAAAGCCATTCGCGACACCTTCACGCGCCTGGCAGACCTTCGCCGCGACCGGGTGCTTGCGCGTTACCTCGAAGCGCAACTGCGGCATGAACACGCTGCCGAACAACTGCAAGCCGATGAAGTGCGGCTCGCAAAACTCAAAGCGGAAAACGCGGGCGAGGAAAAGCGTCTGGCGGAACTGGTTGAACTGATCGAGCGGGGGCGGGCTGAATCAAAGAAGATTGATGCGCTTATCGGGGAGACACCGGAGGGGCAGCTCTACAAGTTCATCAAGGGACGCAATTCCGAACTTACTCACCAAATCAGCAGCCTGAGCGGCATTGGCAAATCGCTTGATGACGCGCTCGCCAATCGTCTCCGAAACGCCCGGTCGTGGGCGAAGGAACTTCGAGCGCTCCCAATTGAACTGGAAGCCGCGTCCGTCAGCGCTGTTGAGCGAGCCATTCAGGCGGTGGCCGACAAAGGTGTTGGCAAGGCTGGCGAAACACTCCCCGCTTTGAACACCGCCGCGCAGAATGCGGCTGCTGCCGCCAGCCGTGCTGCCGGGCAGACCATCAAACGGCTTGGTGAAATACGTCAGAGCTTGGGCCAGCTTCGCGACGAAATCGCCGCCCTCAAAATAGGCAAACTGCCGTTTCCAACCCGACTGCTGGACGCTCTGAACAACAGCCTTCTCGCGCGGGGTGCAGATTTGCCCGCACGACACCTTCGTGAGTTGTGCGAAGTCACAGACGAACGCTGGCGACCCGCCATCGAGGTCGCCTTCGCGCGCAAGTTTGCCGTCGTTGTGGCGGTCGAGCATTACGAGCAGGCGGAGCAGATTTACCACTCCTTGAAACCGTCCGAACTCGGCGGTGAGGCCAGCCGCGAGTCGCTTGTTAATCCCACGAAAGCGTTGCAACGCCGGAAGCCCGTCCGTCCCGGCTCGCTCGCGGAGAAAATAAAGACCAGCCAACCCGTCGCGGAAGCGATTATCAGCGAAGCGTTTGGAAACCTGATGTGCGTCGAGCGGCGCGAGGCATTGCGCGACCATGACTTTGCCATACTCCCGGATGGATTCATGGCACGGGGGGCGTTTGTCGAACGCTCACGCTTTTACGATGGCAATCCGTTCGTCGGCCAAAAAGGTTTGGAGCAGCAGCGCGCATGGAAAGAAAAGCAGGCTGAAGACTTGGCGAACGAAGAACGCAAACTGTCACCAGTCGAACGCGCGTTGAAGTCTCTTAACGACGGCTGGCGCGAGCACTTCGAAATTGCCCCGAGCCTTTATCAGGATTTGGTGCGTGCCCAGGAGTTGCCGAAACTCCAAGACGAGTTGAAGGAAAACATCGCCAAGCTCAACCGCATTGATCGCTCAAAGTTTGACGAATTGGCGAACGATCAGGCAAAGCTGGAAGCAAGCTTGAAGACGATGGAGGAAGAACGCCGCATGCTTGACCGCAGCGAAAAACGCGCTGAAGTGCGGCGGCTCGAAACTCAGGTTGCAACCACGCGCATTGAAGTCGGCAAACTGGCGGAAAAGTTTGAGCAGATTCGCAATGAAACTGACGTTTCCCTTTGGCTGAAACGGCTGGAAGAACTGCGGTCAGACATGCTCGCGCGCATTCCGATCAAAGAGACAGCGGCAAATCGCTTCAATGAACAATTCCACACCTGCGACCGTGATGCTGCCGCAGCTTGGGAGGACTTGAAAGCCAAGCGTCGTGAGTTGGCTGCCGCTCATTCCAAGTTCGACGACTTGCCCGTCGAGACGGAAAGCAACGATGCTCACGCCAAGCAGCTTGCCAAGCTTGAAGAGAGTGACATTCCCGATTACCGGTCCAAAGCTGAACGCGAGCGCAAGAATTGGGAGCGGCTTTTCCGAACCCAAATTCTGGAGAAGCTCTACAGTGCGTTGCAGGAAGTGGTGAACCTCCTTGCGTTGCTCAATACGGCCCTCAAGAAGCGGCCCATCGGCACGAACACATACGAGCTGCACTACCGGCGGAATCCCGACTACCAGCTATACCATGAATTGTTGGAGGCCAGCGCCGTCGCCCGCGAGGATGATTTGTTCTTCGCCTCCGCCGACCAGCGGTTTCGTGACGCAATCAACCACTTCCTGAAGACGCTTACCGAAGCGCCGGACAGCGCCGAGGCAGCGCGACTTTTGGACTACCGTAATTTCTACGAATATGACATGGAGGTTGTGGAACCGGACGGACGCAAAACAAGTGTGGACCGGCATTCCGGCAAGTTCAGCGGCGGTGAAAACCAGTCGCCTTACTTCATCGCGATTCTCGCGAGCTACCTGCGCGCATATCGGCGTTACAGCACGCGCAAGCCAGAACCATCGCTTGGGCTTGTGCCGATAGACGAGGCGTTCTCGAAATTGAGCGGCGAGCGGATCAAAGATTGCATTACCGCCCTCAAGGCATTTGACCTTCAAGGCGTGTTCTCGATGAGCACGGGCAACATTCCCTATGCCTTTGAACACTGCGACTGGCTTGTGGTTGTGTCGAAAGACGAACGCCGTCTCGGCAAGCGCACCGAGATTCGGAACATCCCCGTCAGTCTTGCGCGCGATTCGGATGATGCTCGCCGCCTGATGGCAAGATAGCCATGAAACCTCTTTCACCAGTGCTAGAAGCCCTTACCAGCCACTACGAGCGCCGTCAGGCGGGCCGCACCGGCGAAGCCGGCCGTGATGTGCTGGTGGATGTTGAGGATTTATTGCGAGAGGCGGACGCTGCGGAAGGCGAATCGCGAGCTGTCGCTGAACAACAGCTTCGCGAAGCTGAAAAGAACGGGATTCTTAAACTTGAACCCCTCCACAAGCGTGATCGGTCATCGCTGCACCAGATTCGATTCTCACCGGCCAACGAAGTGAAACTCTATGAGCTCGTAGGCAGACAATCGCCAAAGTCAGTTCGCGAGGCGCTGGCGGAACAATTTGCGGCTGCCTCCGGGCAGAAAGTTCCAGCACGTTGGGGTGATGGCTGGAAGGCTTGGTGTGAGCGGATGCGCGTGGCCGCTCGCGCCGGGAAGTCGGTTGAACCGTTCGACCGTCATCCGAGCACTGAGAACCAGAAATTACTGGAGTTGTTGCCTCAACTGCTCGCCTGGGAAGGCGAATCACTCGTGCGATTCACAAGTTGCGTTCTATGCGGTGACTCCAAAATCCTCGAATCATTGGCACCTATGGACAGAGACGGCGAGTTTCGCGATAAGCTGCGAGGGAAGCTGGGGCGCCTGCTCGAAGCAATTACGAGCGGCCAGATTCGCTCGTTGGATGACATCGGCATTCTTCCCAATCCGCGTTTTGCTCTTATCCACGGACCGTTGAAACTCCAGTTGGACGGAGAATGGCTGGACCTGGGGCGATTGAGAGGGGCATTTCGGCTCGCGGAATCAGACATTGAACGCGCTGAGAGCCTTGTGACGACTGCCCGGCGCTGCGTCACAATCGAAAACGAAACGTCGTTTCACGAACTTGCCAAACTTGAATCCAGCGAATTGCTGATTCATACCAGCTATCCCGGTTCGGGCACGCTGAAGCTTTTGCAGCGCTTGCCTGATGAAATGGAATTCTGGCATTTCGGCGACAGTGACGAGGCTGGTTTTGATATTCTTCGCGTCCTGCGGGAAAAATCAGGGCGTAATTTTCAGCCGCTGCACATGCAGCGCGGACGCATCCCGTTTGAACAAGAATCCTTGGGTCGCCCGAAACTAAAGAACTGGCCATTCTACGATTGAATGGGTTTGGGCTAGGGTTTCGCTTTCTGCTTCCGTTTCCGGTCGTTTCGTTCGCGCCAGTAGCTGGCGATGGCATCACTGGCGCGGGCGAGCCATTTCTCGTCGCGGCGGTATTGTTCCAGCGTTTCGGTGGCGAAGAACTTGGTGCTGTTGCGGGCAGGATGGCCGAGCGGTTTCAACAACCCAGCCGTTACGAGCCTGGGAATCTCGTGCGGTTCAAAACCGAGAAACCACGCCGCCTGGGTGGCATCGAGCCGGGCGGGAACGACTTTCCAACTGAGAAATGCGGTTTGTTGGGCGGTGATATTCATACATGAACGGCCGCCCCGCGCGTGCGCCGGGGCGAATGGGTTTGGGTTTGATTCTCGGAAATCTTTTGTTCCTCGTCGCCGGCGGAAACGGCTTCCACCTGGCTCGGCGCTTGGTTCTTGGTCAGATCAAGTTTTTCCTCAATTTCACTCTGGCGCCGGGTCAGTTCCTGAAAGCGCTCCTCGCGCTCGAACTTCGCGCCGACTTTTTCGCCAAGCTCTTTGACGCGCTTGTGGGCATCGGTGATGTCCAACTCCAATCTTTCCGCGCGTTCCTCAAATCCCTGAACCGTCGCCTCCAGCGAGCGGATGGTGCCGAGCGCCGTGTCCGTGACCCGCGCGCCGTAACTGTTGCTTCCGCGAATGACCATTTCCGTGGTGTTGTTGAAACCCGGACGCAGGAACAAATCAAAACCGGCGAACCGGCCGATTTTAATGTCGTCGCCAAACCGCGCCTTCAGTTTTTCCGCCCGGCGCATGATCAATTCGCCCGCAATGCCCCGGTTGTTGGATTCCTGACCGTCGAGTTCAATGCGGAATTTGTCGCCCGACGTCTCCTGCCGGACACCCAAATCCTGCCGCAGATTGGCGAGGCGTGTGGTAAAGATTTCCGCACTGGCATCGAAATTGATCCGTTGACGGCGCGCATCGCCAAGGTGCTTTATCCCGATGCGGATATTCGCGCCCAGGCGTTTGAACAGACCAAACTCGCCGATGGATTTTACGACCTCGCAGTCTCCAATGTTCCATTCGGCGATTACACGGTCCACGACCCGCGTTGGAACAGCTACAAATTTTCCATCCACGACTATTTCTTTGCGGCGGCTCTGGAAAAAGTCCGCCCCGGCGGTCTCATGATGTTCATCACGTCGCGGGGCACGATGGACAAACTCGATTCGACGCTGCGCGAACTGCTCTCCACGCGCACAGAATTGCTCGGCGCAATCCGTCTGCCGAATGACGCTTTCAAAAAGAACGCGGGCACGGAGGTCACGACCGACATTGTGATGCTCCGCAAGCTGCGCCCAGGTGAAACACCTGCTGGCCCGGCCTGGAAGGAAACCGCCAAGGTCAGCAGCAACGCCCGGAAGGCGTCGCCGTCTGATGCTCAGCCTTTGGTCGCCCCCTCATCACACACGGAAGCCTGCTGTAGTTGCAGGCTTCCGTTTTTTCCACCATGCCCGGCCGCAATTCGTGCCAGCACCGGTTTTACACAATGTATTCAGTTGTTGCTATCTGCATACATTGTGTAATAATTGCTTCGTGGCCAAAACCCACCAAAGCGAAGTGCTGAAACTCGCGCGCAAGCTGGGAGTGCTGCGCCCGCGCGACCTGCAATCCGTTGGGGTTCCGCGAGTCTATCTCAAGCAACTGGTGGAGCGCGGTGAACTGCTCAAGACCGGACGGGGGCTTTATGTCGTTGCGGGTGCAACGCTTACCGAAAATCATTCGCTGGCGGAGGCGGCAAAACTTTCACCGAAAGGAGTCATCTGCCTGCTGTCCGCGCTGCGCTTTCACGGTCTGACCACGGAGAATCCAGTCGAGGTCTGGATCGCCATTCCACGCGGTGCGCGGCCGCCGAAGTCCGGCGCTCCGGCGCTGCGCGTGGCGAGATTCTCCGGGCGGATGATGACCGAGGGAGTCCAACGGCATGTCATCCAGGGCGTATCCGTGCCGGTCTATTGCGTCGCCAAAACGGTGGCTGACTGTTTCCGCTTCCGCAATCGCATCGGCGTCAACATCGCCGTCGAGGCGCTACGCGATGCGTGGCGGGACAAAAAGGCCACTTCCGAGGAACTCTGGCATCACGCCAAGGTCTGCCGGGTGCTGAACGTCATGCGTCCATATTTCGACAGTCTCGCATGAAAAATCTTGCCGCTTCAATTCATGCCCGTCTGGCCCAACGCCGCGCGAAAACCGGCGAGGATTTCAACGTGCTGCTGGTGCGTTTCACGCTGGAGCGCCTGCTTTACCGCTTGTCCCGTTCCCAACATCGCGAACAGTTCATCTTGAAAGGGGCGATGCTCTTCGCGCTTTGGGAACCGGCGCTGCACCGCGTCACACGGGATTTGGATCTGCTCGGCTTCGGCCATCCAACTCCGGAACGGTTGGCGGAAATTTTCAAAGAGTTGTGCCGGCTGGAGGTCGAAGCCGATGGCGTTGATTTCGATGCGCGCTCGGTGGTGTGCGAGGACATTCGCGCCCAGGATGAATATGCCGGCACAGTAGATCTGCAGCGTCATGCCCTCAAGGGACTCGGCCATCCAGTGCCGACAACCCAGCACACATTTAATCCACTTGAATTAGAGCTCGAT
>Ga0194060_10001306_pt1 | contig 17733 bp, 10 predicted proteins | sample SepL225m_MetaG_FD_163427 | JGI IMG/M metagenome (GOLD analysis project Ga0194060, IMG submission 163427) | Anoxic zone freshwater microbial communities from boreal shield lake in IISD Experimental Lakes Area, Ontario, Canada - Sep2016-L222-5m | ecosystem: Environmental > Aquatic > Freshwater >...
GATCGCATCCTGATACGGAATCTCCCCTCTCCCCGTGAGGGAGAGGGGTAGGGGGTGAGGGGCCGAGGCTAACGTTGCAGGAGCCATGCCATTTCCCCGCCCCACAAGCGCAACCAGCGCATAGCCCATCCCCAGGCTGAAGGCCGGGTAGGCAATCGGCACAAAGCGGCGCAGGATGTAGATATAGGTCTGGTCGGATGTGCCGTAGGTCTGGCGGACGAAGAAGAAGGTGCCCACGAAGGCCACGGCCAGAAAGAGCCAGGAAGCGCGGTTGAGGCCGTGCCGCCACCAGAGGGCGTAGCCCACCACGCCGAGGATGATGCCAAGGGGCGAGAGATACCAGCCTACGCGCACCAAGTTCGCGAAGGGGATCGTCTCTTTGTTCTGAAGCGGTGCGGGCGCGGAGGTGAGCGTCGCCGGGTCGATCATCAGCCGCTGCCACCAGTTCATGGGCTTGAATTCGTTGTACCAGAGGATAACCGGCAGGTGAATGGGCGCGCCGATATAGCCCTGGAGCCGCAGCCAGTTGCCGGTCTGGTTGGAGAAGGGCCCTTGCCAGGGGCCGCGCTCGGCGGCTAGGCGCTCGCGCTGGGCCTGAGTGGCCGTCAGGTCGGGCTGGGCGAACCAGTAGGGGCCGGGCTGCATTACCACCCCGGCCATGGTATGCGCCTCGTCGGGGGTCAGTCGCCCGGAGCGCACATCGCCCGCTACTAGGGATGGGTCGCGGGTGAGCGGATCGTTCCAGCCGCTGCGCGTGTTGAAGAGTAGGTCAGCGTCGATAATGTCGGGCCGCACCAGATAGGCGTAGCTCGTGATCAGCAGTATCGCAACTGCGCCTATTCGCAGCAATTGGGTGCGGCGGCTGATCAATGTCATTTCAAAACGATACAGCAGACCTGCCTGTGCGCGTAACCAGAGCAGCCCGCCGAGTGTCGCCGCCAGAGCCAGCAACTCCAGCCAGATGCGCCAGCGGCTTGCGAGACCGCTGCCCTGTGCCGTCAGGTACACATTGCGCAACTCGGGCGTGAGGAAGGGCAGGCTGATCAGCCCGAGCAACGCATACTCGCGGATGCGGTCGTAGCCCGTATCAAAGAGATACGCCTGCGCGATCACGGCCAGGTGCAGCCCAGCGTGCAGCAGCATCGCGCCCAAGCCGAGGGCCATCAGCGTCTGCGGGCGGCTCCAGCGGCGGCTCAGCCAGCAGTAGAGCAGGTAGCCCAGGACTGGCCCGAGCAGAAAGAAGTCGAGCCGGGCCAAGGCCACCTGCCCAATGGATACCCCCGCCATCAGCGGCACGAGCAGATGGGGGCGAGGCTGATCGGAGTCCGACTCCATTTTTGCAAAGAAATAGAGTCCGGCCCAGATCAGGAATTGCGATACGGTTTCAGCGGTGGAGTAGCGGGCAAACCAGACCTGGGCGCCGTTGAGGGCCAAGAAGAGGAAAGCCAACAGGCCGACCCACGGCCCGGCCAGGCGGCGCCCGAGCATGCCCACGCTCCACGCGCCCAGCACAGCCAGCAGGCCGGGAGCGAACAGGCCCAGATGCGGCCCGCCAACGACGGTCAGCAGCGCGATCCATGCCGGGAGCAGATGCAGACCCTGGGGCACCACCCGGCCCTGGTTGGCCTGGCCCTCGTAGACGAAGAAGCCAGCCATCCGCAGCCGCGTGGCGATGTAGCGGCTTTTGGGCTGGCTGATCAGAAAGTTGGAGAGAGCCTGCTTGGCTGGGCCTGCCACAGCCGGATCGGACGACTCCGCGTCGCGACCGATCTCGGCCAGGAGCGGGTCGCTCTGCACCAGCGACCCGGTGCGGGCGATTGCCAGCCCGGTGTCCGCGTACACCCCGGCATCACGCACGCCGAGCAACACCTCGAAGGGCGACCCCGCGAGGAAGAGGGCGATCACGCCGATGATGGCAAAGCCGATAATCTCAGCGCGGGAGTTTTTGGCGGGAGGGCGTGTCTCCCCCCGAGTCCTGCCCATGAACAGCCCCACCACGCACACCACCAGGGTGATCGCCAGGTGCAGCCAGAAGCTAAAGACACTCAACTCGGCCAGCAGCAGGGCCAGCCAGCCGCTCCAGAGCGCCGAGATCGCCACTCGCTCGTAATGGCGCTCCAGCAGGTCGGTGGGTGATGCGTTCAGCGCACGGCTCACCGCCCACCCAGGGAGGTAGAGCAGCGGCAGCGTGGCCAGCAGCGTAATAAGCATAGGTTGCATAGATGACGCTATTGTACCAGCAACGCAGCCAATGCCATGATCCGGGGCTGGTGTACGGTCGCTGAATGCCCCCGGCGGGCGACTGAAGTCGCCCCGGCGGAGCCTGCGGCTGGGCGTCGGCCTGCGCCGACGCCGGAACCGCCCGCGTAGGCGGGCGGCCAGCCGTAGGCTCCCGTGACGCGACTTCAACACCAAGCGTTTTAGTCGCCCGCCGGGGGTATTCTGGGGCTTTGCACCAGCCCTAAAAGATTGCGAAAATGAGATCTTAGTGCTATGGTATCCGTCAGTCATCCTGAGATACTGCCTGATGTGTTAAGCGTTCAGAGCTTGGAGATCTTTCTATGCACCGTCTGCTCCGTGCTACTGTCGGGTTAGCCCTGTTCGTCACGTTGACTCTGTCGTATCAGCCTGCGCGATCTGCCCCCAGCTATGCCCCCGGCGACTCGGCTTTTGGTGTTAATAGCCATGTTGCCTCGCGCTACGGGGTTTATGAGACCTTGAGTACACCGCTTGATGTCGTTAGCCAGAGCGCAACGGGGTGGGCGCGTGAGGATTTTCAGATCTCACGTATGCAGCCACAGCGCAACCAGTTTGACTGGAATTGGTCTGACCAGATGGTGACGGGCTTTGCGCAGCGCGGGGTCAATGTCCTGGGTATCATCAACGGGCCAACGCCCGCATGGGCTGCGGCGGGAGGGGTGGGTGGCGACTTCTTCCCGCCTGACCCCCAGGCATTTGCCGAGTTTGCGCGTGCGGTTGTCACGCGCTACAAAGACCACGTCCATTATTGGCAGATCTGGAATGAGCCCGATAATGCCACGTACTGGCAACCTCAGCCCAACCCCGCCGCGTACGCCACGCTGCTGAAGACCGTTTCTGGCGCGATCAAGGCGGCTGATCCCCGCGCACAGGTGCTGTCTGCCGGGCTCGTCTCACCCGAACCCGCCACGAGTTTCCTCCAGACCCTGGCCGATAATGGGGCGTGGGATTCCTTCGACATTATTGCGATTCACCCGTATACCGATCCGCGCAGTCCCGAAGACGGACAGATCGCATCGGCGGGTGTCGGCCAGGTGAAGGCGCTGGCGGCCCGGCTGGGCCAGAAACCGATCTGGGCCACGGAGTATGGCTGGTCTACCGCATCTGGCGACCGCAACGGTAATCAGGTGGGCGAGGATGTTCAGGCGAACTACCTGGTGCGTGGTGCCGCTATGCTGCGTGCGGCAGGCGTTGAACACGTCTTCTGGTATAACTTCAAAGATAACCACTCCGGCGATGGTCTGGGCCTGCTCCGCTATGGTGCCGGCAACACAGACTACGGTCAGCCAAAGCCATCCCTCTTAGCCTTTCGGACGCTCAACCAGCAACTTGTTGGCACAACCCCGGCCGGAATGCTCGATCTAGGGCAGCGTTCGACCGTCTTTGACTTTGAGGACTTTGGATCTTGGCGGCGCGGCAATGAGCCGAATGGCACCTTCACCCAGAGTAGCGCGCAGGCCCACGGCGGCAGCTTCTCCGGCCAGCTCAGCTATAATTTCCCGACAACCGGAAACGATTATGTCGTCTTCTCGCCGGGGTCGCAGCCAACGATTAGCGGCAGCCCCTCCCAACTGGGGATCTGGGTGTATGGCGACGGAAGCGGCCATGCGCTGAAGGTGTGGCTACGCGACAGCGAGAACGAGACGCTCCAGTTCCGCCTGGGCTTTGTCGGCGGGGCCGGCTGGCAGTTCTTGTCAACGCCGATCAACGGCACAGTCGAGTCCTACAACCGGATCAGTGGGTCGGGGAACCTGCGCCTTGACCTGCCGGCGCGCCTCGTGTCGATTGTGCTGGATGACGAACCAGACAGCAAGGTGGGATCGGGCACGATCTACCTTGATGATCTGAGCGCGGTGACGGGGCCTGAGGCATATGGCGCACGCTTCGTGAAGGACGGGAGCGTCGTCGATGTACTCTGGGCACCGCAGGCCACGGAGATCAACCTACCCACGAGTTCGGCACAGGGGACACGGGTTGAGATCTGGGGTGAGAGTAAGACGGAGACATCCCACAACGGCGTGTTCACCTTCGGCGTTGGGCCAAACCCGATCTTCCTGAGCCATGTGGCGGGACAGGGGACGCCTCCGCCCACGCCCGTACCTCCGCAGCCAACGGACTCGCGCTGTTTTCCTGAGACGGGTTTCTGTATCGCCGGGCCTATTCGCACGTACTGGGAGCAAAACGGCGGATTGCCCGTCTTCGGCTACCCAATCACCGCGCAGGGCGAACAGCGGATCGAAGGCCGCCCCTTCCAGGTTCAGGAATTTGAGCGTAACCGGCTGGAGATCCACCCCGAGAACCAGCCGCCCTACGACATACTCCTGGGTCGGCTGGGCGCAGACCGCCTGAGCCAGCAGGGGCAAGACTGGATGAGCTTCCCCAAGGGGACGCCGCAGGCCGACTGTCGCTTCTTCACTGAGACAGGGCACACCGTTTGTGGTGAGATTCTGGCCGCATGGCGGGCGAATGGGCTGGAGCTGGACGGTGTACCCGGCAAAAGCGAAGGCGAGAACCTGGCCCTGTTTGGGCTTCCCCTCAGCGAGCCGCGCACCGAAACCCTGAGCGATGGGCGTCAGTACACGGTGCAGTGGTTTGAACGCGCCCGCTTCGAGCTGCATCCGGATCTTGCGCCGCCCTACAACGTCTTGCTCGGCCTGCTGGGGCAGGAAACTCGCGCCGGACTCAAGTAGATTACTAGCCAGGGCCGCCACATAGAGCAATCCTAAACTGGTTATGAAAAGGAGTCGAGCCTTTAGGCGGCCTTATCCGGCTACAGCCTTGACTCCACACAACAACCCCAAGAGGATTGCTATATAGCGGCCCTGGCCTTTTAGTGAATGACCACGCAGAGCCAGTGGGTCGTCCCCATGTCTGGCAGTGCCAAGGGCTGGACGCTGGCCTGCCAGATGTTGTGAGGTGAGATTCCGGTGTTTGGGCGCGGGGCGAGTACCGCGTACGGGCCAGCGGGCGTGCTGGTTGCCAGCACCTGTGCGCAGTGTGGGGCCAGCGCCCGCGCCATGTCGGGCCAGAGGTCGGCAAACCGCTGCCCGCGCAGCGTGACGGCCGGGTAGCCAAGCAGGGTCGCCATGGCAGCATTCATCTGGAGGAAGCGTAATTCCTGGTCGAGTACGCTCACACCGACCGGGATGACATCGATCATGGTCGTGAGCAGTGCCAGGTCGTGTGCTTGCGTGCGGGAGACTTGGACGTCCGCAATGGCACGTCGGATGGTCAGGCTCAGACGCTCGGCGGTAAGTGTGCCTTTGTCCAGGGAGGCCAAGCGATCACGCGGGGGGCGGTCACTTGTCCGCGCTACGTTACCCGCGCCAGTGAGCACCACCACAGGGACATCGCTCTCTGCACGCAGAGCGACCAAAACCTCCAGCCCATCCATATCGGGGAGGCTGTGGTCGAGCAACACACAGTCGGGTCGGATGGACTGGCATGCGGCAAGGGCGAACCCACCGCGATCTACTTCCGTGACGATGTAGGCTCCGGGTGATGATCGGGTAAGCAATCGACGCACGATCAACCGATCTTCGGGTGAGTCGTCCACGATCAGCACGTGGAGCGCGGATGAGTCCATCAATCGCTCCTCTGCGGTGGTTTCTCAAACAAACTGCTGGGGTTTCAGGTTCTGCGCGAAGAAGTGTATGCCCAGGTTGGCCAGTGAAACCCACATCGGCTTATTCCACCCGACCCGACGCTGTACCCCGCGCCACGAGAAGACGTCGCGATAGAGCTTGATATAGTTGGTGATCAGGCGTTCCTGATCGAGATTCGCTGGCACATAGACCGAGTGCTGCACATCGTACTTATCCCAGTCACGGTGCAGAAGGCGCGGTGCGATCTCATCGTACCAAGGCGTCCCTGGAAACGGCGTAGCCAACGTAAAGACCGGCATGTCGATCCGGTTACGCATGATAAAGTCGTAGGTCTGCTGGAAACTCGCTTCGGTATCGGTATCAAGGCCAAAGATAAAATAGCCCTGGATCGCAATTCCCTGGCGATGGACGTTAGCCACCACCGTGTCGTACATACTGATCCGGTTTGAACCCTTGCCCACCTGCTTAATTGTTTCTGGATCCAGCGACTCAAAGCCGATATTCAACAACTCGCACCCAGCCCGCCGGGCCAATTCCGGGATATGCGGCTGCTGAAGGAAGTTCATCGAGATATTCGCGTTCCAGGTTACCCCGAGCCCGACCATACGTTCAAACAACTCCTCCACGAACCCCGAGCGAGCCGAGATATTGTCGTCCATAAAGGAGAAGTGCAGCGCCCGCCGCCCCATGCGCTCCTGATGGTAGCGGATCTCATCAATGATGTGTTCCGGGGTGCGTGTGCGGTAGACCTTGCCGTAGATCTGGGGGGTGCAGCAGAAGGTGCAGCCCACCGGGCAGCCTTTGGTACCGACCAGCGGGATGCGGAACGTGTATTTGCCTTGCCGGACAGGCCCACGCAGCAGGTCGAAGTCAGCGTGCTGAACATCGGTCAACGGCTTCAAGACCTGGGCACGATAGATCGGCTGGAGCGTGTCGCGCTGAACATCTGCGGCCAGGTCGTCCCAGATCGACTCAATCTCGCCGATGACCACCGCGCTCGCGTGCTGGCGGGCCTCTTCGGGCAGCATCGTCGGGTGGACGCCACCCAGGATCACGCGCCGACCCTGGGCCAGAGCCTGATCGGCGATCTCGTAGGCCCGCAAGACGTTGACCGTGCGTGCGGTAATCGCCACGACATCGTAGTCCGAGAAATCCTCCGGCATCGTGTCGCCAATGCGCTCATCGCGCAACTCGACGGTAAACTGGCGCTGGGCCAGCGTCGCGACCATTAAGAGTCCCAGGGGCAAACTGGGCTTGCTAAACGACTCCACCATGAGATGGGCTGGGTTACGGGGATGCACGAGCAGCCACCGTTTGGGGGGCGACCCCGTGATAGAAGGGCTCCCCGCAGACAGTTGCCGATCCGGGAGGGAACCATTGCGCTGGACACCTTCAATCGACATCAAGAAGTCTCCTATAGCAATCCTAAACTGGTTATGAAAAGGAGTCGAGCCTTTAGGCGGCCTTATCCGGCTAAAGCCTTGACTCCACACAACAACCCCAAGAGGATTGCTATAACATACCTTAAGTCAGGCTTGCACGTCTAACTGCGACATACGCTTAGGAGGCTCGCATCCGGTCGTAGATTGACTGCGCGTCAAGTGCGGCGGCCAGATCCTCAAGCGCACTGCGCTGCCGCCTATGACACCCGACGGGATCGCAGGGTTGGAACACACCGTCCTCGGGAACCGTCACCACACGCTGAGCGATGCGCATGAGCCAGTGGGTGTATGCCTCGGCTTCGGCATCCGGCACCTTCTGCGCCAGTAAGGTGGCTACCTGCCGACAGGCGTACAGAGCCCAGAGGCGAATATCGCCAAGATCGCGGGGATACTCGGTGGGCCAGAGGGGCGATTGCCCTGCACGCTCCGTGCTGATCACGGAGCGTATAAGTTCGCTCGCCGATCCCTGGCTCCTGGTCTCCTCAATCGCTGCGATGACGGCACACATCTTCTGATGCGCCACCTGCTGTCTGTACGGATGGGCCTGGATGAGTACGAGCGCGACTAGGCCCGGAGCCCCAAGGATCAGATCCCATTCGTGGCGGTGGTAGTCAGATTGTATTGTCACTGATTGCCCGTCCCCTATGGGCCTGGAGTGTCCACTCTGGAGTGTTCCCGCCTAAGGCATGGTTCAAAATGGGTACATTCAGCTTGACAGTTCAGCGATGAGGCGATGAGGCGATGAGGCGATACGGAACGCCTCACCGCGTCATCGTTTCATCGCTGAACTGTCACGCTAGATTGAAACATGCCTAAGACAAGGTTTCAGGTTTCAGCTTTACAGTTTGGTGATGAGGCGAGGATGCGAGGATGCGATGACACGCTGTCATCGTCTCATCGCCTCACGCATCCTCGCAGAACTGTTACGCTACATGTGCCCATTTTGAACCTTGTCTAACGAAAGATTGCGCAGTAGTGGTACATGGCCCGATGCGTATCCCCGCACTCACCCCTCAGCCCCACCTCCAAAACGGGAACAAGGCAGGGCCAGGAATCGCCCTTGTCATGAGGAGCGTGCGGTTACTGTAGCATGGGACGTATTTGGAAAAGATGCTGCTGAGGGCCGTACGCATTTGGATACTATTAAAGGCTTGAGAGCAAAAGTCGCCCGGTGACGCTGGGCGACTTTTGCTCTAGGGCATGGTTCAATCTAACGTGACAGTTTGCTGCCGGACGACCCTCACCGCCTACCCCTCTCCCTCACGGGTTCCGCAGCAGGACGTATCCGACTCCCCCTCTCCCGTTCAGGGAGAGGGGGCTGGGGGGTGAGGGCTGACCGCCGACAAACTGTCACGTATCTGCGAACCGTGTCTCGTGCCTTTAAAGCGATCAGATCGTCGGTCTCTCTATGCGCGTGCGTCAGTCCGGTGTATCGGGCAGGGTTGCCGTCTGAAACCAGTAGTCGATCATCGTCTGGAGCGACTGCCTGAAGCGGGCGTAGTCTACTGGCTTGATCTGGTAACTGTTGGCACCCCGCCGGTAGCAGGTGGCGATGTCCTGCGGGTTATTCGACGTGGTCAGGACAACAACCGGAATGGACTTGAGTTCCTCATCATCCTTGATCACGGCCAGCAGTGAGCGCCCGTCGGTGCCTGGCAGGTTCAGATCGAGCAAGATCAGGTTGGGACGCGGTGCCCTGGTTACGTCGGAGTAGCGCCCGCGCTGATACAGATAGTCGAGCGCCTGATCCCCTGTCATGCAGCGGTTGAACACGACATCAAGATCCTTGCGGTGCATCCCACGTACCATCGCTGTCACGTCTTCATCGCTGTCTTCGATTAGCAAAATATGTCGGGTACTCATGGTGTTGCTCGTATATCTGCGCTCACCTTTGGTATCGAACGCCCGAACGCCTGTAGATCTGCATCGACCCGGTCGAGCGTAAACCAGAAGGTTGTCCCTTCACCGATCCGCGAGGTAAGCCAGATCGCGCCGCCGTGCCGCTCGACAATTTTTTTGGTAATCGTCAGGCCAGCCCCAACCCCGCCACCATACTCGTCGCGGCCATGCAGGCGCTTAAAGATGCGGAAGATCGTCTCCTGGTGTTGCTCAGGTACCCCAATCCCGTTATCGCGCACGGAGAAGACGTAGAATGTGCTACCGTCCGTGCCGATAACCGGCGTGTAGCCGATCTCGACCCACTTCAGCGGCGCATCGTTGTACTTGATCGCGTTCGTGATCAGATTGCTAAAAACCTCGCGCACGCGGGTCTGGTCGGCGCGGACACGCGGCAGGGGTTGCGCGATCCGTATCTCGACACCGCTCTCGCGCAGGCGCGGCTCCAGCAGCGTCATCACATCGGCCAGCACCGCGTTGAGATCAACCTCGATCCATGTCAACTCGGCGCGACCAACTCGCGAGTAGTGGAGCAGCGAGTCGATCAATGACTCCATGCGCTGGGTGAGCCGAACCAGGGTCGCCAGCTTATCTTTCCCCGCATCGTCAAGCTGGTCGCTATAGTCCTCGATCAAAAAGTGTGCGTAGTTGTGCAGTCCGCGCAGCGGCTCCTTGAGGTCGTGCGAGGCGACATAGGCAAAGGCATCGAGTTCGATGTTGCTGCGCGTCAATTCTTCATTCAGCCGGGCCAGTTCCTCCATCTTCGCCATCACCAGATCGATGATCGCCCGCCGCAGATCGCGGGCGGCTGTCACCTCGCAATGTCGCCACGGCAGCGAGGTCTGGATCACGGTCTCCTTCCAGACTGCAAATGACGTGCGCGGACTCAGTCTGGCGGTGCCTGCTGTGACAGTAACTGGCTTTTCGGGGTTGCCGCCCCAATTCACCGTCTGAACAACCTCTGGGCGGAACCAGAGCAGGTAGTTTTGCCGTGCGCGGGCCAGGCGCACCGCCAGTACGCCGCTCGCAATTGCCTGGAATGGCGCGATGGCGGCGTAATGCTGCGGCAGCGAGTCAGTCCAGAAAACACTCTCAGGGTGTTCTTGGGCGAGCCAGTTGGTTAGCTCCTCAATGACCGGCTCGGGCGGGGTCGCGCCTAGCCGCACGCACTGGCCCTCTAGACAGATAGCGACGCCACCCGCTGCGATAAACTGGAGCAGATTGGGCGTAAAGCGGGTCAGCCCGGCCACGACATCGTTGGCCATGCTCATATGTTGCACCAGCGCCGCCTGGATAGCCTGTAGCGCAATAGTGTACGACGCATCCTCCGCATCTTCCTTGTCGCCGATCTGCAACGACACCATGTGGCCGAGGAATTCGCTTGCGGCGCGGATATCATAGGACAGGTGGTGCGGCCCGCTGTAGTGGTGGCAGGCAACCAGTCCCCAAAGCTGATCGTTCTTGATCAGCGAGATCGACATCGAGGCTTGCACGCCCATGTTGACTAGATATTCGATGTGAATAGGCGAGACGCTCCGCAATGCGGCGTAGCTCAAATCAAGCGGGATGCTCGGGTGGTCGGGGTTGATCGCCAGCAAGGGGACGGGCTGGTAGGAGACATCGGGGATCAGGCGCAGCCAACTGCGCAGGTAGAGTTCCCGCGCCTGCTTGGGAATATCCGAGGCGGGATAGCGCAGATTAAGGTACGTCTCAAGATCGTCACGCGCCTCCTCGGCGATGACCGCGCCGCTCCCGTCGGGCTGAAACTGGTACACCATCACCCGGTCAAACCCGGTCAGCTTGCGGACGGAACTCGCCAGCGCCTGGGCAAATGCACGCAATGAGGACGTACGCTGGCACATCGTTACCGCATGTCTCACCATCCGGTAGACCCGCAGAGCCACCGTCTGGTAGCTCTGGTTGGCAGGTTCAAGCTCCAGAACGAGCATCCCCGCGATGCGATGGACGATCACATCAAAGAATGGCTCGACGCCGCTGATCGCCAGAGTCAGGGCGTAGAGCGCGTTCTCGTCCACCTGTTCGTTCCTTAGGCATACGTGCAGTTCAGCGATCTGTTCCGGATCAAACAGGGCACTGAGCGGCTGTCCAAGCAGGTCGCGTGGGTGACGGCCCAGAAATGCGTGGGTGTTGGCGCTGACCTGGATGATCGTCAGGTCGGGTTCGGCGAGGGCGAGCAGCACGCCGTGGGGTTGGATGGAGCCGGGGATATGGATCGGCTCACGATCACAGTTTGTCAGATCAACAATAAAAGGTGATTCCTGAGACATCATTACCTCTTCCCTGCCAGCCAGTGCGCAACGGGCGACCACTACCGGGTACAGAGCGTGTACATTAAAGTGGAGCCTATCTATCAGGGGGGCGAAACCGGTAGCCAACACCCGGCTCCGTGATGATGAGTGTCGGGGATGCCGGGTTCGCCTCGATCTTCCGCCGCAACTGCGTGACGAAAACCCGCAAGGTGTTCAAGTCGTTTTCGGAGTGTGGCCCCCAGATCGTGCGCAAAATCATACGATGCGTCAGCACATTGCCGGCGTGCCCACTAAGCAGCACAAGCAGGTTGTACTCTGTCGGCGTCAGCCGCAGTTCGTGTCCGTCATCAGTCACCAAGCGGCGCGCCCGGTCGATTTGCAAACTACCGAAGGTGACCACGGAGCCACCATCGCGGTAGAGACGTGCCCCGTGACGGAGGGCCACCCGGATGCGCGCCAGCAACTCGCGGACACTAAAGGGCTTGGTCAGGTAATCGTCGGCGCCCATATCAAGGAGGGCCACCTTCTCATCCTCGCCGTCGCACACGGTCAGCACAATAATCGGTACCTGTGACCAGTCGCGGACTCGCCGACAGACCTCGTACCCATCCACCACCGGCAGCCGCAGTTCGATTAACACCAAGTCGGGCCGCCAGCGCGCTACCAAATCGAGGGCGATCTGTCCATCGGTGGCAATCTGAATGGCGTAGCCTTCAGATTCCAACACAGCCTTGAGCAGACGACCAATCTGTAGCTCGTCGTCGGCCAGGAGCAGCCGGATACTCATAAGAAGGTGTTGCCTTTTCGTCGGTAAGACATGGTTCAGAACAGCTTTACAGTGTGGCGGAGACGCGAGGACGCGAGGATGCGATAGCATCGCTTCGTCGCCTCGTCGCCTCGTCGCCTCATCGCCTCGTCGCCTCATCGCCTCATCGCCACACTGTAAAGCTGAAACCTAGCACCTGAAACCTTGTCTAACGCCAGGGCTGGTGCGGCATAATACGTACACTGCGAAGACGGCGGTTCATGGTAGCATAATAAACTCACCGCGCCGCGCTGAATCTCGCCCATGCAGCATCTTTATATAAACCACATGGAAAACACCCACTCCCACATGTTTTCCAAATGTAGGCAGTGGTACAGTTGCCGCATTCGGCCCTGCACCTGGCAGCGTCCAGCTTTGAAAGAAACTCTATGGCTGAGCGGTTTGCGCGACCACATCCCACCAAACAAGCGTCGCGCACCCGACGTGCGCTCGTTCACGTCGAGTTGGCCGACCCAGTCACATGGATCACCCCGATCACGATGGTGATCTGCGGTGCCATCGCCACTGGTCGGGGTACACCGGGCTTTCATGTGGCCGAGTCCCACGACCTGCTCTTGGTTGGGCTGGCGGCGCTGGTGTGCGGCCCCTTTGGCACAGGCTTCAGCCAGAGCATCAACGATTATTTTGACCGTGACCTCGACGCGATCAACGACCCCGCCCGCCCTATCCCCTCGCAGCGGATCTCCCTTGGTGCGGCCCGCATCAACTGGATTGTCCTTGGTCTGGCGACGATAGGCACATCGCTCATCCTCATTAACCAGAGCATATGGGTTCCTGTGCTAGCGGCAATTGGCCTCGTACTCTCAGCGGCCTACAGCATCCCGCCGGTCAAGCTCAAGCAGCACTTTTGGATGGGGCCGCCCGCCGTCGGCTTTGGCTACGTCTTCCTAAGCTGGGTCACGGGCCACCTGATCTTCGCGCCAATGAGTTGGCCAAGCCTCGTCCTGGCCCTGATCAACAGCGCCATCGCCGCCGGTTTGCTCTTCCTCAACGACATCAAGAGTATTGAGGGCGACCGCAAGCTCGGATTACACTCGATGACCGTTGCCTTTGGGGCGCGGCGGACCCTGCTAATCTCCTACCTGATCATCGGCGTCTGCGAGTTGATGCTGCTGACCATGGCCCTGTTGGCGGGGCACCTGTGGGCGACGGCCGTGCTGGCCCTGGCTCTGCTGATCCCTATTATGAGTCAGATCCAGCTCTACCGGGAACCCACGCACAAGAATTTTAAGCGCTACATCATTGCAAGCAACCCCTTTGTCCTCCTGATCCAGTTCATGTCAGCATTCATCATCGGCGGATACGTGTAGCCGCAATACCGCAAAGTAACGCTGTCACATCGAGCGCCCGGCCCGTAAACGGGCGGGCTACTGCGAAGGCCGCTGAAGCGGCCTCATGCAGACCGCCCCCCGGCGGGTGGCACCGCACAGGGCGAGTTTTGCGGTATGACACGGTTCAGAATAGCGTGACAGTGAGGCGATGAGGCGAGGGCGCGGTGATATCGCGTCCTCGCCTCATCGCCTCACTGTCACGCTAGAATTACCAGATCTGAACCTTGTCTATTGCGTGTAGCCACATCAGGGCCGGTCGGCGCACGCCTCGCAACGTAGCTCGCTACGGCGGACGATGACCAGCACGTAGGTTGAGCGACCGCAGGTGGGACAATCGAGGGCGTCGGTCTTCTCGGTAAGCGGATCCCAGCTAACACTCAGCGTCGGCATCGTCGGTACCTTCGGGCCGGTCAGGCGGGCGCGCAGGAAGAGCCGTGGGGCGCTGAAGTGGAGCAGGTTGCGCAGGCGCAACTGGGCACGCACGCCCGCCTTGCGGCGCAGTTCGTCGATGCGCAGGGCGGCCTCGCGCCCCAGGGCGGCCTTACGTTGGATCAGGGGCGCGGTATCCTCACCCTTGGCTGTGGCCTTGGCCATCCGTACCGCGAGATCCTCGGCCATGTCGGCGAAGTAGCGCTCCATGCGTGCGATCTCGCGGCTGGCTCGCCCCTGGCGCTCGCGCTGCTGGCTATTGGCCTCCGTCACGACGCTTCGCACCACCCGTTCACGTGCAATCAGATAGGCTCGCTCCAGTGGGATTGCCGGGGCGTCGGGGAAAGCCCAGCGCCGATCCTCGCCCAAGCCGGGGTTGGACAACAACGGCTCCAGGTGGCGCACCAGCCGCCCGTAGCGCCGATCCACCGCCGCCGAGATCAGCGCCTGAGTCTTCTCGTCGCCCAGGTAGCTCACCTCAAACCAGCAGATACAGTGGGCGACGTAGTACGGACGCGGCGCGGCCAGTTCCAACTCCGTCCCCGCCGGGACGCGCAGATCACGCCGCACCTGCTGCTCCAGCCGGTAGGGCTGGAGGTTCATGTCGTCGTAGTAGACGTGGGCTACCTGCCCGCGCTCCTGGGCCGCGCTGAGCAACTCGGCGAGCAGGGGCAGGCCGAAGGTGAGCAACTGGGCACTGGGATGCTCGGGCAGCGCCTCAGGGTCAAAGGTCAGGCGGATCGGCTGCTCCGTATCGGGCCAAAGCACATCGTAAACCTGTGGCTCGATTTCATCCCACAACCCATCAACCGCCTCGGCGTAGTCGCGCAAAAACTGCTCCAAAGGTGTGATCATCGTACATCCATCGTGTAAGACAAGGTTCAAAATAGGCGTATTTAGCGTAACAGTTCTGCGAGGATGCGCGAGGCGATGAGACGATGACGGCGCATCCTCGCCTCATCGCCTCATCGCCAAACTGTAAAGCAGATACGAACCATGTCTAAGGCATGTTTCAAAATGGGTACATTCAGCTTTACAGTCTTGCGATGAGGCGATGAGGCGATGAGGCGATACGGAACGCCTCACCGCGTCATCGTTTCATCGCTGAACTGTCACGCTGGATTGAACCATCCCTTAGGCATGTTTCAAAATGGGTACATTCAGCTTTACAGTCTTGCGATGAGGCGATGAGGCGATACGGAACGCCTCACCGCGTCATCGTTTCATCGCAAGACTGTCAAGCTAGATTGAAACATGCCTAAGAGCGCATCTGCTGCGCCCCTACTCCGGGGCAAATCGCTCGCCGAACAACTTATCGTCGTGGGCGCGCTGGCGCTGGTAGGCTCCGCGTGCCGCCACCAAACGCTCGCCGAGACGATCAATGGCGCTATGGAAAGCCGCCTCGTCCGGTGCAGCGGCCCACATATCAGCCAGCAGATCTTCAAACTCCTGGTCGTCATCGAGGTTGCCCAGGATCATATCGACCTCGCCGATCACGAGTTCAAACATAGCGATCTTGGCGTCGAGCAGGTGCAGGATGGCGGACTCCAGCGTGTCGGCGGCAGCCAGGTTGAAGACATAGACATCACGGGCCTGGCCGATTCGACTGAGCCGCCCGATCCGCTGCTCGATCCGCATCGGGTTCCAGGGCAGATCGAAGTTCACAATGCCGTTGCAGAACTGGAGGTTGCGACCCTCGCTGCCCGCGTCGGTAGTGAGCAGCAGGCGGGCCGGGCCACGGAAGGCCGTGACCGCCTCCTCCTTCTGCACGCGGGTCAGCCCGCCGTGGAACATAACGACCTGTTCGCCGTCCGCACTCAGGCGGCGCTGGAGCAGCGCCTGGGTTTCGCGGAACTGGGTAAAAATCACCAGCTTATCGGGGAAGGCGCGCACCAGTTCGCTTAGGCGGTTCAGCTTAGCGTGATCGGTGAGGCGGCGGGCCGTATCAGCGAGGACACCCAGCGTCTCGCGCTCGGCGGCGGGCAGCCGCTCGTCCAGAGCGAGCCGCTCTAGGGCGGGGGTGGCGGCGGAACTAGAACTGCCGAGGGCTCTCTGGAGCGAGAGCAGAGTCATGCGGTTAAGCGGGCCGCGCCCACCCCCGGCGTGCAAGTGCCGACGCACGAACGCGGAGACGCCATCGTACAGTAGACGCTCAGTGGGGGACAGGGGCACGCTCTCGGTGCGGGCGATCCGCCGGGTCAGGGCCAGACCGACCGTGGAGCGCCGGTTGCGCACCATCACTTCGGCCAACAGATCATGAAGCTGATTCATGTTGCGCGGGGTGAGCTTGTCGCGCCGATCAACAAACTGCTGCTGAAAGACGCGGGCAGTGCGCAGCAAGCCGGGCTGAAGCAGCGTCACCAGGTTAAATAGCTCCTCCATGTTGTTCTGCACCGGGGTCGCAGTGAGCAACAGGATGTATTTTTTGCGCAGCTCGGCGGCAAATTGCCAGAGAATGGTGTTACGATTGCGCAGGTGGTGCGCCTCGTCAACGATCACCAGATCCCACTCGTGGGCGAGGATGGCTGAGCGGTGCGGCTCACGCTTAGCGGTGTGGAACGAGGCGATGATTCGCTCGTGCTGGCCCCAGGCCGCCGCGCCCTGCTCACGAAACAGCGGGTCGTCGTAGGCGATGTTGTCCAGGCCAAACTTGCGGCGCAGCTCGCCCTGCCACTGCTCGACGAGGGATGGCGGAGTCAGGACGAGGGTGCGCCGGGCCAGACCACGTGTGGCCAGTTCCAGCATAACCATGCCCGCCTCCACAGTTTTGCCCAGGCCGACCTCATCGCACAACAGCGCCCGGCCGCGCATACGGCGCAGCACCGTGCGAACGGTGCGAAGCTGATGCTCCAGCAGCTCGACATCACGCAGCAGCGGAGTAGCGAGCAGTTCGTCGAAACCAGCGACAATCGCAAACTGAGCGGCCTGCAAGCTCAGGCGGAAGTCACTCCAGCGTATCGGCGCGCCGAACGCCGCGAGACGTGCGGTATCCTCGGGGTCAAAGGCCAGAGGCACGCCGTCATCGGTGGTGAACGGCGCTGTGGGGATAGCGGCGGACGGTGTGGAAGGGCGTAGCAGGTGCAAGGTGAGCGGGGCGACCGCACGACACTCCAGGCGCAAGCGCGCACCGGGGACAGCCAGATCGTGCAGGGCCGGGCCAACAATGGCACCCGTCGCCGGGTCGAGGGTGAGGGGCTGTGATCCACGGGCGGTCTCGGCAACAAGATTCACACTACCGGTGCCAAACAGACCCAGGAGCGCCGGTGCCAGCGGCAGATGGCCGATCAGCAGATCGCCTGCGGGGGCCGCGAGTTCCCATGTGTCGCCGACTTCAACCGTTGGGATCATGAGGTAGTCCACTCAATATTTGAGCTCAGTGGCTGAGTACCGTCGGGCGGGATTGTGCTTTATCGAAAGAGAAACGAAATGATTTTCTTGACATCTGGAGAATGGTATACTATCAATCACGTATGCTCATCAACTATATTTTCGTTTGTGCGCCGATGCGGCTTAGCGCCACGCATACGGTTTTCGTACACGTACAATTGTACCATAAAATCGCGGTTTAGCACAACCCAATGGGCTAAAGCCACCAGGGCGTGTGCAAAGTCGTGTGGTCGCCGGACAGCCCTCACCCCCCAGCCCCCTCTCCCCGTGAGGGAGAGGGGGCTGGGG
>Ga0194060_10001307_pt1 | contig 17728 bp, 13 predicted proteins | sample SepL225m_MetaG_FD_163427 | JGI IMG/M metagenome (GOLD analysis project Ga0194060, IMG submission 163427) | Anoxic zone freshwater microbial communities from boreal shield lake in IISD Experimental Lakes Area, Ontario, Canada - Sep2016-L222-5m | ecosystem: Environmental > Aquatic > Freshwater >...
AAATAATAGAAAGTGAAAACGAATACCCAAACTAAATCAACAAAGTGCCAGTAAAGACCAACCTTTTCAATCATTTCGTAATGACCGCGTTTTTCGTAAGTACCACCTAATACGTTTAAGAAAATAATCACATTAATTACAACTCCTGATAAAACGTGGAATCCGTGAAACCCTGTTACAATAAAAAATAAATCGCCAAAAGGTGTTGGGCCGTATTCATTTTTTACAAGATTGGCACCATGGAAAATTGAACCATCAGCAAGCATTTTGCCTTCGTGAGTTCCAGTAATAAATTGTGTCCATTCCCAAGCTTGGCAACTTAAGAAACCAATTCCGCCAAGAATGGTAAGGAACATATAAATGGCTACTTCACGTTTTGCCATTCTGTGTCCTGCTTCAACAGCAAGTACCATCGTAACCGAACTAAAGATGAGAATGAATGTCATTAAACTCACAAACATCAATGGCAAATGCACTCCGTGTAAAAACGGAAAGTGATTGAACACATGATCAGGTGAAGGCCATGGTGTAGTTATATTACTTGCGTAACTGTGGCGAATAAAACCATAAGCAACAAGCAATGATGAAAATGTGAAAGCATCCGATAAGAGGAATATCCACATCATTAATTTACCATAGCTAATACTGAATGGTGATTTTCCGCCTCCCCAAATTCCTGTTTTTCCAGTTGATAAAGTTGTAGGTTCTGACATTGTTATTTGTTTGTTAATGGGTTATTAGTTTATACTATCTGTTGAGTAAAAGAAAAAAATATAAATAGATCCACATACCTCCTAAGAAATGCCAAAGGGTGGTACATAAATTTAAATACAATAGACTGTTTTTACGAATTTTAAATTGTGCTGATTTAATAATCATGGCGATGATAAAACCGATGCCGGCAATCATGTGGAATAAATGCAAACCTGATAATACATATACAAATGATTCGGAAGGATTGCCAACCATGTGAATATTGTTTGATACCAATTGACTCCAGCCAATGATTTGGAAAATGGCAAATAATATTCCCAATACAAGTGTAACGTATAGTAACATTTTCATTCGTCCTGTTTCATCTTTTTTAGCCGATGAATAAGCAAATTGCATCGTGAAACTACTTAAAGCAATAATGCCTGTTGAAAAAGCAAACATCTGCGGCAAATCAAAAATCACCCAATTACCTTCTCCACGTCTAACAATATAGGCGCTGGTAAATGCAGCAAAAAGCATAACACTTGCAACAATAAGCAACCACAAAACAAATTTTGTTGGGTTTAAACCCGACTCTGTTTCGCGAATTTCAATATCAGTATTTACTGTTGAACTCATCATTATATTTTATCAATTAAGAATGCAATTTGAACCAATGGTAAATAAAGAAAAGAAGCAAACATCAGTTTCTTAGCATCTTTGTTTTCGCATGTTTGAAATAATTTGAAAGCAAAATACGATAGCACCAATCCTGCACCAACAGCAATTCCACCTGAAATTATTCCGGTGAAATTTTCCATGGATGGCAAAAAGCCAATGGGTACTAATAAAATGGTAAATGCTAATATTTGTAATGCCGATTTTTTATCTTTTCCATACATCGGTAACATTTTAAATCCCGCACGTTTGTAGTCATCATCAAGCATCCAAGCAATGCTCCAAAAGTGTGGAAACTGCCAAAGAAACTGAACACCAAAAAGTATTAATGCTTCTTTGGTAATGTGTCCTGAGAATGCAACCCAACCTAATAATGTAGGAATAGCACCAGGGAAAGCACCAACAAAAACGGAGATTGGAGAAACTCTTTTTAATGGAGTATAGATAAATGCATATGAAATGAGTGAAGCCAATGCTAAAAATCCAGAAAGTTGATTTAAGTAAATTCCAATAATTAGTACTCCGGCAATGCCAAACAAAGTACTCGCAATTCCAGCTTCGGTAACACTCATGCGATTGGTTGCAACAGGTCTGTTTTCGGTACGTTTCATCATCGAATCATATTTCTTTTCGATGATTTGATTGATACCGTTTGAAGATGCAACAACTAAAAAACCGCCAATGGCAAGCATAGTTACTTCAAACCAATTTGTGGTTGTACCGTGTGATGCTGTAAAATAAGTTATCACTGCAGAGAAAACAACAAGCAATGTTAAACGCGTTTTAACGAGTTGTTGGTAATCACTCAATTTTTGTTTGAATGAGAAAACCTTGATTACTTGTTCGCTATGTATTGCTATCGTTTTCAAAATTGAAATAAATTAATATTATTAATGTTGAATATGTTCTGGCATTTTAGGTTCTTCAAGCGGATCAGTTTGACCTGCATCAGGAATATTTTGCGGAATAAAATCTTTCTCAGCATCTGGTCGGCTATAGTCGTATGGCCAACGGTAAACATGAGGAATTTCTCCAGGCCAGTTTCCGTGTAAATGTTCAACAGGAGCTGTCCATTCAAGTGTGTTCGATTCCCAAGGATTTTGTTCAGCTTTCTTACCCTTTTTCATACTGTAGAAAAAGTTGTATAAGAAAAACAATTGAGCAACACCACCTAAAATTGCAGCAAACGTGATAAAAATATTCATATCAACAAACACATTGAATTGATCGTATGCTGTGTTAGCGTAGTACCTACGAGGAACACCTGCAAGACCCATAAAATGCATCGGGAAGAATACACAATAAGCTGAAATAAATGTGAGCCAGAAATGAGCGTAACCAAGTGTTTTATTCATCATACGTCCAAACATTTTTGGATACCAATGATAAATACCGCTCATCATTCCGAATATAGCAGCACTTCCCATTACAATATGAAAATGTGCAACAACAAAATAAGTGTCGTGAAGATTAATATCAAGTGCAGCATTTCCTAAAAACAATCCTGTTAATCCTCCAGAAATGAAGAAAGAAACCAATCCGATTGCAAACATCATTGCAGGAGTAAGTCGGATATTTCCTTTCCACATGGTAGCGATATAATTAAACGCTTTAACAGCCGATGGTACTGCAATAATCAATGTTCCAACAACGAATACCGAACCTAAAAATGGATTCATACCGGTGATAAACATATGATGTCCCCATACAATAAATGAAAGCACTGCAATTGCCAAAATAGAACCAATCATTGCACGATAACCAAAGATTGGTTTACGTGAATTGGTTGCAATAACTTCAGATGTTATACCGAGTGCAGGTAATATAATAATGTAAACCTCAGGGTGACCTAAGAACCAAAATAAATGCTGAAACAAAATAGGACTTCCTCCAACGCGTTCAACGCCACCGGCTAAATCAGCAGGGATATCGGCTAAGTAAAAAGATGTTCCAAAACTTCTGTCGAAAATCAATAATAATCCAGCTCCCAATAAAACCGGAAAAGATAAAAGTCCAAGACAAGCAGTAATTAAAAATGCCCAAATGGTTAAAGGAAGACGAGTCATTTTCATTCCTTTAGTACGCATATTTAAAACAGTTGTGATGTAATTGATACCACCAAGCAAAGCTGATGCAATGAATAGAATAATAGCAACTAACCATAATGTCATTCCCATGCCCGAACCTGGGATTGCTTTTGGTAATGCAGAGAGAGGAGGGTAGATTGTCCATCCTGCAGATGCCGGACCACCATCTACAAATAATGAAGAAACCAAAACTGCTGATGATAAAAAGAAGAACCAATATGAAAGCATATTAAGAAATGGTGATGCCATATCTCTTGCTCCAATTTGCAATGGAATTAATAAATTCGAAAATGTTCCACTCAATCCTGCTGTTAAAACGTAAAACACCATGATTGTTCCATGGATAGTAATTAATGCCAAATAAAAACTTGGATCTAGTACACCATCTTTTCCCCATTGTCCGATAATACTTTCAAGAAATGGAAATTTCATATCGGGAAATGCAAGTTGCAAACGGAATATTAATGACATAATCATTCCTAAAGTTCCCATAATAATTCCTGTAATAAGGAATTGCTTTGCAATCATTTTATGGTCCATTGAGAACACATACTTCGAAATAAATGTTTCCTGATGATGACCGTGATTGCTGTCGTGGTTATCGTTATGTAAATGCGTATTACTCATATTATTTAAAATTTCTTTAGTGTCAAAAAATTATTTTGAAGCTATCGGTTTACTAATTTCTTTTTCTGGATTGTTTGAAGGAACAAGTTTAGGTTGTTCGCTCAACCACTTGTTATATTCATCTGGCGAATCAACAACTACTTTCATTTTCATGCGGTAATGTGCACTTCCACAGATTTTGTTACATAACATTATATAATCAAATTCGGGTTTATGCAAAATATCGCGCATTTGAGCTGTGGTAACAATAGGAGTGAAAGTAAATTGTGTTGGCAGTCCGGGAACAACATTCATTTGAACTCGGAAGTGAGGCAAATATGCCGAGTGAATAACATCCTTTGAGCGGAATTTTAACACAACTGCCTGACCAACTTTTAAATGAAGTTCGGTTGTTACAATATCGTCTTTTGATGCAGCATCATTGGTATCAACACCAAGTGCATTAATAACACCGATCTTTCTAAAATCATGCGCTCCCAATTTATTATCAGCTCCGGCATAACGAACATTCCAAGCGAACTGAAATCCGAAAACTTCAATCTGTTGTGCATTTTCCGATTGTTTTCTGTCGGTAATTGACGACCATGTTTGCAACCCTCTAACAACTAAAACTGTTAAAACAATTGCGGGAATGATTGTCCAGATAAATTCGAGTTTATGATTATCAGGATAAAAAAGTGCTTTCCTTTTTTCGTTATGTTGATAACGGTATCCATACCAAAATAAAAGTATTTGAGTGATGATAAATACAATTCCGGTAAGCACCAAAGTTATCGTAAACATGCTGTCGTATATAGCACCGTGAGCTGATGCAGGTGTTTGTGAGTTTACCGTTAATGGTCCGTGTTTTATAAATTCCCAAATGGCAGCGATCATGCCTACTATTAAAAATACGAGGAGTAAAGCTGCATTTATTTTAAACCAGTTAATAACCTGTTTGCCGCTTAAGAGGCTGTATCTTTCGAGAATATCAAAAGTTAATTTAAGCACAACAAGCAGTAAAATAATAACTAAAACTAATATCCAGTTTGTCCAATTGGTTTTATCTTCATTCGCATTATCGTTTGCAACTGATGAAGCATTAGCTGCGGCAGCAACGGGTGCTTTATCGCTCTCTACTTTAATATATGCAATAATAGATTTTACCTGATTATCGGTAAAAGTTGAGAAAGCGGTCATCGGAATTTTATTGTTTTCCTCAAACACTTTTACAGCTTTTGCATCACCCGATTTAACAAGTTCGGGCGAGTTTTTTACCCATTTAATGATCCAGGCTTCGTCATATTTTTTATGAACATTTTTTAATGCAGGGCCAACAACTTTCGTATTAATTGCGTGACAAGAAACGCAGTTGGCATTAAATAATTTCCCGCCTTCATCTGCCGATTGAGCCTGAGATTTAAGTTGAATGCCGAAAATTGCGGCAACAAGAATAATGGTTCGTATTGAACGTGTGAGAATCTTCATGAGTTAATAGTTTGTTGATTCAGTTTAAGGCGTGCAATATAATAAAGTAATCATTCTACCAAAAAAAAGTTTTTCCATAAAAACAATTACCTAAATCACACTTTTAGAGATATTAATAAAAGTGCCTGTGTATCAATATCAATAAATAACAAATGTTAGTTCGATATTTTTAGGTATCCATAAAAAAGGCGCAACGTCAGTTGCGCCTTTTTTCAAAGTCAATAGAAAAAGGTTAACAGTTCACAGATGACAGTTCACTGTGTTGCAAATACTGTGAACTGTGAACCGATAACGGTGAACTAACCGGCAAAAGTTATGGAAGCGATGTCGCTTGGCAAACCTATTTCTATATCGTTTATTACACCCACTACCATATACTCACGGTTTTCTGGAGTGCCGGGTTGGGCAAGCATACGATGGTCGTCATAAGGACTGTGCGTATCGCGAGAGAGGAAGGTCCAATCATGAACACCTTGCAAACGGGTATAAACATTTACACCCTCCACACCTTTTTTGGTAAATTTTACAATTACAAAACCATGCCCGAGTACCAAACTCATGTCGGGTTTGTAAGTAGTGGTATCAATACCTGCATCGGGTGTAAATAAAATGCCAAGCGAACTTCCGATACCATCTGTATAAGCCGGGTTAGCTTTAATGATGTTGGCTATAGCACGCAGGTTTTGCTTTTTATCGGCAATAATGCTGTTCTTAATGTCAACTTTAAGTTTGTAATCATTTTTGGAAACAGTAGCATCATTTACAGATGTAATAATACTGTCGGCAAGGGCAGTATAATCTGTAATTTGCTGCTGTGTTAAGTTTAGCTGTGCCGCTAAAATGGGCAACTGTGTTTTAAAATTTTGGCACCAGGCAACTAATAGTCCCTCGGCACCGGGAAATAGATCTTTCATAGAACGAATGTGTTTTAAAAGTGAAATAAAAAATTGGAAGAATTGATATAAAATGTTCCTGAGAACTTGTTTGAAGTAGATAGAATACCCTGAAAGCGTTTTTTGATTTGAGTAATAATATGAGTTTTCATAGTTCATAATAGTACAAAAACGCAACAAGTATTTTTTAAGTATGCTTGGAAATAAAATATTATTGGGCAATAACCTTTTTAAGCATACATATATGCACTGCAAACCTTATCAAGAGTAACCTTTGGTGGTATTAAATCTTTCTTTGGTGGAAATTAAGAAAGCTTTGGTGGGATTTAGGAAACCTTTGGAGCATTTGGAGAAATCTTTAGCGACACCAAAGAAAGCTTTGACGGGATTTAGGGAATCTTTGGAGCACTTGGGGAAATCTTTAGCGACACCAAAGAAATCTTTGACGGGATTTGGGGAATCTTTGATGCACTTGGGGAAACCCTTGGCGCCACCAAAGAAATCTTTGACGGGATTTAGGGAATCTTTGGTGCACTAGGGGAAAGCTTTGGCGGAGTTTAGGAAATCTTTAACGCATCTGGGGAAATCTTTTTTTTCGTCAAAGAATGTTTTTGATAATGATGGGAATTTCTGAAAATGGTTCAAAATAATTTTGCATGTTGTGTGCAAAACACTTTGCCAAAACAGTAAATTTTTGAAACCCGACCTCAAATGATTTATGCAGCAGATAAAATATATTTTAAAAAATCCCTCATTTCATTTACCGAACTGAGGGATTTCTTTTATAGAACAACGAAATTATTCCTGCACCGTAAAGTTGACGCTAACATCTTGCATGGCTTTATGCGGTAGGTTGTGTTAGTGCCTTATAAAAAGTAAAATTACCGCCACTCCATAATTTGAATTGGACTTTCATCACTTGCCGAACTTAACCGATAATATTCTGGTTTGCTTACAAATCCTATTTCTACCGGATTCATGTGAATATAAGTTTCTTTCTGGATGATAAACTTATCAGAATATAATTCCACCGGAAAATTATCGTGTTGCCAAAATTGATAATTTTGTTTTTGTGACGATTTTGCTCCTGCTTTTTTAAATGCTTCGAGCAACCATTCTCTTCGGCTTTCTTGCTGATTATTTTTTATTTCATCAAGTATTTTGCGCGCAGTAAATCCTTTCAAATCTTTTAACAAAATACCAAGTGTTCCGTCTTTTGCTCTTGCTATCATATGAAAATGACTTGGCAAAATGCAGTAAGCATAAACTTCGAGTCCTTTATTTTTTTGACAATACTTTATACTGTCAATTAAAATATTTACGTATGTTTCACGTGTAAAAATATCTATCCAATCAACTACTGTACATGTAATAAAATATGCTTTACCTTCTTCTGTTTTCAAGAATTCTGACATGATACAATATTATATATTATTTTAAATACGCAATAGTTAACGCTAACATCTTGCAAAGCCAATAGCGATAGGTTGTGTTAGTGTTTTGTAAATTAGTAATTAATGTTAATCGAATTAGTATTAATACACGCACTAACACACCTTTGCATAACCAATGCATGATGTTAGCGCGAACGTGGGGGATTTTTATTACTAAAATACAAATGTACTTTACCTAATACACAATCAATTTTTGATTTGTAACAGTTCCGTTTTGTTCAACACGAATAAAATATGCACCCGTTGAAAAACTATGAAGGTCAATGATGGTTTCAAGTTTACCATCACCATCAGTTTCGTATTTTTTGTTAAGTATTCTTTTACCGTTTATATCGTATGCTGAAATAATGGTTTTCATATTCGTGCTACCTGTGAAGCTTATTTTTGCCTGATTGGTTGCAGGGTTGGGGTAAATGTTTAGTTCATGTTTGTCTTTAATCAATACATCCGACACTTGTGTAAATGGACTGCCTCCCTGATTATTAGTGCGTATAAAATAATGAGGATATTGCATTGCAAACTGAACATTTGAATCAACCACCTGAAACCCGCTATAAAGTGCGCCACCCAGCCCACCTGTATATTGCATATTCCATGTTTTGCCAGCATCTACTGTTTTATAGATATTAGAAGTTGCTAGAAAGCCCACTTGTGGTGTAATAAATTTGATAATTGCATTTGAACTATTACCTGGTAGTTTTGACCAATATTGCCAAGTGTTGCCACCATCAATGGTTTTAAACAAGGTATCGTTAGCATTTTTGCGCCAATATCCTGTATTTACATCTGTGAAAACTAAATCGGGATAACCAAGCAAAGGCAACGGATAAATGGACACTCTTTGAGTACCTTTTTTTTGCCATGTTTGCCCACCATTTGATGTGTACCACAACTGGTCATTATTGTAAATACTTACGTTTGTTTGTCGAACAAACCAACCATTATTTTTATCTAAAAAGAATATCTGTAATATGCTATCAGCAAGAGGACCTGCTATGTTCCAAGTTTGCCCCAAATCGTTAGAGTTATACATTTTATAATTACCTGTGCCTATACAATTAGAACCAAAACATTTAATTGGATAAGCTGTATCTGAGGATGAAATAGTAACCCATGTTTGCCCTTTATTTGATGTTTTATATGACATAGGGTATGCGTATATAGCACCTATTTTGTTGCCAAAAAAACTAATTCTCCCTATCTGATTTGTATCATTCCACCAAGTTTCTTTTGTCCAATTACTGCCACCATTAATTGTTTTATATAAATAAAATCGGTGGTTTGGCTGTGAACCGATACTTGTATCTAATGCTAAATAACCTGTATCCTGATTTAAAAAACCAAAGGCAGAATATAGATATTTATTAGTATTTGGAACAGACATATCAGTCCATTGAGCATAACAAAACATTGCGAAAATGAATTGAAATACCATTATTAAAATTATCTTTTTCATATTGTAAATTTATTAAAACAATTACTTAATAAAATCATAAAAATTATTTATATCTCTGGATAGCTGCACAACCGTTGTAATAATGATTGTCGTATATATTAGCTGGTAAAGGAATACTAGAAGGTCCAGGAGGGTTTGGGCTTGGGTTCGGTATAGTAATCATGTTAGTTTGAACTCCCCACCAACCTATATTTCCTCTCAATAACTGACCTGTTGTACCACATAGCCCAATATAGAAAAAAGAGTTTTGTGCAAAATCCATTATATGGCAAAGTGGTGGATTGCCTCCGTAGCGAGATATTAAATCACTTAATACATTTTTATTATCGCATGAGAGTGCGCTTTTGGGTTTATTAAACCAATTATTTGTAACTGTTGAATAATTCCATTGGTTAGTAATTAAAGCAAATGCACATGTTGCATCATATTCTCTAAACAAAATATCAATATAATTATTTGAGAAATAACTATCATGAACATATAAAAAAGCACCACCCGATTGATCATTTGACACTATTCCATTATATAGTCGTGTTCCGGCAAATATTGCCACATCCGCTTCGTGAATTTTACTTCCATTTATAACAAATACATTACTATTACCCATTCCGTAACAACTTCCCGGTCCTCCTGGTTGAACGCAATCTCTCCATCCGGCAGCCTCAACACCCTGCCAATTGCAATAACCTAGTTGTGAATTATCGATAGTAAGTGTAGCCTCATTATATACAAATATTTTTGCACAACCTTTCATGATAATATCCGAGCTATTGATGTATAGAGACCTCCCTGGAGGCACAACTAAAATCTTATCAATTACATATTTACCCATTATAGAAATATCTCCTCCATATGGATATATTAATGAATCTCCATTTTCTGATACCTCAAAAAATTCTGGATAACTAGCGGGTTGTTCACAGCATGATGGATAACTAATGTCGATATTAATGCTGTCGGGGCAATTCCCCATAGAATCAGAAACAATTAAACGATAATTACCATTAGCTTTTAACGAACCTATTACCTTATCTCCCCATAAAGAATAATCATCTCTATTTATCCATTTAAAAACATTTCCATTAATAGTTGTAGACTGAAAATCAACCAATCTATTTTCACAGAGCCAGTTGTAGTATGGATCTGATAATTCTGTATATTGTGCAGTCACCCTATTACCTATGCTAATGTTAGCTTTCGCTGTAAATGTACAACCTGTTATTGAATCAGTAAGAGTATATGTAACTTCATAAATACCAGGCAATGATTGAGGGAAAATACCTCCAGGTGCATTACTACTCCATGTACCCCCAGGAATTCCCTGTAAAAGTGTTAAGTAAATATCACCGCTTGGATAGCATGCAAATTCAGGTTTTAACTCAGCATAAGGTCCATCTACAACCGTAGCAGTAAATGTATCTCGTGCTGTGCAACCATAAGAATTTGTAACAGTGTAAATAATTGAGTCCACCCCAACGCCAGCTATCTCAGGAGTAAATGTTGTTCCACTAACTCCAACACCCGTAAACACACCACCGCTTGGTGTGCCCGATATTGTATGTGCCGAATCATGCAAACAATATGGTCCAATATTGCTCACTGATGGTATTGGGATAGGATATATTCGTATTGATATTGTGTCTCTGCTTACACACCCACTAGTATCTGATATGCTTAAAATAAATGTTCCACTTGCGCAAACTGTAATACTCTTTGTTGTATCGCCTGTACTCCAATGAAAATGATATAACAACGTATCGGTAAACTGATCAGGCCCTTTAGGTTTTAAAACTAAGCAACCATTTAAGCATGTATCAATATCAGGTCCGAGTGTAAATGGTTTTGGCTGTCCTCTATATAGCATAGCAAAACCACTTGCAGTGCATCCATTCGTGTCAGTTACAGTAACAAAATACCATCCTGCATTATATACCGTGATACAATTTGTTGTATCACCAGTGGGCGACCATGAATAATGTGCAAATCCAGGTGTTGCACAAAATGTAGCTGAATCATTATTACATAATCGAATTGTATCGGGCGTAATATGAAATTCGGGAACGATGGTTACATGAATAGAATCAGTGGCGCAACAACTGCTATTGCAAACAGTAACTGAATATTCACCAGAAACTGTTACACTTAAAGTTAATGTTGTATCACCTGTATTCCATAAATACTTAAAATTCGAATCTGTTCCGGCAGTAAGTAGATAATACCCAATACAGATAACTGTATCGTTTCCTAATTCCACAGTTGGTTGATCAATAACAGTTACATTAATTGTATCGTATGCTGTACAGCCAAAAAGCGTTCTCTTTAATACATATGTTTTAGAACTATCAGGGCAAACAGTAACAGTTGCATTTGTATCAAAAGGTGTAGTATTTGGAAATTCATACCAACGATAACTTGCATCAGAACCATAACAGTTGCTTTTACCTATATTAATACAAGAGCCTTTACAGAGAGATGTATCTCCACCTGCAAAATCAAAATTCTCAATCAATTTAACATCATCAATCGTCAACCAAGCTGTAATCATTGGATTGTAACACATTGGATGTATAACTAATTTTGTCCAATTTTGAGTTGGCGTAAGATTACATACAGAATATTTTGCAAAAGAAGTATTGTAAACTGGTGTATGTAATACTGATTGTTGCGGTTGAGGTGTAAACACACTGAAATTATCGCATAAATAAATATTCATAAAATCAACCCATGCGGATGCACCACACTCAGCCCAAGCAACAAAAATATATGGCTTTCCCGCCTCCAAGTTGTATATATTCTGAACGATTGCTTCATATATCGGAGCGGAAGATGGGGAGGATGGAGCTAAGCTCCACATCATTGCTGCCGATGGAGATGAATAATATGAGGTTAAATTCAACTGCGGAGATGCCCAACCGTAATACCAAGGTTGTACTAAATTAGGATAGCCACCAGAACCAAAAGGGTTTTCGTAGTTGTAATAATTTACCAATAATGGATAATTACTGCAATTAAATTCACCATTACTGATTAAGTCCCCACATGGATTTGTTGTTTGTGCTGATACCTTTAGTGTTAAAAATAAAAGCAGAAGAATGGAAAGAAACTTGAGTTGAATTTTGTTGCGAAACAAAAGTTTGCAACAAATAGATTTGAAGTAGTGTGGTTTCATTTATTTGTTTTTATTTATAGGCTTACAAATATTTTCTAGGATAGTTTACTAATACTATTTGGTATTTGTTAGACAAATATAAAAAGTATTTCGAATAAAACAACATATATGTTCTTAGAGAGTTTTTATTGATTTTACTATTTGCTTGTGTGCAAAATGTAAAGAATCCAACGTTTTTAAAAGCTCTTGGGCAAAGAATAAAAAGGCTTAGAGAAGATAGAAAGTTAACTCAACTTGCACTTGGGGAGTTATGCAACAATCATGCAGAGCAAATTGGAAGGATTGAAAGAGGTGAGCTAAATGTTTCTATATGTAGTTTATTAATTATTGCTGATGCACTTGAAATTGATTTGAAAGAATTATTTGATTTCAATTAAAACATCCAACTACTTTTTAGCCGGAATATTTGCAGGTCTTTGTTTTGCGTTTGAAGGAATTCCTCTCATCATAATGCTGTCATTTTTTAATTGAGCAACACGAATAGAATCAGTTTTTTTTGCATTCAGTTTACTTTGAATACTGTCTGCTTTGGTCATTATCACAGCAGGTTTATTTGATTGCGGAACAATTCCGGTTGGCCATATTCGTACACCATATTCTTTTGAGCCTCTTAACATATTTGCCACAGCAATATTTTTATTTTTAACAAAAGTAATATCACGCACTACATTTCCCGGGCTTTCAATTTTGCTCAGTAATTTTCCGGTTTCTACCTCCCAAATTTTTATCGAACCATCGTTACAACCTGTTACCGCATATTTCGAATCATCGCTAAAAGCCACTTCGGTTACTTTCCAGCAATCAACATTTAATTTACGCAATTCTTTTCCTGTTTTCAGATCCCAGATTCTTGCCGATTTGTCGTTCGATCCGCTGATCATATAAAGATTATTTTTACTGATGTCGATACAATTTACAATGTCGGTATGTCCGTCAAAAGTTTTTACTACCTGAATATTTGTGAGGCTATACACTTTTATTTTAGGTTCGGCACCCGCCACATATAAAAGTCGTGGGTCGTTGGCAGCTTGTGCAAGAGAGTATACTGCCTGAATATTATTAATTGCCCTGAATGGTTTACCGGTAGCAACATCCCAGGCAATAATTGTTTTATCATCTGAGCCCGAAAATAAATACCTCGATTGGTTATCAAATAGAAGGCAATTGATGTTACCGCGATGCCCTTCTAAATTCTTTACCCTGAAAACAGAATCCCAAAGTTTTACCATAAAATCGCTGCTGCCACTTGCCAAAAGTTTTCCCGAAGAATTAAATTTTAAAACATTTACAGGAGCAACATGACCAATTAACGGGCGTATAAAATTGAACGGACTGTCGGATTTATAAATATTGATGTTCTTATCCCATGAGCCCGAAGCTAAAATATTTCCAGATGGCGAAATAGCAACTGCATCAACATCATCCGTATGGCCAGATAATATGAATGAAGGGTCGGATATCGTTTTTTGTGCATAGGTAAATGAGTATAAGGCAATCAATAAAAACGTGGTAAAAAATTTCTTCATGTAAAAATGTATTGAATGTTGCAATGATATAAAAATATAGGAGCGTAAAAAACAGTTTTAACAAATGTTAGAAGAAAGTGCAAATCATTTTTGATACCGATATTTTTTACAATTCAAGTTTAGATTCCTCACTTTGTTCGGAATGACAATTGCTCCTAATATTTTGTAAGCTTTGCGGGCGCTTCGCGCCCGCAAAGCTTAGCCATTGCATAATTGCCTGTCATTCCGAACAAAGTGAGGAATCTTAAAAATATTTTATAAAAGTGATGCTAAAAACTGTCCATTAAAGAAATGGATATTGAATTAAATCAATTTCAGCATTCATTAAATTCTAAAACAACAAACTTTCAAACACCAAATTAATGTCTGAAGGAAACTTCAGACAGCACATCTACAATAGCACATTCGCCAAATTAGCCAACTCGCTTCTTTCGCCTTTTTCTAAAGTAATGTGTGCATACAAATTATTGTTTCGAATTCTGTCAATCAAATTTGATAATCCGTTCGATTGCGAGTCGAGATAAGGTGTATCAATTTGAAAAATATCGCCAGTGAAAACAATTTTTGTTCCTTCGCCAGCTCGTGTAATAATTGTTTTCACTTCAAGAGGAGTGAGGTTTTGGGCTTCATCGATGATAAACATGATGTTTGATAAACTTCGTCCGCGAATGTATGCGAGTGGAGTAACCATCAGCTTTTCGGTGTTTATCATATCCGTAATTTTCTGATATTCTTTATCCGTTTCTTTCCATTGATTTTGGATGAATTTTAAATTGTCCCACAATGGTTCCATGTATGGATTTATTTTCGATTTGATATCACCTGGAAGAAAACCAATATCGCGATTGTTGAGTGGAATGATTGGTCGGGCAAGATAAATTTGACGATAATTCATTTTTTGCTCAAGCGATGCTGCAAGCGCAAGTAAAGTTTTTCCTGTACCAGCCACACCTTGAATCGTAACAAGTGAAACATTCGGGTTCATCACAGCGTGCATGGCAAATGCTTGTTCGGCATTACGTGGTTTTATTCCGTATGCAGCACGTTTATCAACTTTTTCTATGCTTCCATTCGTTGGATTGTAATAGCATAAAACGGAAGTCTTATCATTTTTTAAAACAAAATAATGATTGGCAAATGGTTCTTGTTTAAAAACTAATTCGTAGTTCACAAATCCTTTTGCATAAATGGTATCAATCACACTTGCTTTTACTTTTTCAACAATTGTGCGGCCGGTATAAAGCGAGTCGAGATTTTTAATTTTACCCGTTTGATAATCTTCTGCAAACAGATTTAATGATTTTGCTTTAAGGCGAAGGTTTACATCTTTTGTAACCATGATCACTTTCCTGTCAGGATTTTGTTCGGCCATTGCAAGTGCTCCATTCAAAATCCGGTGATCGGCTTTACGTTCACCAAAAACTTTTTCGGCATCAATCTTCGAACGTTCGTTCATGATTACTTTAAAATTCCCTCGTCCTCTTCCATTTATTGGTATCCAATCACTGATCGTGTACTCACCCGATAATTTATCTAAAAAACGAATAAACTCGCGCGCTTCAAAATTGATGGTGTCGTTTCCTTTTTTAAAATTATCTAGTTCTTCTAAAACCGTAATCGGAATGGCAACATCATGTTCCTGAAAATTTTTTATGGCATTGTGGTCGTATAAAATGACAGAAGTATCTAAAACGAAAATTTTTTTCTCACTAATCTTTTTGGCCATGTTTTAAAATTTTAATATAAATAAATACAATGATTATCAAAGATTGTTAAGTGCATATAAAGTTTACTAAAAAAGTTGTAAACAACTGTTGAGATGTACACCATGCTTATATATTTTTTTTTTAAACTTTATGAAAGTATTAAACTCGCATATGGAATTTAAACTTCAATTTGATGTAAAACCACCTGAAACGAGAATAAATATCAGTGAGGATATTTTATTAATTGGTTCTTGCTTTGCCGAAAATATTGGAATTCGGTTAATCGAAAATAAATTTAAATCACTTATCAATCCGAATGGAATATTGTTTAATCCGATAAGTATTTTAAATGCAATTAAAAGTTATAAAGACGAAAAAATATTTTCCGACAATGACCTTTTCTTTTTTAATGAACTTTGGCATTCGTGGGAGCATCATGGAGATTTTTCGGATATGGAAAAAGGAAATGTGATTGCTAAAATAAATACATCGCAACAACAGGCAAGTTTTCATTTTAATAAGGCTAAACATATTGTAATTACTTTTGGTTCGGCATATGTGTACGAATTAAACGACACAAAAAATATTGTAGCAAACTGTCATAAATTTCCACAACAAAATTTTACGAAGAGAATTTTATCAGTTGATGAAATAATAGAAGCATTTGATAATTCGGGAATGGCAAATGAGCAAAAGCAAATTATTTTAACAGTTAGCCCTGTAAGGTATTTACGTGATGGCTTAATTGAGAATAATTTGAGCAAATCAGTTTTGATTCAAGCAGTTCATGAACTTGTAAAAAAGTATAATCATATTTTCTATTTTCCTGCTTATGAAATTGTGATTGACGAATTAAGAGATTACCGTTTTTTTGAGGATGATTTTTTGCATCCAAACAAGTTAGCAGTAGATTATGTTTGGGAGAGATTTGTTGAAACAATTTTTGATGAGGAGACCAAAAATATTGGGAAAGAAATCAGTAAAATTATCCATGCAAAAAATCATAAGCCATTTAATAGGCTTACAAAATCACACCAATTGTTTTTGGAAAATTATTTAGCCATAACAAAATCATTGGCTATAAAGTATCCATTACTACAATTAGAAAATGAACTGAATTACTTTGCTCAAAAATAAAATAATGTTTATCCAAAAATTAGAACGAATCCACCAATTACAATAGAGGCTCCAATTGAAGTTAGTCCGTATAAAATGAAAGTAAAGTTTTCGTTTGAATAATCGGTTGCAATAGTTAACATACAACTGCATAAAAGAAATGCAGCTCCTATTAACAGTAATTTAAAACCTATACTAAGTCGTTTTTTATTTTTGTGTTCAACAACTTTTTTAATGATTTCTTTGACTCGATTTTCGTCAATACCATTTTGCAAAAAGAGCGATTCGATTTCTGAAAAAGAATTTCCGTTATCGAACATAGATTTGGCTTCAAAAAATAAATCTTCGTGAGATAAATTTGCATTCATCGGTCATGGGTTTAGATTTACTAAACTATAAGATTTGTTTTTAAAATCAAATAAAATTTTTAGTAACCCGTACAATTGTGTGTGTAAAACCAAAGCAATGGATTGCCTGTTGAGTCTACCAATTGTATCCAACCATCGAATGTTTTTAGCAGATTTGGTTCGTCTGTTTTATCGGCAATGCAAGGATTTTTTTTGTAATGTTTTACTTTTACTTTATACCAATTGCCATTGCACAAACCAGTAGGGGTAATTTCAAATTCTTCCCCTTTCATTCGGGTAATTATTTTAGAATTTTCATTTGGCTTAAGCATTAAATTCATTCCTTCTTGCTTGGGATAAAACCCTGTAACCTTACCTGTGGATTTGAGAATGAAATCTTTCCAACTCCGAATACAATAATTCATTTTATGCAATTCATAAAGGCTAATCCAGTAATTAGCTTTTGGGGTAAATATTCTTACAAAGCCATTTTGAATATCATCATATCC
>Ga0194060_10001308_pt1 | contig 17727 bp, 16 predicted proteins | sample SepL225m_MetaG_FD_163427 | JGI IMG/M metagenome (GOLD analysis project Ga0194060, IMG submission 163427) | Anoxic zone freshwater microbial communities from boreal shield lake in IISD Experimental Lakes Area, Ontario, Canada - Sep2016-L222-5m | ecosystem: Environmental > Aquatic > Freshwater >...
ATGGGCGACAGCGTATGGGTCTTCATTCGGATAGTCCTTCAAGATTTCCACTCAGGAGTTTCAAGCGCAGCGCGGCGGCAGCGGCCTGCGCACGGATGTTCGTTGCGACCGTCGCCGACTGGGTGGCTTCGCGCACGGCGTTGAGCAGATCGAACCAGCTTTTCCGACCGGCCGTGTATTGGCGCGCGTAGGACTCATAGATTGCGTTGAGTGCCTGACTGGCGTGCTGGGCGTTTTCAAGTCGCGTCCGTGCAAACTGCAATTCATTGCTGTCGGCGCTGAAGCGGTCCTGCACCTCAAGCACAGCCGCCTCGCGCTGTTGCTGTGCCGCCGTGTGCCGTGCCAGTGCCGCGTCAACGCCAGCCAACGCAGACAAGCCGGCACCGGTCTGCGCCTCGAGTACCAGCAGCACGCGACTGCTGCTGTAAGCGCTAAGACCGTTGAGCGCGGCGGATGAATGCGCGTTTTCGAAACGCAAGGAAATTTGCGGCTTGTAGCTGGCACGTTTGACCTGCAGGTCGGCCTGCGCCGTTGCCACTTCGAAGCCGAGTCGGCGCAGCGTCGGTGAGTGCGCCAGGGTCTGCTCCAGCAATGCCGCCTTGCTCGGCAACGCAAACCGGCTGTCGTCCCCAAGCGCGACCACGCTGCGCACCGGCATCCCGGCGAGTTGCGAGAGCTGGCTCAACGCGGTAGTCAACGACTGCCTGGCGCCGGAGAGTTCGTTGTTCGCCTCGTAAAGTCTGGATTGCGCCAATTCCTGGTCAACCGGCGGACTGGCATCCTGCTCGACACGCCGCCTGATCATGGCCAGCAATTCCTCGTGCAATTTCACCCCGGTGACCAGCGTTTCCTCGTTCGCCTGCTGGCGTACCGCTTCCACGTAAGCCGCGACGATCCTGGAAATGACATCCTGGCGGACTTCGAGAATGGTGACGTCAGCGGCCTGTTGACGAGAACTAGCCGCATCGATGCCTGCATCAATGCGCCCGCCAGCCCACAGCGGCTGTTGCACGCGCAGCAGCGTCGTCAAAACGCCGTTGTTATCGCTGTTGGCTTCGAAGCTCGGTGTTGCAAAGCGCTGCCAGGAAGCAGCCTCCAGATCAGACTTGGCTGCGCTCGCGAACGAGCGTCTGGCCTGGATCGCCGGATTCGTTGCCAGCGCCTGCTCAATGATTTGTTGCAACGAGCTTGACTGCGCCAGGGTCTGGGCACTGACAAGCATCAGCACTGCGGTCAGTGCTGCACGGACGGTGAGGGAAATAGGCTTGATCATGATCGGTCCATGCCGAACAAGTCGGCTCTTTGAAAATGTCTAGCTAGCGTAGGGGGCGCGCACTGTACTGGCACTTGGGCGAAGCCCTCGTTACGGTAGACGCAGGTCCGCATCCGCAATGCAGGTTAGACCGTAGTGATGTACGCATTTGTGTGAAGACCACCGCGGGTTTCACCCCATTTATTCGCCTTATGGCGCCGGCTCGGAATAAACACGCGGCGCGCCACGTTTACTCCAATGCCGTCATGCCACTGTTCACGCATCGGAGCACGATGCGACAGCCGATGCCGAACGCATCGGCTCGAAAGGGGTGTGTTGTGCGGCTTGTTCCACCACTGTTCAGGAGATTAACGATATGAATTTCACACGCAAACTGGGTGCTTTGGCGCTGCTAGCAGGAATCGGCATTGCGCCAGCGATGGCGGCCGGCAATCTGCTGGTGTTCGACCACGGTATCGGCGTCATCCCGGTCTCCAGCGGCCCGGGGCCCGGTGGCAGCGCCGAGACAGTGAACCGAAACATCGTGCGCGGCGTGCAGCCGCCCGGCAACATCTGGGTGATCCGCGAATTAAAGGCCAGCGTCAAGGACGACGCCCGCATCCGGGTGGACGGCCGCGGCCTGCTGCTGGGTGGTGGCAACAGCATCGGCGGCACCGCCAACCAAAGCGTGATGGCAACACTGATCTGCGATGCCAGCGCGCCCTTCACCCAGTACAGCAGCAGCCCCATCGGCGTGCCGCTGGATGCCAATGGCGACTTCCGCATTGAGGACACGCTCAGCCCGGCACCACCGGCCGATTGCGCCAGCCCGGTGCTGCTGATTCGCAACCTCGGTGGCGCCTGGTTTGCGGCGGGCATTGTGGCGCACGCCAACTAAGCCGCGCTGGCGCTACGCCAGCCACCCATGAAAAAGGGCTCCTGATGGAGCCCTTTTCTCTGGTGCAGCTGCACCAGGTGAGTCGCAGCAATCTGTTATTGCAGTGCCAGCGAGATCGCGCTGATTTGCGCTGACGTGAGCATGATCAGCGTGCCATTGGTCGCATTGAAGCGTGTGCGCATCACCCCTATGCCGGCGATGCCGCTCGTGATGGCGCCGGCCGAGGCTCCGGCGTGTTCCGAGGTTGCCAACGGACCATGACAGCCGCTGCAAAACTGGTCGTAGAGCGCCGCGCCGTCGATCACCGCTGCCGTCGTACTGGCCGAGACCGGCGCTGACGCCAGACTCTCGCCCGTGCTGTTCACCGCGGTGACGATATAGAAGAAGGTGCTGCCACTGGCCAGTCCGGTTTGCGTCAACGGGCTTGTGACATCGGTAAATTTCGTACCTGTTGCCACGCTGACTGCCGACGTCGTGCCGCGATAGAGGTTGTAGGAAGTGGCCGTCGCCGCCGCACTCCAGGACACGGTGACCTGCCCCGCGCCGCCCAATGCCGTCAGGCCTTGCGGCGCCGCCGGCACGGTGGCCGCCGGTGCGTTGGTCGTTGCACTCGCCTGCGTCGATGCCGCGCTCTGGCCTGCGCTGTTTCCGGCCGTGACCACATAAAAATATGTTGTGCTGGCGGCAAGTCCGGTGTGCACAAACGGACTGCTAACGCCCGAGATCACCGTTCCCGTCGTCGTCAGGACACCGCTGGTGGTTGACCAGTAAACGTTGTAGAAGGTCGCACCCGCAACGGCCGGCCAGCTCAGCGTCACCTGTCCGCTCCCCGCCGCGGCACTGACAGCCGGCGGTGTAGCCGGTGCCGTGGCCGGCAGCGTGGCCGGCAGCGTGGTGGCCGCAACCTGCGTCGAAGCTGGACTCTCGCCGGCGCTGTTGACAGCCGTCACGATGTAGAAGTAGTTCGTCGCATCGGTCAATCCGGTCTGCACCGAGGGGCTGGTAACGCCACTGAGCTTGGTCCCATTGGCCGTCGTGACACCGCTGCTGGTTGACCAGTAAAGGTTGTACGACGTCGCGCCGGTTACGCTCGCCCAGCTCACGCTCACCTGCTGACTGCCACCGGTGGCGCGAACGTCAACCGGTGCCAGCGGAATAATTGCAACCGGTGTCGTTGCCGTTGTGCTGGCCGAGACTGCAGCTGAGAAACGACCCTTGAGTTTGTTGTTCATGGCACGCACCCGCAGCCGATAGGTGGTGCTGGTCGCCAATCCGGTGATGACCAGCGGACTGGTGACATTGCGCAGTCGCGTCGAGTGGCCCTCGTCGTCATCGCTTTGGGCCTGCGAGCTGACCTCGCTTTGATAGTTGACCTCATAGGAGGTTGCGCCAGCCACGGGGTCCCAGGACAGCGTTAACTGCCCGTCGCCGCCAGTGGCGCTCACGCCGCTGGGTGCCGCCGGGCGCGAACCCGGTTTCGGCAGGTCGCCATCGTTGTCGGTAAAGTGCCCGTTCGTCAAGTCCGCCACAGCGGCCGTGAAGATCACGGCACCACTGGTGACGTTGGTGACCGTGATCGTGCCATTGGCCAGGGTGATGGTGACGTTGTCAAAGACTCCGTCCAGACCGGTGTGGTCGGCGCTAAAGCGAGCGGTGACAGGGTTTGCGCCGTCGGCACCAAAGGCTTCGAGCAAGCGTGCCAGCTTTAACTGCAACGTGGCCACCGATGCTGGCAATGCGACCTTGACTTTTTCGACCTCACTGGCATCAGACTGGTCGAAAACAAGCGCCGGATCATTCACGCCGGCGGCGCTGGCCAACGCTACCGTGGACAGCGGGTTGATGTTCGCCGTACCCGCCTTCTCGGCAAAGGAGAACATCGTGATCGCCTTGCCGTCAACGTTTCCGCAGGCCTTGAGGATGAACGGCGCGGTCATGCCGGAAACATCGATGGCGAACGAGCCGTCACTGGCGATGATGCTTGACTTGTTACGACGCTGCGCAGAAGAATCCCGCAGGACGACCTGCCCGGCCAGTGGTGCGCCGGTGGCAGCAACCCCAGTGACCAGCGATGGCGCACCCGCAGCACCGCTGGCAGCGTCCATGCCCCCGCCGCAAGCAATAAGCACCGATCCGATCATGAACAGCCCGAACAGCGCGCCGATGACGCGATCCGTAGGTCGCAGTCTTTGCGCTTTGATTGCTTGTTCCGAATCCCCCGGCGCGTGCAGTCCGGGCTCTGAAGTTCGCGTCCAACATTTCATTTGAATCACCTCACAGTTAATAACGATTGACACCCAGTTGCCGGGGCTTTTTTGCAGCTTGCAGAGCGTCATAAAAAGTCTATTGGCTTCAGCCCCGACCAGGATGCAGATCATGTCGGTTTGTGAGCGCGCAAGTTGTTTTCATTTGTATCTGATTGCGTCATTGCGTGCCGCTCCAACCCACGCCAGTTCAGCCAGTTTTGCCAATGACGAACGCACAAAATCGCCCTGTGATTCGCCCTGAATGTGTGCTGCGGGCGCGGGTTTTTCCCATCGATTTACGGGGCGCACTCAGTAGCTCGATATACAGGGTATGACGTACTGACGCGCTCGGCGACGCTCATTAAAGTTCAAACCAGATCGACAACACCGGTCGCGCGCTGGCAGCGGTTGCCGGCGCCAGCGGCAACCCAACAGGAACTTTGTGAAGTCTCAAATCCAATCCATTTACCGGACCCATCAACCCAAGGCGGCCGGATTTACGCTGCTCGAACTGCTGGTGGTCATGGTCATCATCGGACTGCTGGCGGGTTATGTCGGTCCGAAGTACTTCGCCCAGGTCGGCAAGTCGCAGATCAAGGCGGCGCGCGCCCAGATCGACGCGCTGGAGAAAGCGCTCGACCAATACCGGCTCGATACCGGCCACTATCCGGTGCCCGAGCAGGGACTCACCGCCCTCATCGCGCGACCGGCCAATGAACCCAAATGGGACGGCCCCTATCTGGCCAAGAGTGTGCCGGCCGATCCCTGGGGCAACGCCTATGTCTATCGACTTCCCGGCGAGCACGGCGACTTCGATCTCATGTCCCTGGGCAAGGATGGTCAGCCCGGCGGCAGCGGCGATGCAGCCGACATTGTCAACTGGTAGCGCGGCCCTGCACACCATGAAATACCAACTCAAGGTCATGCGCGCAAGCGACAACGTGGCCGCGATAACGCTCGATGCGATCGACGAGCAGGAGGCCCGTGGGCAGGCCAACGCCCAGGGCTACTCGGTGCTCAGCATCAAGGCGCAGCGCGGTTGGCGAGCGCCCGCGCGTCTGCGCCGCAACCCTTTTTCACTGATGCTGTTCAGCCAGGAACTGCTCGCGCTCATGAACGCCGGTCTGCCGGTGGTTGAGAGCATCGCAACACTGGCGGAGAAAGAAACCCGGGCGGAAGTCAAGACGCTGTTGCAGCAGGTCGTCTCGCATCTCTATGAGGGGCGCTCGCTGTCGCACGCGCTGCAGGCGCTGCCCGCGGCCTTCCCCATGCTGTATGTGTCCACCGTGCGCGCCAGTGAGAAGACCGGCGATCTGGGCGAAGCACTGGCACGCTACATCGCCTACCAGGCCCAGCTCGACGTGGTACGAAAAAAAGTTGTGAACGCCTCGATCTACCCGGTATTGCTGATCGGCGCCGGCGGCCTTGTGACGACCTTCCTGATGGTCTATGTGGTGCCGCGCTTCAGCCGCATCTACGAAGACATCGGAACCAATCTGCCGCTGCTGTCGCGCCTGCTGCTGCGCTGGGGAAAACTATTGCAAGCCAACGGCGCATCGGTGCTGCTGGTCGCGCTGATGATTGCGGCTGCCAGCTTTTACCTGCTGGCGCAGCCCGGCACACGCAATTGGTTGATGCAGCGTTTGTGGCAGTTGCCGGCTGCCGGCGAGCGCATGCGGGTCTACCAACTGGCGCGGTTCTATCGCACGCTGGGAATGCTGCTGCGCGGCGGAACACCGATCGGCGCCGCGCTGAAGATGGTGTCCGACCTGCTGCAAACCGATTTGCGAGTGCAGTTGCAGGGTGCTGCGGGAAAGATCAACGAAGGGCGCTCGATTTCCCACGCCATGCAGACGCATCGGCTGACAACACCGGTCTCCCTGCGCATGCTGGAAGTGGGCGAGCGCACCGGCGAGATGGGCGAAATGATGGAACGCATTGCCAGCTTTTATGACGAAGAGATGGCGCGCTGGGTGGAGTGGTTCACGCGTCTGTTCGAGCCGCTGCTGATGGCCGTGATCGGGCTGGTGATTGGCTTCATCGTGGTCCTTATGTACATGCCGATCTTCGAATTGGCCGGGAGTTTGCAATGAACATGCGTGACAGCACCGCAGAACAATTTTCAGTAACGGTGGCACCGGCTACAACCATCGATTTGACACAGGTCCGCGCGGCGCGGGCTCTGGCGGCTGCCAGCAACCGGCGTGCCATCGAGGTGCTGGAGGAGAGCAGCGGCCTGGATGCCGACGCGTTCACCCGGGCGCTGGCCGACCTGCTGGGTTACGACGCGCTGACGATGGCACAGTTGCACGCGCTGGAGGCGGCCTTTGACAAACTGCCCTTCGCGCAGGCACTGGAGCGCCACTGCACCCTGTTCCGGGATGGCGATGGCCGCTTCCTGCTCGCCATGGGAGATCCGCTGGACCGTGATCTCCATACCTGGGCGCAGGCGCGCATCGGCGCCGATTTCGTCGTCTGTGTCGTGCACCACGCCGACCTGAGCGCCTATCTCAACCGTTACGAAGAAACGCTGCGCGCAGTCGACAGCGCGCTGCCCGACGCAGCCAAGGCCGCCAAGAGTGGATCACGAGCCGAGGATCTGTCATTCAAATCGATCCGCGAAGACACGAGCCAGATTGTCAAGCTCGTCCATTCAACCCTGTACGACGCATTCAGGCTGGAGGCCAGCGACATCCACGTCGAGAGCAATGCCGCCGGTCTCGCCATCAAGTACCGGGTCGATGGTGTGCTGACCACGGCGGTCACGCTGGCGGGCGCCGAACTTGCGGAGCAAGTCATGTCGCGCATCAAGGTGATGTCCGAGCTCGACATCGCGGAGCGCCGCGTACCGCAGGACGGGCGCTTCAAAATCGGCGTGCAGGGCCGGGAAGTGGATTGCCGGGTCTCGGTCATGCCGAGCATCTTCGGCGAGGACGCCGTGATCCGGATTCTTGACAAGCAGACCCTGAGCGACCAGATCAAGGGCTTGCGCCTGAACTACCTGGGCTTCGACGAGCGCGACGTGGCCGATGTGCGCCGCCTTTCCAGTGAGCCCTACGGCATGCTGCTGGTCACCGGGCCCACTGGCAGCGGCAAGACCACCACGCTCTACGCCGCCATCAGCGAGATCAACCACGGGCAGGACAAGATCATCACGATTGAAGATCCGGTCGAGTACCAGTTGCCGGGTGTGCTGCAGATTCCGGTCAACGAAAAGAAGGGGCTCACCTTTGCCCGGGGTCTGCGCTCCATCCTGCGCCACGACCCCGACAAGATCATGGTCGGCGAAATCCGCGACGCCGAGACGGCGCAGATCGCCGTTCAATCCGCCCTCACCGGGCACCTGGTCTTCACCACCGTGCACGCTAATAATGTGTTCGATGTGATCGGCCGTTTCGTGCACATGGGTGTTGATCCCTACATGTTCGTTTCCGCCCTGAACGGCGTCGTGGCGCAGCGTCTGGTGCGCGTCAACTGCACGCACTGCTCGGAGCCACAAGTGCCCGAACCGCAACTGCTGCTCGATTCCGGTCTCAGCCTGGCGCAGGCCGAGGGCTTTTCCTTCAGCCACGGACGCGGTTGCGGTCATTGCCGCGGCACCGGCTTCAAGGGCCGACGCGCCATCGGTGAAGTGCTGCGCCTGAACGACGAGATTCGCGAACTGATCGTGGCACGCGAGCCGATCCGGCGCATACGCGAGGCGGCCATCCGGGGCGGCACGCGCTTTCTGCGCGACGCGGCAGTCGACCTCGTGCGCACCGGCGCCACCACCTTGCAGGAGATCAATCGTGTCACTTTTGTCGCCTGACCAGTTGGGCATCGCCCTGTTTCCGCAACGCTTGCTGCTGGTGCGCAGCAGCGGCGGACTGCGCCGACGACTGGTACACAAGGAAGCGCTTGCGTTCGCCCCGGCTGAGGCGGGTGTTCCCGCATGGCAAGCGGCAACTGATGCGCTGGCGCAAAAAGTCAGCCCAGCGGCTTTGCCACGCGCCCAGGTCAAGCTGATCCTCTCCAATCACTTCGTGCATTACCTCGTCATACCCTGGCGTGACGGCCTGAGCAACCAGGAAGAGGAATGGGCCTTTGCCCGTCATTGCTTCGAGCGCGTCCATGGCAGCGATGCAGCCCACTGGAAGCTGCGACTGTGCAGCGACACGCGCGGTGAGCCACGCCTGGCCTGCGCCGTTGAACCGGCGCTGATCGAGACCTTGCGCGCGCACCTCGGCCCACTGGGCAGGCGCTATCGCTCGTTGCAGCCGCATCTGATGGCGAGCTTCAATTCCTGCCGCGCACAAATTGGCAGCGGCCCGACCTGGCTGGTTGTCGCGGAACCGGGTCTGCTTTGCCTGGCCCTGCTGCAGGACGGCTGCTGGCACAGCATCAACCGCGTCAAAGTGGGGCCCGACTGGATCAACCAGCTGCCCGGCTTGCTCGAGCGCGAAGAGTGCCTGCTCGATGCTGCAACGCCCTGCCTGGACGTTGTGCTGATCGCGCCAGATGCCGCGCGCCCGCTTGTGCTGCCAGAGGGTAAATGGCGTTTCAAGGTACCGACGCCAGCCATGCTGGCCGGAATGAGCGCCGGTTTCGACGCGCCGTTTTCGATCGCCCTGGCGGCCTGAAGCCATGCGCGCGCTTGAGCTCGACTTTCGACGCGGCCACGGCAAGACGCCGTGGCCTGGCTTGGCACTGCTGACTTGCGCACTGGCCGTCGCCATCACCACCGGCGTGCACTACCAGCAACTGGTCGCGGCATCGGAGCAGGCCCAGGCCAGCCTGGCACAGACAGGCGCTGCGGTGCGCCGGCAGGCTGCGGCAAAAAGTATTGAGGTCGACCACGCGCAGTTTGACCGCGACATGCGCCGCGCTCGAGATGCGGCAGCGGCACTCAAGCAGCCCTGGAGCGAACTGTTCTTCAACGTCGAAGCCGCCAATCTGCCCCATGTCGCATTGCTCAGCATCGACTCCGACAGCGACAAGCACCAGCTCAAGATCGCGGCCGAAGCCAAGGACCTGCAGTCCATGCTCGACTATGTTCGCGCCCTGTCGGCACAGCCCAAGCTGGCCAACACCTATCTGCTCAGCCATCGCGTGCAGCAGCAAGACCCGCAGCATCCGGTCCGGTTTGTTCTGACGGCCCGCTGGGACGCCACCCGCTTGCTCACGCCAGGTGTTGCGCCATGAAGCGAATTCAATCCATCTACTTGCGCAGCGCGGCAAGGCTGGCCTGGCCCGGCGCTCTGGGTCTGGCACTGTTGCTGCTGGTCAGCGGCTTTTATGTCGCCACGCTGCGCCCCGAAGGCCAGCAGCTTCAGGTGCTGCAGCGGCAAGTCGCCCTGGCCCGTCATTCGGCGCCGGCTTCGATCAAGGGCAGTGCAACGACTGCGGCGCCGACTGATCAGCTTGCGGCCTTCCAGACCTTTCTGCCGGCCACCAGCGAACTACCGGACCTGATGGGCAAGCTGTTCGCCGCCGCCACCGCACAGGGCCTGCAACTCGACGCCGGCGAATACCGCGTGCTGCAGGAGAGCAGCGCTGGCATGACGCAATTTCAAATCACGCTACCGGTACACGCCAGCTATCCACAAATTCGAAAATTCGTAAGCCTTGCCATGTCGCAAATTCCTTCCCTGTCACTTGACGGCATCCAGTTCGAGCGCCAGAACGTTGGCGAATCGGCGGTCAATGCCAGGATCCGATTGACGGTTTATCTGGGGAAGAAGTCATGACGCTGCCCAGCAGGCGCGAGTGGCTGCTGCTTGGCCTTGGACTGATCGTGATCGTCGCCTGGATTGCGTTCGATCACGGCGCCGACGAAACAAGCCCGTCGGGCGCGCAGGCGCCAGCCGTCATCAAACCAAAGGCTCAGGCGCCCCGCAGTGCCGACCCCAATGCACTGGACCTGTCAGCGCGCCAAGGCGCAAGCGATGCCGGCGAAAGCACCAATCTGTTCGCGGGAAAGTCCTGGTATGTGCCGCCGCCGCCAGCGCCTGCGGCAAAACCCTTGCCGGCACCGCCACCGACGGCGCCGCCACTGCCATTTAGCTATCTCGGACGCTATCAGGACAGCGGCGCACCCATCATTTACCTGGTCCGCGGCGAGCGCGTCCTGCTGGTGAGTGCGGGCGATGTGATTGAAGGAACCTACCGCGTGGACGGCATCGTCGCAAACCGACTCAGCCTGACTTACCTGCCACTCAATATCGGGCAGACGCTTGAGATGGGCAATGTGCAATGAGACGGTCAGGCGCGCAGACACCAGGCCACTGCATCGTGTGACAAAGGACGAAACATGAACCGCTATACCCCAACAACCCGGCAGTTCGCCGGCCTCGCCGTGCTCGGTGTTGCGCTGCTGTGCGGCTGCGCGGCCCAGCGCATCCACAACGAGGCCATGGACCTGCTCAGTCAGGGCCGCTACGAACAGGCGCTGGGCAAACTCGAAGAGGCGATGCGCATGGACCCCGGCGATATTCAGATTCGCAAGGACTTGCTGCGCACCCGCGAAGAGGCCGCCTATCGCCTGGTTGCCAGTGGAAACACGGAGCGTGCTGCCGGGCGCTTCGAGCGTGCACAGGATGCCTTTCGCCAGGCGCTGCGCATCGACTCCGGCAGCGCGCGTGCCCGCGCCGGGCTCGAGGCTGTGGCCATGGATCAGCGCCACGAAACGGTGCTGGCCGAGGCACAAAACCTGTTCCGGCAAGGCGATGGGGACGGTGCAGCGGCGCGCTTGCGTGAAGTCTTCCTCGAGAACCCGAACCACGGCAACGCGCTCATGCTGCAACGCCAGATCAACGAGCGCACATCCAGGGATCTTGGGGCCGAGCCCGCGCTGCGGGCGAATTTCCAGAAGCCCGTGACGCTGCAGTTCCGCGACGCCAACCTCAAGATGGTGCTGGAGTCGATCTCCAAAACAACCGGCATCAACATCCTGCTCGACAAGGATGTCAGACCTGATCTGAAGGCCACAATTTTTGTCAAGGCAACTTCGGTGGAGGACACCATTGACCTGATCCTGATGCAAAACCAGCTGGAAAAAAAGGTGCTGTCGGACAACACGCTTTTCATCTACCCCAACACACCGACCAAAACCAAGGATTACCAGGACCTCAAGGTCAGAAGTTTTCATCTGGTCAACGCCGACGCCAAACAGATGCAGGCGATGATCAAAACGATCCTGAAGACGCGTGACATGTTCATTCACGAGAAAACCAATTCGCTGATCATGCGCGACACGCCCGAAGCGATCCGGCTGGCCGAAAAAATCATCGCTGACCAGGATATCGCAGAGCCCGAAGTGATGCTCGAAATCGAGGTTCTTGAAATCACACGCTCGCGCCTGTCCGAGCTCGGCATCCAGTACCCCGACAGCCTGAATCTGCAGATACCGGGTGCGACGGCGGGCGGCGGCCTCACGCTTGGTGCGCTGAGCAGTGTCAGCCGCGACAGTCTGATCGTCACGCCGGTTCCCAGTGTCACACTCAACGCCCATCTCGATGATTCCGATGTCAACGTGCTGGCCAGCCCGCGCATCCGGGCCCGCAACAAGGAGAAGGCCAAGATCCATATCGGCGACCGCTTGCCGGTGTTCACCAACTCGGTCACACCACTGGCCACCGGTGCCTCGGTGACAACCGGCAGCGTCCAATACCTCGATGTCGGCCTCAAGCTCGAAGTCGAACCCGACATTCATCCGGACGCCGAAGTCGGCATCAAGATCAGCCTGGAGGTGAGTTCCGCCGGCGCCGCCGTGACCAATTTGGTCTCGGGCACCAGCGCCTTTCCAATCTCGACCCGCACGGCGGCAACGGTTCTGCGCCTCAAGGATGGAGAAACCCAGGTGCTTGCCGGCCTGATCCGGGACAACGAAACCCGCTCCCGGATCATGATTCCCGGCTTGGGTGAAGTACCAGGCCTGGGCCGACTGTTTTCAACGCGGCACAACGACAACCTGAAAACAGAAATCGTGCTCTCGATCACGCCGCGCATTGTCGGGCGCACCCGCTTGCCCGAGGCCCAGTCGGTCGAGTTCTGGAGTGGCACGGAAAGCAGTCTGCGCAGCACGCCAACCTTGCTGCGCCAAACCGGCTCTGTGACCCTGTCGGGCAGCACCGGTCAGGTCGTACAGCCATCGGGCGCCAACACACAATTGCCGACGCGACTCACGCCCCGGGGTGCACCCGCCGAGAGTCTGGCGCCAGCGCCCGCCGTGCCAGCGGCGCCGATCCCGGCGCAGGCCAGTCCGCCAGCCGTTGGTTTCGCCGCCCCCGCCACCCCGCCGCTACCGGAAGTGAGTGCGCCACCGACACCCGCTTCCGGCGAGCCGATCCCGTTCAAGGCGGCGCCATGATGCGGCGCAGACCCTGCCCGGCGCACGGCTTCACCCTGATCGAACTTGCCGTGACCGTTGCCATCGTCGGCTTGCTGGCCGCTATCGCGGTGCCCCTGGCGGAGGTCACCTGGCAACGCAGCCAGGAACAGGAACTCCGATTGCAACTGCGCAGCTTGCGCCGCGCCATCGACGCCTACAAACAGGCCTACGACGAGGGCCGCCTGATCAAGACCGTGGGCGAGTCGGGTTACCCGCCATCGCTTGGCGTGTTGGTTGACGGCGTGGTCGACGCCAGCAGCGCCCAGCAAGCCAAGATCTACTTCCTGCGGCGCATGCCACGCGACCCCCTGACGCGAAACACTGAAGGCGCGCCAGAAGAAAGCTGGGGGCTGCGCAGTTACGCCAGCGAGCCCGACAACCCGTCAGCCGGGGCCGACGTTTTTGACGTGTATTCCAAGTCTGCCGGCGTCGCGCTCAATGGCGTGCCGTACCGGGAGTGGTAGCGATCATGGTGCACACCCGTCGACGCCACAGCGGATTTACCTTGATCGAACTGATGGTGGTCATGGTGATCGTGGCCATGCTGCTCGCACTGGCCGCGCCACGCTACTTCGGCAGTCTGCAAAAGTCGAAGGAAACTGCGCTGCGCCAAACCCTGTCGGTGACCCGGGATGCGCTGGACAAGTTTTATAGCGACAAGGGCAAGTATCCGGACAGCCTGGACGTTCTGGTCAGCACGCGCTACTTGCGCAGCCTGCCGATTGACCCCCTGCTCGACAGCGCCAGCAACTGGCTGCTTGTCGCACCCGATGATCCCGCCAAAGGCGCGCTCAGCGACATCCACAGCAGCGCCGAGGGTCTGGGCCGCGATGGCACAGTGATTCGCGAGTGGTGAACCAGCGTACTCACATGCAGTCACCCCGATCCATGACACGCCGCACCGGCGCACCCGGGTCGCGCCGTCACGCCGGATTCACCTACATCGGGCTGCTGATCCTGGTCGCCGCCATGGGTCTGGCTTTGACCGTCGTCGCGCAGTTGTGGCACACCGCGCAAACGCGGGACAAGGAAGAGGAACTGCTGTTTGTCGGCAATGAAATCAGGCGCGCCATCGGGCTCTACATCACCAGCACCGGGCGCTATCCGCACAACCTGGAAGACCTGCTCAAGGACCCCGGCTTTCCCGGTGTCCGGCGCAGCCTGCGCAAACTCTACCGCGACCCCATCACCGGCAGCACGGAGTGGGGGCTGGTCAAACCGGACGAGAACACCCTCGTCGGCGTTTACAGCCGCTCCGATGCACAGCCGCTGAAACAGAGTGGTTTCAGTCTGGCGGACCGGGCTTTCGAGGCGAAAGAAAAGTACTCTGAGTGGGTCTTTATGGCCCGGCCAGCGACAAAACCGAATCCGCCTGCGCTGCCAGGCGGCAAAGCGGTACCCGATGCAAGCGCCACACCGTTTGGCAACGAGCAAAACGAGCCCGCAAGATTCGGGCCGCGCGGACGCAGATAAGGACTACCCCATGGACACCCCCTACCGAATCGTGATCGTCGAAGATCAATTGCTGCTGCGCGCCGGGCTGCGCGCCTTGCTGCTGCAGGAGAGCGACATCGAAATTGCCGGGGAAACCCAAACCGGAGCCCAAGCCGAACGCATGATCGCAACCCTGCTGCCCGACCTGGTACTGATGGACCCAACGGTGTCGGGCATCAGCGGCATTGCCACCATCGCACAGATCAAGCAATGCAGTCCCCATGTCAAGATTCTCATCCTCACCCTGCACCGGGCCGATGAGTACATCCAGCAAAGTCTCAGAGCCGGCGCCGATGGCTATATCCTGAAGGACGCCACCGGTGACGAACTGCGCACGGCCATTCGCAGCGTCCTGCAAGGCAAGACCTACCTGAGTCCGGATATTTCCAATACGGTAATCAGTGGCTACCTGGGCAGCCGCCGGGTCGCCGGCATCACGTCGGCCTGGGAGACCGTAACCCACCGCGAACGTCAGGTGCTCAAACTGGTTGCCGAGGGCAGACCCAACAAATCCATTGCCGATTACCTGAGCCTGAGCGTCAAGACGGTGGAGAAGCACCGATCCAATCTGATGAAGAAACTCGACCTGCACAACGCTTCCAGCTTGACAGCCTTTGCCATTGCCAAAGGCCTGATGAGCGACGCCAGCACTTCACGTCATGCGCCGGAGGCCGCGTCAAGCAACAATTTGCAATAGCAGTTAGCATTTGTGCCGATGTCCCGGCCAAGGGGCGCAGGCGCCCGGAATGAATACCTTGGTCATGAACATTCAATCCCGACACCGTTCTTGTGGAGCCCATGCCGTGAATTTCGAAACTGCCGCTCCCATCACTCAGTCATGGCAGTACGCTGCCGATGCAATGCCACAGCTCATTTGCCTGGTAGACCGGGACGCTCGCGTGTTGCAAGTCAATCGCACGCTGGCGCGCTGGCAAATCGGCGCGCCTGAACAGGCCCGCAGCCTTGAACTGCATCAGGCGCTGCACCCTGATTGCAGCGATCCCGATTGCTACCTGCGGGGGTACTGGCGGCGCACGGTGCGCCTGCTGGCCCAGCACGGGCGCGCCGACTGCCAGGTCTGGGATGCGTACCTCAAGCGCCATCTGGAGATCCGCAGCATGCTGCCAATGGCCCGTGAAGACGCCGGCGCCGAGCCTTTTTTTGCCGTGGTCAACATCGATGATGTCAGCCCATTGAAGTTCAGCGGACACCGTGCCCACAAGGCCAGCGAGCTTTTGAACCGGCGCATCGAGTGCGAAGTGCAGCGCCGCGTGCAAGCCGTCAAGGCCCGATCGCATCTGCTCACGGTCTTGGACAAGACGCCGGTTTTCATCGGCATGTCCGATCACAACGGGGTTTTGTATTACCTCAACCCGACCGGGCGAAACCTGATCGGCTTGGACGAGCAGGAAGCCTTGTCCGGTCTGACGCTCACCGATTGCTACGCACCTCAAGAGCGCGCACGCATCAGCGAACAATCCGTGCTGACCGCGCAAAACGAGGGCGTCTGGGCGGACGACTCCATGCTCAGCAGTCGCAGCGGGCAGGAAGTCCGTGTCCACCTGACACTGCTGTCGCATCAGGACGAGCAGGGACAACTCAGTGGTTTTAGCCTGATGGGACGCGACATGCGCGACTGGGTGCGCAGCGAGGAGGCCTTGCGCACCACGCAAAACGAGATCTGGCGCATGGCCGCGCAGCACCTGACGATCCAGGAGGACGAGCGCCGGCGCATCGCCCTGGACCTGCATGACGGACTCGGGCAGACCTTGAGTCTGGTCAAACACTCGATTGAGGAAGCCACGCGCTCGATCAGCGCCGGCAGTTCGGGTCAGGCAGCGCAGGCCCTGGCCGGGCTGGGCCCGACCGTCAAGTCGGCGCTGACCGAGTTGCGCCGCATCTCCATGAACCTGCGCCCCTCCACGCTTGACGATCTGGGGATTCTGGCCACGCTGTCCTGGTACTTTCGCGAGTTTGAGTCAGCCTGCCCGGAATTGCGCCTGCAACGCGAGGTCACCGTGGCCGAGGCGGACGTACCGGACTTGCTCAAAATCACGATCTTTCGCATTGTTCAAGAGGCCACGGGCAATGCGCTCAAGCACGCCAAGGCCGATCGTTTGCGGGTGAGTTTGCAGAGCCAGGAAGGCGCCCTGATCTTGCTGATTGAAGACAACGGTCAGGGTTTTGACCCCGAAAAGGGCCTGAGCCAGCATGCGTTTGGCAGCGGCCTTGGCTTGCAGAGCATGCGCGAACGCGCCGAGCTATCCGGTGCCGACTACGCGCTCACGGCAACACCAGGTAAGGGCACACGCATCGAGGTGCTCTGGCCAACGCCGGGGGTACGTGGACGCGGGCTGGAAACATCGGGTGAACCCGGCATCACGCACCAGCCACGATCGCCAACTGACCGACGCTCAGCGCCAAATAGTCGCGGCGCCTGACACGCGCTCCTCAGATACCGGCGACCAGGCTGCCGTCATCATTGCGCAGGCACTGCGCCTTGAGCAATCCCTTGGCGCCAACCGCCGGCAACAGCAGCAACAGATCATCTGCCTTGCCGTCCCGGTTGACATCCCTGACGGTGAATTCATCGCCATCGTGTCCGTTGTGCAGCGGCAGCGAGGGATGATCAAACGGTGCGCGCTCGCAGGCGACCCGGGCGTCGGTCAAGCCGCTGCGCAAAAAGGCCACCAGATCGCCTTGCTCGATATCGGTGAGTCCGAGCGGCATGATGGCAGGATGGACGTTGCTGCTACCGCCGTTGGGTGCGTCGGGCGCAATAAATCCGCTCGAGTCGTTGTCGTCGGGGCCACGCCGGTTGCCACCCCGGTTGTAGAACGCCACCACCTGCTCCAGTGTGAATTCACCCCCGTTGTGAAAGTACGGCTGCGTCAGCGCAATATTGCGCAGGCTCGGGGTCTTGAAGGCACCATCGGCCACGACGCGCGTGCCATCGGCCTGCGGCGCAATCCAGCACGCCGTGGCGTCCGCGAAAACACTGAACAAACAGGGATCGACCCAGACCGGATCGGCCACCGGTTGCTTTAGCAGCAGCGCAAACCAGTTGCGCGTGAAGGACAGCGCGTTGCCCAGCGGATCGGTGCCGCCAACACCCCGGTCCTCCGCCGCGGGACGCACGCCGATGTTGTAAAAACCGTTGTCGTAAATGGCCAGCTCGCCGGTCTTGAGAAACATGCTCTCGATCACCGTGGCCCCGTCCGAGCCCGGTTGCAGTGACGTTGCGGCCCCCGTGAACTCGGGCCCCTTGTGGCAGGAAACGCACTGCCCGTTGCCGCGAAACACTTTGAGTCCGCGCTGCTGCTGGTCGTTCAGCGCCGTGACGTCGCCCGGGCTGCCGGGATAGCCAATAAACCTGTCGTACGGTGTCTCATCTGACACCAGCGTGGCTTCGTACATCATGATCGCCAGACCCCAGTACAGGGAAAAATTGAGCTCCATCTGCGAGTAA
>Ga0194060_10001309_pt1 | contig 17725 bp, 19 predicted proteins | sample SepL225m_MetaG_FD_163427 | JGI IMG/M metagenome (GOLD analysis project Ga0194060, IMG submission 163427) | Anoxic zone freshwater microbial communities from boreal shield lake in IISD Experimental Lakes Area, Ontario, Canada - Sep2016-L222-5m | ecosystem: Environmental > Aquatic > Freshwater >...
TTTTCACCTCAGACAACCACGCGATTCGCGCACAACACCCGATGAAAATGAACCGTAGGGGCGCGTCGCGACGCGCCCCTACCCGACACCCGCCTATTTTCACCTCAGAGCCTGCCCCTACACCGCCTGAGAATAAAGGCGCTCGCGGATCGCAAGAACCTCGTTGCGCAGTCGGGTATCGGCATTTATCTCTTCCGCGATCCTATCGCAGCCATGCATCACGGTGGTATGGTCGCGCCCACCGAGGAGCTTGCCAATATCAACCAGGGAACACTCGGTCTCCTCACGCAGCAGATACATCGCCACCTGGCGCGGCACCACAATCTTGCGCGAGCGACCGCGCCCCTGTATCACACGGATGTCAACGCCAAAGTGTTCACTGACCGCAACGATGATCTGGTCAGGGGTGATCCGGCGGCGGCGCACATTACCGAGCAGATCGGCGAGGGTACTCGTGGCCATCTCAACGCTGATTGGTATGCCGTGCAACTCGGCGAAGGCGGCCACCCGGTTCAGGCTGCCCTCAAGCTCACGGATATTGCTCTGTACCTTATGCGCCAGAAAATCAATCACGTCATCGGGGACACCGACGTTCATCTGATCGGCCTTAGTTCGCAGGATGGCCGTGCGCGTCTCAAGGTCGGGGGGCTGAACATCGGCGATCAGACCCCACTCGAAGCGCGAGCGCAGCCGCTCCTCCAGGGTCAGGATCGCCTTAGGCGGCTTATCCGAGCTGATCACAATATGCTTGGCCGCCGAGTGGAGCGTATTGAAGGTATGAAAGAATTCCTCCTGCGTGCCTTCCTTGCCGGCGATAAACTGAATATCGTCAATCAGCAGCACATCAATGTTCCGATAGCGCATACGGAACTCTTCTGTCTGCTGCCGACGGATGGCATTGATCATATCATTGGTAAACTTCTCGCTCGACACATACAGCACATTGATCTCAGGGTCACGGTCGAGGACGTAATTCCCAATCGCGTGGAGCAGATGTGTTTTGCCCAGCCCCACCCCGCCATACAGGAAGAGCGGATTGTAGTGCTGACCAGGGTTATCGGCCACGGCGAGGCACGCCGCATGGGCCAGCCGGTTGCTCGACCCGACAATAAAGCGCGAGAAGGTGTATTTCGGGTTCAGCATCCCCGTACGCATCGCGCTTGAGAGATCGAGCTGCACCGCCCCTCGCTCGCTCGGGCCAAGCTCATCGCTGGGCGCGGTGGGATTGGATGACTCGCCCCGGCTGTTCTGACCATTGGCGATCACCACCTGCACCTGCACCGGGTAGCCGACCACATCACCTAGCGAGCGTCGCACCGGAGCCATAAAGCGGTTCTCAAGCCCCTCCTTGTGGAAGGTTGAGGCTGTCCCGACAGTGGCGAGTCCACCATCGAGCGCAAGCAGCGCCGTGCCGCGCAACCACGTATCAAAATCCTGGCGCGATGTTTGGAGCTGGACGGCACCAAGGGTTGCCTGCCAGATCTGGGTTAAGTTCACGGATGCTCCCCTTCAGAGACGAAGACCCAGACGAGGCGCAAAATAGCCGATAGCCGATAGCCGATAGCCGGGCATCAGCTCGCGCATGGGTGAATCACGTGAATGTGTCGCTCACGCCTCTTCAACGCCCGTTGTTATGGTTACGCACGGAGGGACTATATGCGGTCGGTTACGTGCCGCCGATCATACTCGATCAGGCCCAAGTTTTCAAGCAACGGGAAATCTCTTGCTCGTGAGGCGCTAGTATAGCAGATCGGCTAGTCGCCGCGATCTTGTGCTATGATACCGGCGCAGCGTTGTGCAGAGAAAGGACGACCTCATGCCCGAGCGCCGCCGGGGCGTCACCCGCCGTATGGTCATCGCTGGTTTCTTCATCCTCATCGGCATGATGTTGCTCGCGACCTTTGTGCCGCAGTTGAGCGCCGAGAGTCCCCTTGTCACCCGGCTTCTGTTTATGGTCCGCCAGCCGCCGCTCCCCGTACCCACTGCCCCTGCGCTTACCCTTATTGCTCTTTTTTACATCATCGCTGGCCTTGTTGCCCTTGTGCCGCGTGCGCAGGTGGCTGGCACGTGGCTACTCTGGTCGAGCGCCGCGCTGCTCTTTCCCGCCATCATGATCGGGGTCGCCGCTGGTAAACAGCCGACCAACGCCGTAACGATGATCAGTGAGACGCTGCGCCTGGGGACTCCCATTGCTCTGGGTGCCCTGGCCGGGATCTACGCCGAGCGCTGCGGGGTGGTCAACATCGCCATTGAGGGCATGATGCTGACCGGGGCGGGCTTTGGTTTTGCCACCTATGTGGCAACCGGCAACATCTGGCTGGGCGTGACCGCCGCCGTTCTCCTCGGTGGACTGATTGCCCTTCTTCACGGGCTGCTCTCGATCAGTTTTAAGACCGACCAAATCATCAGCGGCACCGTGATCAACATCCTAGCAATCGGGATGACCGGCTACCTACGGCGTCAGTACATTGTCCCCCACGTCAACACCTTGCAGGCGTCGGGTCACACCCAGAGCTTGGCAACCATGACGGAGATCTCCATCCCCGGACTCAGCGACATCCCGATCCTCGGGCCGATCTTCTTTGTCGGCAAGCCGATCTTCTTCCTTATGCTGGTGCTGGTGCTGGTAACTCACGTGGTTCTCTCGTATACGCGCTGGGGGTTGCGCACGCGGGCAGTAGGCGAAAACCCACGCGCCGCCGACACCGTCGGCATCAACGTAAGCCGTACACGTTATGTCAATATCGCCATAAGCGGGATGATCGCCGGGCTCGGCGGAGCGTGGCTCTCACTGGAGAAAGTGGGGGGATTTGACGATGGAATGACAGCGGGCAAGGGGTTCATCGCGCTGGCGGCAATGATCTTTGGCAAATGGACACCGTTCGGCTCATTCGGGGGAGCAATGCTCTTCGGCTTCTCTGAGGCTCTCGGCATCCGCTTTCAGATCTTAAAAGTGGAGTTATTTGGCGGGCCGGTGCCGATCCAGTTCTTGCAGATGCTGCCCTACGTCCTTACGATCATTGTTCTCGCAGGGCTAATTGGCCGCTCTGTTGGGCCAGCCGCAGCGGGCAAACCCTACGAGAAATGATGTGCAACGCAAAATGCAAAATGCAGGATTCTGCACTTTGCATTTTGCATGAACGGCTCAGATGCCCTCGGCCTCTAGCCAGCTCTGCACATCAGCTTCTGAGGGTGCGGGGTTGCCACCAGGGATGTAGCGGAACCGATCTCCGTAGCCATCCATGACGCTCGTGCGCAGCGCCTCTGCTTCCGGGGTAGCCTCGGTGTCGGGAACCTTCACTACCTGCCCGGTCTCAAGATCGAGATAGAAGCTATATGCCGGGTCAGTCTCGGCCAGTGCGGCACAGATCTGGTCTCGGTTGTAGCTGCCTGCCACTCTTCCCTCCCAATGTGCCTCGGGGGACATTCCAGGTACGGGCGGTCGCGCCCCCGGTGTCAACGACTTCGTCAATGATGGTACACGATGCTGCGTTGTTCTGCAAGTTGCAGGCCGGTCAGATGAAACCTTCGAGGCGCATGTGCGTACATTTGCAAGAGCGGGGCGTCCATCATGGATCTGGTAGTCGAGGAGGGACAGCTCACCCGGCGCGCCCAGGCTGGCGATCACATGGCGTTCGCCGATCTGGTGATCCGCTACACGGGTACCGTCTACAACCAGGCGTACCGTATGCTCGGCAATGCCCAGGAGTCTGAGGATGCCGTGCAGGAGGTATTTCTGCGAGCCTACCGACGCCTAGATAGTTATGATCCAGGGCGACGCTTTGTAACCTGGCTGCTGACGATTGGCTCAAACTATTGTATTGATCGGCTGCGGCGGAGGCGCTTGAACTGGATTACCCTCGACGATGTTGCCTTCTGGCTTACCAGCAGCGAGGCCAGTCCAGAGCGCAACGCCCTTGAGGGCGAGCGCCAGCGCCACGTCCAACGGGCGCTTCAGCAACTCCCCGAGAGCTACCGCAGCGTGACGGTGCTGCGCTACTGGAACGACCTCTCCTACCTTGAGATTGCCGATGCCCTGAGCCTCACCGAAGCTACTGTGAAGACACGGCTACACCGGGCACGCAAGATGCTCCGCGATGTTCTTGGTGCCGATGGAGAAGAGTTATGGGACGTGGAGACAACCAACTAACCCTCGATGATGACGCGATGGCCGCAGATGAGGTGGAGACGCGCCGTCTGTTAGCACGCTACGGCCAGCCACGGGCGCTGGAGCCTCCCGCCGCACTGGCGGGCCGGGTGATTGACGCCTTATCTGAACCGCCGCCGCGCCCGGCCAACACACTACGCCGGATCTATGGAGGGGCGGTGCTCATCTGCGTTTGTGCCGTCTTCGCCCTTGGCACGTGGGGGATGCTGAGCGATAGCAACGGGACAGCATGGCTCTTTACGATGACCGCCAAGCCGCTGATCAACCTGCTGAACCGTGCGGGTGCGGCCATCCTGGTCATGTTCGCAGCCTTCCTTGGCGGAAGTTGGCTCTGGTGGCAAAGGCTACGCCGTAAGGCGCACAGTGACGAACTACCGTCCTCCGCTGACGAAGGCGAGGAGGAAGAGGGCACAGCAGCCAAAGAGTACCAGTAGGACACCAATCAGCGGGTAGAGCAGCACGGCCAAGGTGGCCCGACCGCTATCAAGGCGATGGGCGATACTGGTGGTTTGCACCAGGATGACGAGCCCCCAGGCCCAGGCGATCACACCGAGGGTCGAGCCAATCACCGGGATGAAGCTGAGGGCGTCGAGCGCGTGGGGAGCCACCGAGAGCGCACCCATACCGAGCATCTGCTGGATCGTACCCTGGCCGCCGAGTTGCTGGGCAGCGATATGGGTGAAGACCACGGCGAACATCAGGCTGCCCATGTAGCTCAGGGGTGTGCTGGCCATCAGCCCGAGACCCTGAAAGATCACGCTCACCGGGCGTGGTAGCGGTGTGGGCAGATCCATGACTGCTCGCACCACACTCAGAACGCCCTGGCTGTTCTCTTTCAGCATCTGCACTACCTCGCGCTGCGAGGCACTAGTTGCGGCAAGGGACTGTTGCTGGATGCTCTGATTCAGGGTTGTCTCAATATCAGCGATAACCCGATCCGGGTTAGAGTTGGTGATCATGGTGCTGATCGCCTGGACACCGCCCACGAGCAGTCCCACAAGCAGAACAAGTGTCAGTCCGCGACGCACCACGTCCGGTGCCTCACGCATGCCTTGAAAAAGTGTCTGGCTCAGGGTGAGGGCACCGTTAAACGTATCAATCACAAGCTGCCTCCCGGTAGTGCCGAGCCAAGTGCGCCAAGTGCGAGAACGAGCATAACGCAAGCCAGGGCAATCAGGATCAGAGCCAGGATCACCGGGCCGAGCATGGTGGCCCAGAACGTGCGCCATGGCGGCAATTCGTGGGCCACGCGGATAGCCACGTAGCTGGTTACCAGCCCCAGTAGCAGTGTGCCGGACACCTGGGCGAAGGGCACAACCTGAACGATACTGAGAAGGTTGACGCTACTGGCCAGAGCGGTACAGGCCAAGGTTTGGTTAAACGTGGCGCGACCACCGAGGGTACGGGCCATCAGATGCCCAGCCGTGCCAAAAAAGAGCCAGCTTACGACCATTATCAGCGGGGTGGTGATCACGCCGACGAGGCTGCCGATGATGCCGCCGCCACTGACCATCTGCACAATCTGAGTGACCTGAGCGAAAATTTGGTCAAACTGGACGGGGAACTGCGGGTTGACAGTGGTCACCTGGGCATACCAGGGCATGGCTCGCAGGCCGTCGTAAATCGTTTTGGTTATCGCCGCCGTACTCGGCTGCGCCACATACTCGCCGAAATCGCCGATCAGAGTGGCACTACCAACGATCAGCCCAATCATCACAACGAGTACGAAACCTCGGCGTAGTCCGTCCGGCGAATCTCGCTGATCGCGATAGGCCAAGGGGTTCAGCAGGATGCCGTCAATCCCCAGACGAAACAAACTCAGTACCGATTGCATCGGTCTCCTCTCATGCTAGGCTTCCGCCACCGCCGTCTGCGCTGTCTCATCCACCGGGCTACAACTCGTGCAGACGCGAAAAGGTATCCCGGTGCCAGTCTCGGCACGGATATTCTCGCGGCTGCCACAGTGACGGCAGACTGAGAGGTTCTCAATATCTTCGGCGCGCCAGAGCTGGGGGGAGAGCGTGATCTCAAGGCGGTCGTCAAGCGAGAGGATGCCGATCTTCACGCAGACAGCGGCGGGGAACACATCGGCGACACGAGCGAAGAGTTTCTGGGGGTAGGAATAGACCTCATCGCCCACAAGAATGTCGCGCATGCGCGGGTGTTGTCGAATCTTCATGGCTATTCAAGGCGGGTGATCAACCGATACAGGTCGGCATCATCCAGTGCGAAAGGTTTCTCATCGGCAAACATGAGTTCATCGAGCGCATCAGTGATGGCATCACAACTCTCGATGTCTACCTCTTCCTCGCCCTGTTCAATGGAGTAGAAGAGATCGAACGCCCACGCAGCGATTGCCGCATCGCTGATCTGACTTCGGAGTCGCTCATTAATTTTGATAATAACGTCGTTACGGCTAATCATGATAGCACACTTCTTCCCTATGTGCGGCCCTCAGGCCAGCGATTCTTCACATTGCGCGGCAAACCCGCAGCCCGTGCAGCGGCGGACGTTGTTGTGGCTGCGCTCGGCATCTTCGGCGTCCAGCAGTTCGCGCATCTCATCAAGAATGGTAAGCAGTTCCGCACGCACCGTAGCCGTGTAGGGGAGCCGAAAGCTCACCTCGGCGTAGCGCAGGATGCCGTAGGGCGGGGCGTGACCGCTGGTCTCTTCAATCAACAGACAATAGGCGGCAAGCTGCATCAGATCCGAGTCGTAGGGCTGGGCCGCGTATCGTCCGGGCTTTACTTCAACCGGAATCTGACGGCCTCCCTGCTCGATGATGTAATCGGGCTTACCGCTGAGTCCGTGGCGGCGGGTTGTCAGGGGCTGATCTACACTCCGCCCGATCCGCCCAGCACTCGCATCGTTGGCGATAATAGGTGCCCAGGGCAAGCCGGTGCGTGCGCGAATGCGCAGTCCCCCGATCAGAGCAGCACCCGCGAGAACCAGCAGGACAACGGCAAGTGGCGACATACGTTAACGTGGGGATACAAGGAGGCTGTCCTAGCCAAGGAGCAGCAGTAACACAAAAGCCACAAGCAACAGCCCCGCCAGCCAGATCAGCCCGCCGCTGAGAGCGACCGCCCGACTGTGACGAGCATGGCGAAGGGTGCCAAGATCGCGCCGGGCCTGACCCGCAGGTTCTCTGCCGACCACCCGGCGCAACCACCACGCTCGTGCGCAGTACACATATTCGCCTACTTCACTGGCTCGGATAATCTGCATCGTATTCGTACTAGTACAGCTTCTCGAAAATTGGTAGGGAGTTGTGTACTTGTCCATGGTGCGGAGATTCGGGGGCCGGCCCCCGAATCTCGGCCCCCGGAACCCGAATCTCCGTAGAAGAAGTGCATACCATAACTCCCTACGAATCTTCGGAACCCTGTACTAGTTCCCCAGCACCGGCGTACCCTGGATCGCGTTGATCACGTCATTGACGGTGATCAGCAGCATCAGAGCCATCAGGGCGGCAAATCCGAGGGCGTGGACAAGAGCCTCTTTCTCGGGCGGAACCTTCTTGCCGCCGCGAACCCACTCAACAATGGAGAAGATGATGTGGCTGCCGTCGAGGGCCGGGATGGGCAGCAGGTTGAGCAGGAAGAGGTTCAGGCTAAGGATGGCTGTCAGGTTCCAAAATGCTAGAAAGCCGCCGGGCTGCTGGATAACCTCTCCCGTCGCCCGTGCGATACCCACCGGCCCAATGGGCTGGCTCGTGGCTGAGGTTGACGGGGAGAAGATTCCCATAATTGACGCGGGCAACGATGAGAGTGACTTGAGCATCTGGCCGGTGAGAGCGATACTGTCGCTCACCCCGCGCCATGCCGCCACTGCCGGGTTCACCGACATATGGACGACCCTCTGCGAGTAGCTGAACCCAAAGCCCAGATCGTAGCGCGTACCGTTAGGTGCCGTCCACGGGCCGGGCGTCACCTTCAGCACGATCTCCTTGCCGCCGCGCACCACTACCGCATCCAGCGTGCGCCCCTGGCTGGCCTGAGCCGTCGCCGGGATGAGCGCACTCTCGGTAATCTGGCGATCACCGAGGCGAATAAGTTCATCGCCCTTCTGGAAGCCTGCGGCAGCGGCGGGCGTGTTTGCGTAGACATTGCTGATGTCCTGTCCACCTGCGGGTGTCGGCACACCCTGAACCATAAAGATCACCGAGAGGATGATCATCGCCAGGAACAGATTCATCAGCGGGCCAGCCACCATCACCAGGATCTTGCGCCAGGGTGTGGCAGCGGCCAGGCTGCCGCCCGCGCCGTAGAGACTATCCTTCTCCTCGCCGCTGTTGGCAAAGCGCACAAACCCGCCGAGGGGCAGCCAGTTCAGCGTATACTTCACGCCGCCGCGCTCGAACATCACCAGCGCACGTGGGGGGTAGCCAATACCGAACTCTTCAACCTTAATCCCCATCCAGATCGCGCAGACAAAGTGACCGATCTCGTGAACGACTACCAGCAGGCCAAGCATGAGCAGAAAAGCGCTAACTGAAAGTAACGTCGTAAGCATAGGTTAGGGTACTCCGCAGGATATAACAACGGAGGCGGGCATATGCCCGCCTCTCCCGACCGCTGCTTGAAGTGTACCTGATCACGATCTGAGTGTCAACAGAACAAGATAGTAGATGACGGGGGCGGTGAAAAGCAGCGAGTCGATCCGGTCGAGAATACCGCCATGGCCGGGGATGAGTTGGCCCGAGTCTTTGATCCCAATCTGGCGTTTGATCAGCGACTCGACCAGATCTCCGAGGGGGCCAACCACGCCAGCGGTGGCTCCCATCAAGGCGGCGGCGACATAGCTGATCGGCAACCCGAGAACGGCAACGGTTAGCATCGCGGAGAGCGCCGAGGCCACGAACCCGCCAGCGGCTCCCTCCCAGCTTTTTTTGGGGCTAAGCACGGGGGCCATTTTATGGCGACCAATGAGTCGGCCCACAAAGAAGGCGGTGGTATCCTGGAGCCACGTCACCACCAGGGCAAGGAGGATCCACGACGTACCCGACGGAATGTGCAGGAACGCCAGCCATCCGCCGTGCAGGGGCGTGTCGAGTTGGCCGAGCAGAATAAAGTAGCTGAGCAGACCACCGACGTAGTAGGATCCGGCGAAGGTGAGTGCCCAACTCTCCAGGCTGCTCCTGCGGTCGCCAGGGATCAGTTCGTAGGTCAGGCTACCGATGATGGAGAGACAGATGATCGCCCCGTTGAGGTCGAAGGGAGTAACGGGCTGAAACGCAGCGGCGGCGCAGAAGGTCAGGCTAATCAGGAGGCCCACCCATACGCGGGGGGCATAGCCACCCCGGCGCATGATCCCTGCGAACTCAAAGATCGCCAAAACGATGCAAATCCCGACCAGGATCGCCGTAGACCATGGCCACCAGGCGGCAGCGATGACAATGGGGATCAGCACGCTAACGCTCGCGATGCGAAGCGCCAGGGAGTTAGCTCTGTTCGGGGAGTCCGCCGAAGCGTCGTTCGCGCCGTCCATAGTCTCGTATTGCCTGATGGATATGCTCGGGCTGGAAGTCGGGCCAGAGTACCGGTGTAAACCAATACTCGCTGTATGCCGCCTGCCAGATCATAAAGTTCGAGATGCGCCGCTCGCCGCTGGTGCGGATAACAATATCGGGGTCAGGCATTTCGCGGGTGTACAGGTGATCGCTAATCATCTGTTCATTAATCTGATCGGGGCCGACACCCTGCGTCATCAGATCGCGCACCGCATCAACAATATCGGCGCGACCGCCATAGTTGAAGGCGACGGCCAGGGTTATCCCGGTGTTCGCATGCGTGAGGTCAATCGCGTGCTGCACCTTACGGCGCAGGCGGGCGCTGAGCCCATTGAGGCGTCCGAGATGTTGCAACTTCACGTGTTGCTCATGCAGATTGCGCGTCTCGCGATCAATAAAATCGCCTAGAATCTGCATGAGCCCCTGAACCTCAAGGGATGGCCGGGTCCAATTCTCGGTGGAGAAGGCATAGATCGTCAGATAGCGCACACCAATGGCATCGCATTCCTTGACAATCGCACGGATATTCTCCGTCCCAGCGCGGTGCCCGGCCATGCGCGGCAGACCGCGCTGCTTGGCCCAGCGCCCGTTCCCATCCATAATGATGGCGATATGAGCGGGGATGCGCAATCCTTTGAGCGGGCTCTCGGTGCTGCTCATGGCTTTCTCTGATGCACTATCGAGGAGTGAAGCCAGCGATCCCGCGCGGCCCTGGCGCTACACGGCAAGGACTTCTGCCTCTTTATCTGCGCCGATCTGGTCAAGATCTTTCATGGTGCGGTCGGTGAGTTGCTGAACGCGCTCCTGTCCACGGTGCAGGTCGTCCTCACTGATCAACTTTTCGGCCTCCAACTGCTTGAGGTCATCAATGGACTCGCGGCGTTGGTTGCGCACCGAGACCTTCAACTCTTCAAGCCGATGGCGCACCATTTTGACCATTTCGCGGCGGCGCTCTTCGGTAAGCTGAGGCACCGCCAGACGGATCACGCGCCCGTCGTTGCCGGGGTTAATCCCGAGATCCGAGTTCTGGATCGCCTTCTCAATCACCTTAATCATCCCGTTATCGAAGGGCTGGATCACAATCAGACGCGACTCGGGCACGCTGATGTTCGCCAGTTGGTTGAGCGGCATCGGCACACCGTATGCCTCAACCTGTAGATGCTCGACCATACCGGACGATGCGCGCCCGGTGCGAATCGTTGCAAGGTTATGCCTGAGGGCTTCGGTCGCCTTCTTCATGCTCGCCTCGAACTCGCGCAAGACATCATTGACCATCACACGACTCCTTGATCATTGCTCACGAGCGTACCCACGCGCTCGCCCATGACGATTCGCTCAATCGTGCCGACCGCGAGGGCATTAAAGACGATGATCGGGATAGCATTATCCATGCAGAAGGTAAGGGCGGTGCTATCCATGACCGCAAGCCCCCGGTTCAGCGTATCCATGTAGGTGATGTGATCAAAGCGGGTGGCGTTGGGGTCGAGACGCGGGTCGGCGCTATAGACGCCATCAACGCCATTCTTCGCCATCAGGATGACCTCGGCATGAACCTCAACCGCCCGCAGAGCCGCCGCCGAGTCGGTGGTGAAGTAGGGATTGCCGGTGCCGCCACCAAGAATCACCACCCGACCCTTCTGCATATGCCGTACGGCCCGTCGGCGAATGTAGGGTTCCGCCACCTCGTCCATCTTCATAGCCGTCATCGCACGGGTGTCAAGGCCGTGGCGCTCAAGCACATCCTGCATGGCCAGGGCGTTGATCACCGTGGCAAGCATGCCCATATAGTGCGATTGCGCCGTATCCATGCCGCGCTCAATTGACTTATTGCCGCGCCAGATATTCCCGCCGCCGATCACCACGGCCACCTCAACGCCGTGACTCACGACCTTCTCGATCTCGCGGGCGAGAAAATCGAGCATCTCATAGCTGACGCTCTCGCCGTCATCGCCCTTGATCTGCTCGCCGCTCAGTTTGATCAGAATGCGCCGGTATTTTGGCTCTTGCATAGAATATGAAGAAGGCAGGAGGCAGGGCCGAGGGAGCAGGCATCACTACCTGCCTCCGGTCTCCCACCTCCCGCCCTCTGAGTGTTAGGCGCCAACTTCGTAGCGCACAAAGCGGCGAACGACAATATTCTCACCCAGCTTCGCAATCGCCTCTTTCAGCTTCTCCTCGATTGTGCGCGAGGAGTCCTTAACAAAGGGCTGGGCCAGCAGCACGCTCTCCTTCACAAAGTTCTCGCGGGTCTGGCCGCTCTCTGCCACCGCCTCATCCGTCACCTCAGCCTCGGTGATGTAGCGCGGGTTGAGGGCGACGATATGCTGCGCGAGGGCGTTGGCCAGGTTGCCAAACTCCTCGGTGCGCCCCACGAAGTCGGTCTCACAGTTCAGCTCGACGATGCCGACGATCCGGGAGCCGTAGTGAGTATAGACGCCAATCAGACCCTCTTTCGCCTCGCGACTGGCCTTCTTGGAGGCCGCCTCAATCCCGCGCTCGCGGAGGATCTCAATCGCCTTATTGATGTTGCCCTCGGTCTGCTCAAGGATGTCTTTACACTCCTTGACGCCGGCACCGGTGCGCTCACGTAGTTCTTTGACAAGCTCGATGGAAACAGCCACGATCCCTCTCCTTAAAACATGAGTACTAATGAATTCTCTTGCGTGCATCTCGTGTGCCCGTATCGGCACACGCAGACGCAGTTACTGGGCGAGTCTAGCTATCGTGGGAGGACTGGCGGCGATCAATGCCCTCCTGCGCGGCGTCGGCAATCTTGCTGGTCATCAGGCGGATGCCGCGAATCGCGTCGTCGTTGCAGGGGATAACATAATCAATCTGGTCCGGGTCGCAGTTCGTATCAACCATTGCAACCACCGGCACGCCCACCTTTGCGGCCTCCTGAACAGCCAGTTCCTCTTTGTGCGGGTCAATGATAAAGAGAGCGCCGGGGAGTCGATCCATAGACTTTAGGCCACCGAACACGCGGTTCAGCTTGCCGATCTCCTCCTCAAGCTTCAGACCCTCAGCCTTGGTAAGCCGCGAGAAATCGCCCCGATCACGCTGAGCCTCAAGATCGGCGAGGCGCTTGAGCCGAGCGCGAATCGTGGAAAAGTTCGTCAGGGTGCCGCCGAGCCAGCGCTGGGTAATGTAGTACTGCCCTGCGCGGGACGCCTCTTCCACCACTGCCTCCTGAGCCTGCTTTTTCGTCCCGACGAAGAGTACCTTCTCGCCACGGGCCGTCAGGTCGGAGATAAAGCGGTAGGCCGCAGTGACACCGGAGATCGTCTTCTGAAGATCAAGAATATGAATGCCGTTGCGGGCGGTGAAGATGTAGGGCCGCATCTTCGGGTTCCAGCGATTCGTCTGGTGACCAAAGTGGGCACCGGCCTCAAGCAGGGCTTTGATCGACACAACACGCGCATTCGCCTGGGTCATAGCTAAAGCTCCTTAGATCTGGTTGATACCATATCCGCCACCCCCCGCACCCGATGCTCGAACCGGCGCTGCCGGCAGGAGTGAACACCGTTGGGAAGTGTGTGAATTTGGTGTGCGAAGCACACCGCCGGGCAGTATAGCACAAATTAGGGGACATGGACAAACAGAAGTCAACTTGTTATACTCCAGTCACGGTGTCTCCTTACATTTTTTTGGATAAACATGATCTTCCAGATCTAGGTCTGACTTGACTTTCATATACCGATAACGTGTTGCCTGTCCCCGCTCCGTGAGGTAGCTTCATGCCTTTTTCTCGGCGACTGTTCGGCCTCTATCCACGCATATTGCTTGCATTGGTGTGTAGCAACATCCTTGTCCTTGCCAGTATGACGGTGATTGATCAGCGCAATTCCCAGGCGCGTTTGAGTGCAGATCTGCTCAAGCGAGGTAACGGCACAGCCCAGATCCTCGCTAACGCGGCAAATCTCTTCGTCGCTAACACAGATCTACGCGGTCTTTCGCTGCTCGCACGGACGGCGACCACAAACAATCAGGCCGAGTATGTCGCTTTCTTCTCTGCGACGGGCGACTTGCTCTCTGCCGCCGCCGCTGATGGTGCTGTAGCCGCAGCGCGCCTACCTTTCAGCGATCTCACTGTTGGCGGGAGCCAACGCTGGATGAATGGCTATCTTGAAATTACCGCGCCCATTATCTACGCCTATAAACCCATTGGGACAGTGGCACTACGTATAGGCACAGCCGAGCTTAATGCCGACCGCGTTCAGACGGTTATGCAGAGCATCATTACCGCGTTGCTCGTGCTGCTCGCACTGAGCATTGTTGTCGGGTTGCTCCTGCGCATGCTGGTCATTTTGCCTCTGCGACAACTGAGCGTGACGGCTGAACAGATCGTCGCAGGCACGTGGACGAGTCCACGCGGGCAGGGGCGGTGCGATGAGATTGGGCAACTCGCCCGTTCGTTCAACCAGATGATCGTGTCTCTCCAGACCCGTGAGTCGCAGCTTCAAGAGCAGGTGGCGGCGATACAGACGTTGAATGCCGAACTGGATATGCGGGTTGGTACACGTACCCAGGAACTCCAGGCACTCGTTAATGCGCAGGAGCAACTCTTAGGCCAGATTCGCCAGATGTCAATACCGGTGGTTCCCATCCAGAAGGGTGTGATCGCCATTCCGTTGATTGGGGGACTGGATGGTCAACGTATGGCCCAGCTTGTCGAAAATGTACTTGCCGGTATCGAGAATCAGCGCGCCCATTTTGTCGCCATTGATATCACCGGCGTCCCCATCGTGGATATGCAGGTTGCCGCCGCGCTTGTGCAGACGGCTGAATCCGCCCGACTTCTGGGCGCGACGACGGCGCTGGTAGGTATTCGCCCCGAGGTCGCGCAATCTCTTGTGCAACTCGGCGCGGATCTCTCTGGATTGCATACCTACCCGACGCTTCAGGAGGCGCTCCTGAGTTCCGCTGCTCGTCGCGGGTAACGCGGGCTCTCTTATCACGAAGGAAAAGACTATGAATCGCGCCCCCCGCTACGGCGTCCTCGTCCTCATGTTCGGTCTGCTGCTGACGGCCTGTAGCTCTGGTGCGACGAGCAGTGCGCCTACGACGAGGTCTGCTGTGGCTTCTGTAGTACCAGCGGTAGCGGAGACGAGCGCCACAGGCGACGGCACCCAGATCGTGATTGGGATCTCGCTTCCGCTCACGGGTCGATTCAGCGATCCTGGCCAGGCAACAAAACGTGGCTACGAGGTCTGGGCATCTCTGGTCAACGCCAACGGCGGGTTACTGGGCCGACAGGTTCAGTTGCGCATTCTCGACAATGCCACCGACCAAAAGACGGCGGTTGCCGACTATGAGCGACTGATAACCGTAGACAAGGTCGATCTGGTGGTTGGCCCATTTTCCAGCTTTTTGGTGCTGCCAACATCTGAGGTTGCAGCGCGTTACGGCTATGCTTTTGTTGAGCCAGCCGGTGGAGCTTTAGAGGTCTTTAACCGTGGGCTGAACAATCTCTTTTTCGCCCAGCCGGCGATCAGTACACAGCAGGCCGACTCCTTTGTGGCCTATATCCTGAGCTTGCCGAAAGCTCAGCAACCTAAGACGTTCGGCGTTGTGAGCCAGGACGATCCGTTTACTCTGAGCGTGGTCACCCGGCTCAAGGAGCAGTTTATCGCCAGTGGCATGAAGCTGGTGGTTGATGAGATCTACGCCCCAGAGACCAGCGATTTTACAACGATTGCTAGTGAAGTTGCGAAAGTGAACCCAGATCTGATCATTGGGGGAACGATGCAACAAGACTCGGTAGGCCAGATTCTGGCCTACCGCGAGGCGCACTATCAGCCACGCGGGGCGTTCTTCACCAGCGGCCCCTCAATGCCTGATGCCTTTCGTACGGCGCTCGGATCGGCGACGAACGGAATCTTCTCGTCAATCTCGTGGTTCGCGCAGGCAGGCACTTCCCAGAACCAGGAATTTACTGCCGAATATGTCAAGCTTTTTGGCGGCACAGCGGAAGATATCGCCGAAGATTCGGCGAACGCATTTACGGTGGGCCAAGTACTCCAGCAGGCAGTGACGAAGATCCAGTCCATTGATAATGGCGCACTGATCAAGGAACTGCACACCGGCACCTACCAGACCGTCGTTGGGCCATTGCACTTCGATGCGGTTGGTCGTCCCGAGGGCAGTTTTATGATCTTGCAGTGGCAGGGCGATCGCTTCGTAATCGTTACGCCAGCGGATCGCGCCCAGGCACAGCCGATCTGGCCGAAGCCTGCGTGGTAGGAGATCACGGCTATATGCCATCCAGCGGTGCATCTGGCCGCCTGGAAGGCGGCACTACGAAGGCATGTTTCAAACCAGCTTGACAGTTTGGGTACATGCACCGCGTCCTGTTGCGGCACATCTGCAATCTAAAATCTGCAATCTGGAATACGCCTAGGGCATCCCCCCCCAGCGCGTGATCTGTTCGCGCACCAGAAGGCCGAACTGGATCTCGTAGGGCGTACCCGCCTGGTCGGGGTGCTGCTCGATCCGGGCACGCTCGAAGTATTGCACGCTGTAGCTTGCGCCGGTGGTCGCATCAGTGACGGGGAAGGCTTCGGTGAGCGGTAGTCCAACGAGATCAGTTCCACCCGCCTGTTCCCATGCGGCCAGAAAAGGTGGACAGAGACGGTGGCCGGTTTCAGGGAAGAATTGGCACTCGGGTGGGGCATCAACCTGTGCGGGCAGACTGCGCCAGTCTACGCCCTGGAGTTGGAGGGCCGTCTCGCCAAGTCGGCTGAGCTGGATCACGTAGGGCGTGCCGCTCAATTCTGGAAAATGCTCGAAGCGCGCCCGCTCGAAATACTGGACGACGCGAGGACGACCGCTGCCCGCCTCTGGCTCGATTATCTCCTCGCTGAGCGGATAGCCGAAGCGGGCCAGCCCGCCGCGTGACTCCCAGAAGGTGCGAAAGTCTCCACTGATGCTGTGCTTGGTAGCGGCGAAGAGTCGCCCGCGCCGCGTCGGTGGGTCGTACTCGACATACAGCGGAGCGCCGAGTTCATCAGGGCGAATGCGGATCTGCCCGTCGGCGCTACTCAACAGATAGCGCACCTCGCCCTTCCAATTGCGCACCAGAGCCTCGTGGCAGCCGCAGGCCACAGTAAAGGCCGGTGCCGCCTCGCCTGTGCGCCAGAGAACATCAACCCGACGGCCACTGCCCGCGTAGCGTTGCCAGAAAACGCCATCAGCGTTGGTGGGCGGCATATCATTGAGGGACAATCCCGCCAGCATCTCCGTCATCACACGGTAGGCTAGAAAAGCCGGCTTGCGCAGGTCGCCCCGTGCCGGGTCGAGCGGGAAGGCACGGCGCAGCAGCCCGTAGTGCGACTCCAGATCGTTGGGAATGGTAGTCGGCTGTTCGTAGGGAATGTTTGGCCGCGTATCATCGCGGAAATCGTACCAGAAGATCTTCTCAATACTCGGGTGGGCCATCGCGAGCAGGTAGGTTCGCACCAACAGAAACGCCTGGGTGTCACCATCAACACCCAGGTGACCCTGGCCGGTTGACCAACCCAACTCCGTCAGCCAGACGGGACGAGATCCATAGGTGCGCAGCAGCCCGTCGAGCCGACTCAGCTCCTGACTGAAGGTGAGCGACTGGTCACGACGCCACGCATCGCCCTCGGGAGTGTTAGGACGATAGGGGTGGATGGCCAGCACGTCAACAAAACGCCAGCCGCCCAACTGACCAACTTGGTCGAGATAATCAAAATAATCGTAATGACGGTCGGAGGGCATCTCGCTCCAGATAGGAGCCATGCCACCCATCACAATCTTCGCGTGCGGATCGGCGGCAAGTGCGGCGGCGCGACCAACCTCAAGGATGCGGACAAAATCAGCGACGGTATACAGGCCGCTCTCGTAGCCGGATGCCGCCAAGTTCGGCTCGTTCCACAGCTCCCAGTAGGTGATCTGGCCGCGATCCCGCCCGTAGCGAGCAACCGTGCTATAGACAAAATCGCCCCAGTCGGCGATCCATTCCTCGGGGCGCGGATTCTTGCCCTTGAACCAGGCGGGGTTGTAGTCGAGCAGACCCAGAA